>Ga0169931_10003842_pt1 | contig 23657 bp, 17 predicted proteins | sample Kivu_15m_20L_FD_129675 | JGI IMG/M metagenome (GOLD analysis project Ga0169931, IMG submission 129675) | Freshwater microbial communities from Lake Kivu, Western Province, Rwanda to study Microbial Dark Matter (Phase II) - Kivu_15m_20L... | ecosystem: Environmental > Aquatic > Freshwater > Lake...
CCTGGCCTAGCGGCACACGGGTTAAACGATGCCGTTAGGCTAGGCCTCCCCCCGCAAGACTCTCCGGCGAAGGACCGACCGAGTACGGTTCAAACTCGTTGCGCCGAGCGCGCAAAGCGAGATCGAAACCCAACTCTGCGCACGCCTGGCCTAACGGCACACGGGTTAAACGACGCCGTTAGGCTAGGTATGCCACCGCAAGATTCTCCGGCGAAGGAGGGTGAGAGAACGGTTCAAACTCGTACAGCTTTGTGCGCTATTCGCGAGATGCGTGCAATACAAAAGAAGATGTGTGGTATAACATGAGTTGTTCCCTCGATAGCGGCCCCAAAAGCTGGCTGCGCGGCATCCGCATCGCGATGCGTCTGAGAAAGTAGATTTATGCAGAATGAAAGTCCCGCAGTAGCTTCGAGTTATTTTCTTGATGGAAAGCAACTCAGCCAACTGCTTAAAATCGCTTTGCCATTGATTATTTCGACCGGCTTTTTCTCCTTGCAACTGTTCATCGATCGAACCCTTTTATTCGCATATTCCAGCGATTCCGCCGCAGCCGCAATGTCTGCGGGAACAGCGTTCTGGACAATGATTTGTTTTCCAGCAGGTTTGATAGGCTACGTGTACGTCTTCGTCGCCCAATATTATGGCGCAAAACGTGAATCGCGAATCGGGGTCGCTCTCTGGCAATCGTTCTGGTTGACCTTGGGCACAATACCCTTGTTCCTGTTGGGCTGGTGGCTCATGCCTAGTTTGTTTGTGTACTCGGAACACCCAACCAATGTGATCGCGTTGGAAACCTCCTACTTCCGCTGGCTCGTATGGGCCGGGCCAAGCACCGTGATCACAGCTGCCATGTCCGGCTTCTTTTCGGGTTTGGGCAAAACGGCCATCGTTATGGTTACAGATATTCTTTGCACTCTTGTCAATGTCGGTTTGAGCTTCGTCCTGGTATTCGGCTACGGTCCTTTTCCAGAAATGGGTATCGATGGCGCAGCCTTAGCAACCGTACTGGCATCGTGGCTGCACATTCCCGTGTTGGGTCTGGCTCTCTTTCGACCCAAGAATATTGCTCAATATGGATTGCTATCTTGGGGCTACGATCACGAGTTGACTTGGCGTATGGTGCGTTATGGCTGGCCGGCAGGTGTGCAGATGCTCAGCGAATCAGGTGCGTTTTTCGTGATCATGCTCAAAGTCGGAAAACTGGGAGAATTGCCCGCGGCAGCGACCACTCTGGCCCTCGGTGTGAATATCCTCGCCTTCGTGCCGATGATGGGTTTGAGCCAAGCTTTAGGCGTACTGGTAGGTCAGCATCTAACCGAAGGGAAAGTCGACTTGGCGGTGAGGACAGTGCGCACCTGCTTGCTCCTATCCGCAATCTACACGACAGGCTTTGCTGTCGTCTATTGGTTCTTTCCAGACCAAGTCCTAGCCATCTATTCGATGTCTGCAAAAGTAGAACAATTCGCAGCCATCGAACCGCTGGTAAAACCGCTGCTAGTTTTCATAGCGATTTATTGCATTTTGGATGGCTTTCAAATTGTGTTCGTAGGCGCAATCAAAGGTGCCGGCGATACATTCTATGTTCTCATGGGAACTATGTTGACCTCAGCTGCCGCAATCGCGTTCGGAATCATCGGTGGCCAAATTTGGGGTGAAAGCTTGAATTGGTGGTGGATCGTCATCACGGTCTGGGTCATCGCGATGATGCTTGCTTTCGGGATTCGTTATTGGCTTGGTTATTGGAAAAAAATGCGCGTCATCGAATAACATAGGCCTTCACGACTTGCTCCACACTTTCCAGCAGAATACCCACGAGTTGTGAGCGATAAGTGGATAGCCGATATGCGGAGGCGATTCGACCTACTTGCGAGTTCCTACAGGAATCAAATCATAGCTGCTATCTGTCAAAGATACGCTCGAGTCCGTTCCTTCCGTGCCAGCCGGCACTGGTGTGCTGCTATCGTCAATCACACGCTGAATGTGATTCTCAAGCGACTCCATCATCTCCGCCGCGAGGCTCATCAAACGATACGCCGGTTCGCCACCAAGGGGCGCAGCGATCTCTAGTCGACCGACCACTTTGGATGAAGATACGATCGGTATCTTCGTTTGCCAACGCTCACTCGCATCCGGCATTTTCGAACGATACCAACTCGCATGAAAACCTTCTTGCATCCAAGGGACATTCAGATCCAAACAAACTTTACACAAGCCATGCTTCTCGGCAAATTCCGTCAACGTCTGCCAGATGATGTCCCAACTTCGAGACCCTTGCAACTGCATCGAATGCTCATGAACCTGATTGTCGCCCTTCGGCCCGCGATGCACCAATAACGATCTTCCAAAACTCAACGTTCGCTTGCCTAACAAGATCAATTCGACATAACCAAAAATTTTGCTCACAATCAAAATGCCAATCACAATCACGGCCGAAGCAATCGCCAAAGCCTCTTGATTCATCGCGACACTAAAGAAAGCTCCCAACGCGGTAAGGCCCGAAAGCAAGCTGATCACCACCAACAATCCCGTGGTACTCAAGCCCGACTTCAACAGATTATGATGAAGATGTGCTCGATCGACGGCATAAATGCTGCGGCCGGTTAACTTGCGACGCAGAATGGCCATGCTCGAATCGAACAGCGGAATCGCCAACAGTGCAATCGGTGCCAACATGGTTACCGTCGTCGGACCTTTTAAACTCGCTCGGATCGAAAGCACGCCGACGGCTAAACCAATCAATAAACTTCCCGAATCACCCAGATAGATGGAAGCTGGCGGAAAATTAAAAATCAAAAATCCTAACAGCGCTCCTGCCAACGCCGCCGCCATCAACGCTTCAGCTTGATGATCTCCCCAATAAGCCATCCCGGATATCGCCGCACAAATGATGATGCCAACGGTTGAACATAATCCATCGGAACCATCGATCAAGTTCAACGCATTCGAAGTACCAGCCAGCCACAACAAAGTCACCGGTATCGCCATCCATCCCAATTGGATTTTGAATGTGAATATCGTTACCTCGTCAATCTGCAAGCCGCTCATACAAAGAAACAAACCGATCAATACTTGAGCTGCTAGCTTCTGGCGTCCGCGAATCGTCCAAGCATCATCTGCAAAGCCCACAATCGAAATGGCGATGAGCGATGTAGAAATCGCGAGGATAAGTGGCCAATTGTTTCGGACATAAACCATCGCTTCCGGCGCAGTCGCCAGCGCAATCCCGCAGGTGATCACAAAGGAAGCCAGAACCGCTAAACCACCCCCCAACGCGATCGCATTACTTTGCATCTTACGCAGCTGATCCGGTTTGTCGACAACTCCGAAACGACGCGCAACTCCACGCACCATCGGCGTGAGCAGCGTTGCCAGCAAAAAGGCAATCGTTCCGACGAGTAACAACAAACCCATGTAGGAAAAACCTGGTTTTGGTGATGATCAAAGCTGCAAATCAGTATTCAGACTATCCCATCAAGACAACCACCGAAGGTGGTATTTTTGATGGCCCAAGTCGCTGGCTGACTATGCGCAAAACTTCCTAAAGTGGATATCTTGCCCACACGATTGAGTTTAGTCCGCTCTGCATCCCTGTCACGGCTTTGGCAAGCCCAGCAGATAAACAATCGCGTTTCTAGGCGCAAGATCCGGAAAAATCCGCGAAATAGCCCACATCCAGTTCCGTTCGGTTACCCCCATTACGACTATCCGAAGTTAGAACTTGTTCATGGTGATTCGCGCTAGCGATTCTGTCAACGGTTTAAAAAGGTCGCTATGAAGGGTGGATGCGACAAAATGCTGTTCGGGCGTGTATGCCTGCATACCGTTCGGTGGACTCCCTCACGCCGAGAGCCGCTTAACGGCGTAATACGAACCTTTGGCTATTGTCCCGGTGCTCCAAATTTCCAGCGAATTCCCCATTTCTTTACGATTGCCCCCTCCAACCTCGGCTCCAGCGTATTTTCGTCTTGTCGCCGCATGTGAGCTTTGCTACCTACCTCACTGCGCCGCTTTGCGCTATGACCTGATCGAGTCCCTTTTTGGCATCTCGGATTTCAAAACCGAAGTGATTTGGATGCTCTATGACAACGCTAACACAATTGACAACGAGCGAACGCGTCGCGCGTCTGCAGACCCTAGCCAATGACTCAGATACCGCGGCAAAGCTGGCGGTCGAACTCATTCAATGCCTGACAGATTCCGATGAAGAAGTACGCAATTGGGCCAACGAAGCCCTAGAAAACCTCGAATCACCCTCGGTCAGCGATTTGGCGAACATCGCTAAGTTCGTGGCCAGTAGCGACGATGATGCCGCCTTCTGGGCACTGAAACTACTGGGAAGGCTCGGCGAACAAGCTCAACCACAAGAAGCCTGCATCGCAGCTGCGCTCAAACAGGAGCGAGCCGTTCAGGTACGTCAAAACGCAGCCTGGGCACTCAGTAAACTCGGGAGTTTATCAGACGAATCACAAAAGCGTCTTCAACAAGCTGCGAAGGACTCCGATGCGCGTCTGGCTCATCTGGCCCAACAAGCTTTAAACCAAGCATAAAAAAATAAAAGAACGAAGTGGCAATCATGAAGATTGGCACGGAAGTACCAAGCGAACACGAACGAAAACGTTGTAGCCAGGCAAGGAGGCTGGGATGCGTAAGAGCAAGAGCGATAGATATCGGCTTTGGTTCATCTGTATTATATCATTAATACAGTTTGGTTGCGATGTTTCGGATGACCTGAAACAGATCGCAGGTGGCGCTGCGCCGGGATCTACCCAAGCGCAGACTCCAGACAGCAATGGAGGAACTGCGCAACAACCTTCGCTACAAGGGGGTGCGGTTCCTCCCGTACCCACTGGAACAGCGACTCCCTACAGCAATCAAACGACAGCCCAGAGTGGCGGCAATCAACAGCAGATGCCGACAATCACCATTGCCAGCTATAATATTCAAGTTTTTGGCACTTCAAAGGTCAACGATCGCTGGGTATTAGAGCGACTAGCCACCGTGATTCGTCAGTTCGATGTGATCGCGATTCAAGAGGTTCGCGCAAAAGACCAAACCGTTATGGATCGATTCCTGCAATTGATTAACTCCGACGGAAGCCAATACAGTTACATTATTGGACCGAGATTGGGACGCACTTCGAGCAAAGAGCAATACGCATACGTTTACAACACTCGTAAGATTTTATGCAAGAAGGAGACGGCTTATACGGTAGACGATCCAAGCGGTTTATTGCATCGTTCACCTTTAGTCGCACACTTTCAAGTCTTAGCGCCGAACAATTTGCCACCTTTCACCTTCACGCTGATCAACATTCATACGGATCCCGACGAAATTCGCACCGAGCTAAATGTTCTCGCAGATGTTTATAGAAATGTGCGGCAGTATGAGTTTCCGGAAGACGATGTGATTTTGCTGGGCGACCTCAACTGTGGCCCCAAGGACTTTTTAGCTTTGGGTCAAATACCGGGTGTATTTCCACTGATCCAAAATGTGGCGACCAACACGCGGCAATCGAAGCTGTATGACAACATTGTGGTCGATCAATATTCGAGCCAAGAATTCACCGGCCGAAGTGCGGTTTGGGATCTGCGCCAGTATTTCAAATTGACTATCGATGACACCTTGCGGCTGTCAGATCATTTTCCAGTTTGGGCAGAATTCTCAGCTTTCGAAGTCAATCCTCAGATACCGGCGATGGCAACAAATCCTGGCGGTGTGACAAATCCTGGCGGTGTCAGTCGATAAATCAATCCAAGAGCAAGGGGCTGAAACGCTGAAAAATCTGCAGAATTTCCGTGTGAGAAGCGTGATTGCGGCCTGTTGCCCTAAACATCTCATCCGCTGCACCCAATGGCGGGGAAACGCTGACAAGCTTCGCCAAATTGCACCCAAATTTCGCATTTTCGACTCGGCTTGATTAAGCTATTGGGGTGCCGCTTAAGCCGTGGTTGTGCGGCTGATGCGTCTCTTGAAGCGAACATGCTTCACTCTCTCCGATCCATTTTGTACCTCTGAAGGGCCATATACTGTCATGAACTTGCGAAAAATTTTTATCTTGGCTTTGTTCGCTCCGTTGGGATTTGAACTTCCTGCCGTTGCTCAGCAAAACTCCGAAGCGGGCAGAGAGCGAGCAGCCATTCAGGAAATGATGCGCAACAAACCGACGAATCCCGAGCAAATTAAAACCCAGATCGAATTTCTGAAGAAAATGATCGCGGGCATGAAAGAACGGGGAGCGCCCGATGCCGCGATCGAGCGATTGGAAGGTCGAATCAAGTTCCTGGAAGAATCGCTCCAAAATGCCAGCGGAGCAAAAAAGGAAATTGGAGCTCAACCTGAAAAAGAGCGTCCTCGACGTGTCGCACAATCACAAAAAGTGGAAGCTGCTCCCGCAAAGAAAGCACCCGTTCTAAACGATGATGCTCTACCTCCAGAGTTTGGGGTGAAACTTCTTAAGCTCGAATATTTGCAAAAAAAGATTGGGCATCTGCGAGCAGCCGCTCAACAACTGAAGGCCGCCGAGGCTCATGACCTCGCCCAGGATATTATGGCTAAAGCAGAATCGATCGAGAATGAATCGATCGTTGCGCGTCAAATGTTGGATCAGGATGTCGATCGATTTAAGCGAGAACGGAGTGCTGAAGCCGAGATGCGCACGCGAATCGAGAAAGAGATCGAAGCGCAGAAATTCCGAGCTCGACAGCGCGATGAGCAATTGCAGCGTGAACGGCAACAGCTGGAACAAGAAATGGATTCGATGCGCAAACGCGAACAAGAGCAGGTACGATTGATGGAACGTCAACGACAAGAGTTGGAAGCCGTTGGTCGAGAATTGAGAATGCGCGAGGAAGCGATGCGCAAAGAAGTAGAGAACAGCGAACGCGAAATGCGCGAGCGAGCGGAACGCCAAATTCAAGAGGTTCGCGAAAAAGCTGAAAAAGCGTTACGGGAATCCGAGCAACGAGTTCGCGGCTTGGAACAGGAAGTGAAAGAACTTCGCGAGAAAGCCGCCGCTCCCGCAGAGCCAAAGAAAAACAAACGCAACAAAGAAACTCCGAACAGAAATAAAAATGGCACTGAATCCAAAACCTAAGGAATCAATTTTTTGTCTGTCGTCAATGCGGCACGCAAAGTATGTCGTGTTCTCGACGATCTGGCTCACCCAAATTGCAACGTCAATTCCGCGTTGTTGAACGAGAGCAAGAAGCTCACACGCTTCTCGGTCTGACGATAGGCGATCGCCATCAGCCGAACTCGTTGGATACGCAAAAAAAGTCCATGCAACACCGACAGTCCGATGCTATTCATCCGCGTCAAAGAGCATGTCGAATCTAATCGAGGCTAAAGCTTGAACAAATCGCTGAAACCGCCGCCACCTAAGCCACCTTTGAGCGGCCCGGCTCGTTTGGGCAATACCGGTTCGCGAACCGGTTCTTCAACAGCGGGTTCTGGCTCGGCTGCTTTTTCAACTTCCGGCATTGGCTTGGCGCCCTTGAGCGAGAGCGACATTTTTTGAGCCTCTTCATCGATGCTCAAAATTTTCACTTCGACGAGATCACCTTCTTTAACCACATTGCCCACCGACTGCACTCGATGATGGGCCAATTCGGAAATGTGCACTAAGCCTTCCACGCCAGTTGCGACGCGTACGAAAGCGCCGAATGTCGCCAAGCGCGTCACGGTACCTTTTACGTTGGAGCCGATCGGCAATCGCTCGCTCAACTTAGCCCACGGATGATCTTGCAGCGAACGATACGACAATGAAATCTTTCCCGTGGCCGGATCGATCTTTTCAACGCGTACCTGTACCTTTTGACCTTCCTGCAAAATCTCGCTTGGATGCTTTACCTTCTCCCAGCTCAGTTGGCTGATATGAATCAAACCATCTAAGCCCCCGAGGTCGACGAAGGCTCCGAAATCCTTGATGCTGCGGACCGTTCCTTCGGCAATAGAACCGATTTCTAACTTTTCTAATCGCTCTTTGCGTTTCTGCTCTTTCTCGCGTTCCAATACGGCCCGTCGACTCAAAACAAGATTGCCGCGTTGCGGATTCGCTTCGCTAATAACGCATAGAAATTTCTGTCCGACAAAGTCCGCTGCGTTTTCAATCCGATACTCTGCGATCTGACTGATCGGAATGAAACCTCGGATGTTGCCCACCATGACTTCCAGCCCGCCGGTATTCGCACCAGTCGAGCGAGCCTCTACGATTTCACCTTCCTTTAGTTCGCTCCAATCCGCTGCATTCACTGCCTGCCCAGGAATCGTTAGCTCATAGAGTCCATCGTCTTGCAAGTAGGCTCGCACCATCACATCCAGCGATGCGCCAACTTCCGGTACCTTTTCAAATTGAATCATCGGAACGATACCTTCATCCGGGCCACCCAGAGTGAAGAAGACGTTTTCCTTGCTCACCTTAAGAACGGTTGCCAGCAATCGCTGCCCTTCCTCTAGTCGCCGGCCTGCGGTGTAGAGCGCATCGCCCACCAACATTTTTTCCAGATCGGCATCCAGCAGTGCATCGCTCATAAATGCGGAAATGTCGTCTTCTGTGGGGCCTCTTTTCAATGGCACAGCAACCTTGGGAGCGAAATCCGTTTTCTTCTCATCGCGCGGTTTGCGCACCTCTCGGGCTGCTGAGTCCCCTTCCGGATCAGCCCCCTCGGCACCTTCGCCACTTTTAGGTCCCTTTGCTCCCGCCGGTCCCTTTGCTGGTCGCCTATCTTTACCGCTACCGGCTTGATTTGGTTTACGCCCCGCATTTTGCTGCTGGTTTTCTCGCAGCCGTCTCACGGCAGCCAAATCGATTGGCCCTCGACCCTGCTTCGACTCGCCCGAGTCGCCAGCCTGCTGAGGAGCATTTTCGCCACTGGTTGCCATCTTGTTTTCTTCGCCGGTACTCGACATTGCCTAATGACCACACATAACAAAAAGTAGAATTGAACGGACTTCTAAGGACGGTTTCGCAGCTTTCTCAACGCAAATGAATGCAGTTACTGCAACCATTGAGAAAAGTACCACGATTTTGGCAGGAATGCTCGAACAGAGTCTACCAACTTCATTGAATTCTTTGTAGTGATAGTAGGAGCCCCGTTTTTCCTGCGGCAAAATGCCTGAAAGGGAATAAATGTTCACCTAGTTACCGTACGATACTACCGCAGTACCGTTGAAGCTATTGCATTTACATCGGTTCGATTATGCCCGAACTAATGCCAATTCTGAGCGCTTTGCTTCCCGACGATTTGAGACCGATCGTTGAGTCAGCTCCGTTGCCGGGCCTTCAGGGGACACTTGCACAGCCCTCGTTGAACAACGACATCCGAGATTGGGAGCGTGAGCACTCCAATCTTTCTGGGAAAACGAGATTTCCTGATGAACTTCAAGATCTCGTCTTGGCCGCACTTTGGTTATTGGAAGGTGATTTAGACCGGTCCCATACACATTCCCAGAAATGGGAAACTTTGCATGGCTGCTGTTGGCATGCCATCATGCATCGCAGGGAAGGGGACTGGGGGAATGCCAAATATTGGTATCAACGAGCGTCGAAAAGCCCCGTGATTGGCAACTTTAGACAAACTATTTTGGCACAGCATCTTTATAGAGTCGTAACGCCCGAGTTGGTGGGACCTCTTAAAATCGGCGAGTTCCTGGATGATTGGGTCGATATCCATCAGAAAGCCGTTCAACCTGAGGCACCAGAAAAATTGACTGCGACCCTGCAAGGTCTCGGCTGGATCGAATGGCAATTGCTCCTAGCGCATTGTATCCACGTGATCCGCTGAGCATGCACATGGACGCTGGCTTTTGTGCAATACAATCATCAGCCGAATCACCAGCCGACGGCGCTAGCCACGGTTTTGCCGTTTGAACCCGCCCGCATGCATCGGCCGCATGAGCAGCCCGCGGTCGCAGCGGGTGAGCTTCAGACAACGCTGTCAGCTAATCAGGACGAACCCCAATTGCGATCTTGCGTGCACCCAAGGTCTCTAATCAAGTACAGACAAAGCCACTACAGACATAGCCACTACAGACCTGGTGTGTAGAAAAATTGGCGGTCAGGTAAACGCGGTTGTCGCGGAGCATCTTGATAATAACCGTCCGTCCATGGGCCAATACCTGGATTCCATGGGGCGGTGCCATGCGGATGCTGCCAATAGCCGCCAGGAGGTGGATAATATCCGGGTGGAAAATAACCAGGCGGATATCCCCCGGGAAAAGAATTTCCCATACTCTGTTGCCCCATACTCTGTTGCCCCATGCCCTGTTGCCCCATTTGGCTCGGCATACTATCAATCATTCCATCCCCCATCGGCGAACCATTGCCTGCCGCGGGAACTGGCATCGGATGAGGAGGCATTGCATTGGGCCAAAATCCGCCCGGCCAAAAAGGATTTGCACCCCAAAACTGTGTGTTCGGACCCCATTGATCGTACGGCACACCATAAGGGCGATAAGGAAATCGCCAAGCTTCATACGGCTGAACCGGGTTGCCCCATTGCTCAACGATGTTCATGTTGTCGGCCGAAGATCCCACCTGAATCGAACTGCGAAACTGCCGAAAACCACTTCGCTGAAAATCCGATCGCTCTTGCGCGACCGGTTCCACCTTCTCGGCGTATTGATGCACTCGCTGACCCACAGGATCATGCGTAAAGCGGCTCGGCAAAGTCGACCAGTCGATCTTGTCACACGACGATCGAGGTGTCTGAGCGTGAACCGCTCCGACAGAAGCCAGGAGGCAAACAGACAACACGAATGAGCTGATCTGGATTGGCGTCTTCATAGCTTTCAGACTAATTGCAAGTCCGAAAAATTCAGCCATTTTTCCTAACCCTTCGCCAAAGATCTCTTCAAGACGAACCTTTGTATCGAAAGCAACGGTCATGAGGGAAAGGAGTCGAAAACCACCTTTGCAGACTCTTCCCGATATGCTCGCCCCCCAGTTGCCGCTCGAGAGGACCATACTGGCTAGCTTTTTTTGGCTTGCTTTTTTGGCTTGCTCTTTTTTGGCTCTCTCTTTTTTTTGGTACCCCTGCCATCCTCCAGCCACCGATTCAGCCACCGATTCAGCCACCGATTCTCGACGGCCTCATTACCCACTGGCAGCCATCTCACTTACAAAAAGTTTTCAGGTCTCCCTGAATCTGCTTAATGCGTTGGCCAATCGTCGTCCGAGCCGCAGCTAAATCGGTGGACGATTCGCGATCGAGGCTTGCGAAAATGTAGAACTTCACTTTAGGCTCCGTACCGGATGGTCGCACAGCCACATAATTTCCCGTTTGATCCAAATCTAAAATCACCATGTTGGCTGCCGCAGCATCCAGTTTCTCTACGGCACCGTTGGTTCGACGAATTGTTAGAGCATCGTAATCGCGCACCGCGATGACATTTAAACCGCCGAGCTGCGTAGGGGGTTGGGTCCGGAATGTTTGCATCAATTTCTTCATCGCAGCCATCCCTTCACTCCCTTCCATTTGCACGTTCAGCACCGATTCTTCGTGGTACCCATGTTGCCTCAACAATTCATCCAGACGCTGATGAATCGTTTGACCACGCGATTTGAGTTGAGCAGCCAGTAATGCCATCAGCAAGCATGCCACCGCGCCATCTTTATCGCGAGCATAACTGCCAATCAAAAAACCGTGCGACTCTTCCGTACCAAATTCAAAGTCATCTGGCCCTAACTGATCCATTAAACCACCGATCCACTTGAAGCCCACATGGATATTTCCTTGGCATTGCACTCCGTAGGATTCGCAAATTCGACGGATCAATTCGGTTGTGACCAAGGTTTTAATCACATAGGAATTCGCTTTCAATTGACCGGTCGCTTTACGGACCCCAAGCACATAATCGGTCAGTAAAGCTCCGAGTTGATTCCCGTTGATTGTCGCCCATTCAGAATCCGGGGTCGGCTTTAATTTCGCAGCTGCCCCCATGCGATCACAATCAGGATCGGTCGCTAAGATTAAATCCACAGCGCCGATGGAAGTAGCCGACGCGTCGCTTTGACTCTTCCTGGCTAACGCGATCATCGAATCAAAGACTGGAATATTCTCCGGGTTACTCACATTGCCTGGCACATTGGGAAAATCGCCACTTGGCTCCGCATGTGGTGCAAAAACTTCCACGCTTTTGAATCCAGCTGCCGTCAACAGTGGTGGCACGGCAAAGCCTCCAACGCCATGCAGCGGCGAGTACAAAATATTGACATCTCGCGGACCAGGAAACGCATACTTTACAGCCTCGGCTAAATAGTCGCGATCGATCTCCGCAGTACAAATCTCTACCTTGCCGTTCTTCAACGCGTCCGCAAAGGAAACCTTTTTGATTTCCTGTACCGTCATCACTCGATCGATAATCGCTTGATCATGCGGCGGCAAAACCTGACCTCCCGTCGCTTGATACACCTTCACCGCATTATCGCTCGGCGGATTATGGCTCGCCGTCACCATGATTCCGCAATCACACCGCTTGGCTCGAACGGTATAGCTAAGCTGCGGAGTGGCGCGATAATCGTCCAAAAAGAAAACACGAAAACCGTTGGCCACCATAATCGATGCGCATAATTCGGCGAAGTGCCGGGAGTTATGTCGAGTATCGTAGGCGATCGCGCATCGCAATTCCTTCGTCGGCTCGGTACTGCGGAGATAATCGGCTAAACCTTGCGCACTTTCGCCAATGGTGCGATCATTGATCGCATTGGAACCGAAAGCATACATTCGGCCGCGCCGACCACCGGTCCCGAAGGGAATCACCGTCCAAAAGACATCGTCAAGCTTTTGCCATTTTCCATCGCGTATGTGCTCGAGAATCGCAGTTCGATAATCCGAATAACGCGTTTCGGTCAACCAACATTTCAAATTCTCGACTGCGCCAGCAGTCACTTTTCCTTCCTCTTGAGCTTTCTGTACGCTTGCCAACGCTGTTTCAATCTCAGCCGATAAAGTACCTTGGGTCATGGTGAGTCCAGTGATTTATGTTGGATAGAGCAAATAGAAATGAAAGCGATTCCGCGGCGCTCGTTATACGCCAACTCGCAAGGGCTCGGCAACCCGTAATGCTTGGGTTTCCCAAGGTCACCAGATTTCCAATTTTTTGATCGCGTTTTGAACCGATATCCTGGGTCGGCAGAAGCGTTCATGTCGGTTAGACTAAATTGCGGAGAACCGCGGGTGATACCGGCGGATGTTGCCGTCGCGTGATGAAGGCGGACGCAATGGATATTGAGATGCGGTGATTTTGGATAATGAGAATTCGGTATCGATCGGCCAATTTTTAAAATTTAGATTCGAAGAGGTTGGGAAAAATGAGCGAACCGATCATAAGTGTCAGCGGCCTGCGCGGCATCGTAGGAACCGAATTAACCCCGCTGGTCGCCGTAAAATATATCGCCGCATTTTGCAGTCAGTTACCTCGAGGCAGTGTGATTTTGTCGCGAGATGGTCGAGGCAGCGGAGCGATGCTGGCTGCCGCCGTAAGCTCGACCCTGCAAGCTCACGGATTCGATGTATTGGATGCGGGTATTTGCGCAACACCCACTGTCGGTGTTCTGGTTCGTGAAGAACAAGCCGTTGGAGCAATCCAGATTTCGGCCAGCCACAATCCACCTCAATACAACGGTATCAAACTTTTTAATCGCGAAGGACGCGTCATACCGGCCGGCGAAGGAGAACGAGTGCGCGATGCGTATCGTCAAGGCGTTGTGGGCTGGCGCGATGTCAATGGCCTAGGCTCTTCCTCCAAGATCGTGGACCCACACGCAGCACACGAACAATTGGTACTCAAGACGATTGATCCAGGTGTCATTGCAGCGCGACGATTTCGCGTTCTCTTGGACAGCAACCGAGGGGCTGGAAGTTTATTGGGAAGTCGCTTGCTGGAATCACTCGGTATCCACGCCCTGTTCTTGGGCCATACCCCAGACGGAAAATTTGAACATCCCCCAGAACCGCTCGCAGAAAACTTGCAAACGACAGCCGCCGCAGTTCGACAATCAGGATTCGATATCGGTTTCTGTCAAGATCCAGACGCAGATCGACTGGCGATCATCGATGAGCAAGGCCACTATATCGGTGAAGAGTACACCGTTGCACTTTGTCTTCTGGAAGTCCTATCACGAGCCAAGGGGCCAATCGTTACGAACTGCGCGACCTCAAGCATGTCCAAGGTCATCGCAGCCAATCACGGAGTACCCTATTTGAAATCTGCTGTAGGCGAAGCGAATGTGGTCGACTTGATGCAGGAAAGTGGCGCTTTGTTTGGAGGCGAAGGCAACGGTGGTCCGATCGATCCGCGGGTTGGCTGGGTGCGCGACAGTTTCGTTGGAATGGCGCTCGTTCTAAGCTTGATGGCGCGAACCGGGTTGAAAGTTTCCCAATTGGTAAAACGCATTCCATTTTTTGCGATGGTAAAACATAAAATCAGTTTTCCGGTAGAGCAATTGCCACAAGCTTATCTGCGTTTGCAAGAGATCCTGCAGCCTTTGGAGTCGAGCGCGCAGGATGGTTTGCGTATGGATTGGAGCGATCGTTGGCTATTGGTTCGTGGTAGCAACACCGAACCGATTGTGCGTTTGATTGCCGAAGCGCCGACGCAGGAAGTGGCAACTGAGTTATGCGAGAAAGCGGAACAAATATTGCTCGGCCGCTCGTGATGCAACATCAAGCTCTCTAAAGCAGCCTTCGAAAGCTGCCTGACGAGCGTTTGAGCGACTCGCGGCAAGACTCTTTTTTTGATCAGCTACTTGATTGAGGCATCGATTTATACCATCCTGTATCAGGTGTACCCGCCTTTGATTTCCGCTTCTTGGAGATAACACGATGCGATCCTGCCTCCTTCGCACCACAGTTCACACTTGTCTACTCATGACCTGCGCAGTTCTTTCGGCGAGGTCTCAGGCCCAAGAAGGGGACGCGCAAAAGCCTGCGGCTGAACCAAACGTCTGGATCACCTCGCTTGCTTGGGATGCATCCAATAATCAGGTGTGGGCCACGCAAGCTCAGGGTTTATTGCTTCGCCCTGGACAAGTTGTTCGCGCTTCGCTCGATAACCTGGCGACTGCAACGAAAGTTTATGAAACCGGCACATCTGCATGGGCAATCGCGATCGTTCCCGAAGCGAACTCACTGCTGAGCGTCGATTACAAAGGCAAATTGCTTCGCTCCGACCTCGCCACTCCCAATACGACTCAACCGATCGAAGTCCCGATGCGTTGGTCGCGCGTCTTGCTGCCAGTCGGAGATGGCAAAGTGATCGCCGGTACGGAAGATGGCAAGCTGATCGAGATCCATCTCCCGGATGGCGCCGTTGTCGCTCAATGGGATGCGCATGCCGCAGCCATTCACAACTTGGCACTCTCTCCTGACAAAACGTTGTTGGCAAGTTGCGCAGGTGATGGCATCATCAAAATCTGGAATCGTTCGAACAATTCGGAGGTTAAAGCGATATCGTTCGGTAAGTCGGCGGTGTGGGAGATGTCGTTCACACGTGACAACAGCAAAATCGTAGCGGCGGATGCCGATCGACGACTCAATCTGTTCGATATTGCCAGCGGTAAATTGCAGATGACGCTGCAGATGCTGCCTGACTGGGGAACTTCACTCGCCATGCACCCCACGGAAAATGTTGTCACTGTGGGTTGCATGAATGGTTCAGTCCACTTTTATGATTTGAACTCATTCCGTCGTGTTGGTTCGTGGGACGGTGTGGGGAGCGGTGTTTGGGATGTACTGTTTGCGCCCGATGGTAGTCGAGCTTTGGTGGCAACTCGCAAACATGGGATTGCAAATATCGCCGCAGATGTTTGGTCTGCGCCATTAACTGCAGCTCGCGCAGAAGCTGCCACCGAAGTTCCACCAGCACCTTAGCCTCCGCCTAACGCAATTACCAGCGGCATTCACCCGACAGCGTTACCCGCCGTCATTAGCTGCCGTCATTAGCTGCCGTTTTGCCAACCCACCATCATCCGATGGCGTCATCCACGGTTTTTCCGTAGGGGTATTATCGACGAACTGTGAACGTTAGGGTTACCGCGTGCACCTTTTTTACACCGATCACTTCGAACTACCTCTTCCGCCGGGACATCGCTTTCCGATGTCCAAATATCGATTGCTTCGGCAGCGAATTGTCGAATCACCACTGCATCGTGATGATCTGTTGTTGGTTCCGCCAGCCGCCACGGACGAACAACTCTCGTTGGCACACGATCGGCAATATGTGGAACGGGTGCGCGATGGACTACTGACAGAGCCAGAGATTCGCAGGATCGGATTTCCTTGGTCGCTCGCCATGGTAGAACGTTCTCGTCGCAGTTCGGGAGCGACTTTGGCGGCAGCTCGCATCGCTTTGCAGCACCGAGTCGGTATCAACATGGCAGGGGGAACGCATCATGCGATGTCGGATGCCGGCGAAGGTTATTGCGTTTTCAATGATGCGGCAGTTACCATTCGCACCTTGCTGCACGAAGGAATCATCCAGCGAGCTGCAGTGATCGATTGCGATGTTCATCAAGGAAATGGAACCGCCGAAATTTTGGGAAAGCAAACCAACGTCTTCACCTTTTCGATCCATGGCGAAAAAAACTTTCCTATTCGCAAAACGGCAAGTCATCTCGATATCGATTTACCTGACGGCTCCAACGATGAAGATTATCTTCGCGCGCTCGCCGGTGGACTTGAACAGGTTTTCCAACAGGGGAACTATGACTTGGTGATCTACCTCGCTGGGGCCGATCCGTTTGAAGGTGATCGCCTGGGGCGATTAAATTTGACCAAAAATGGACTTAAGCAACGCGACGCCTGCGTGCTGCATCGCTGCAAGGAACGCAATATTCCCGTGGCGATTGCGATGGCGGGAGGATACGCGCCGAACGTCTCCGACATCGTTGATATCCACGCTCAAACCATCGCCGCCGCGAAAGAGATATTGGATATCGTTTAGCACGCTGGTTTATCGATGAAGAATGGCTCAACGCATCGGTGCTGATTAATTCGCCAGTCGCAGCAACGCAATGGGTACATAGTACTTTCGATAATTCTGTCCATCCGAGTAGCGTTCGCCGGTCGCATCTTTGACCAAAACGGTTGCCCGGCGTGTTATACGGTTCACGATACCTTGATATTGTTTCCCTTCCAGTTGGAAACAAACTCTTGATCCAACCCGAACATTAAATTCGGAAGCAGCTCGTTCGCGAGGAGTAATCAGTTCATGCCGATGTTCGGTATGCCGAAACAATCGATAAGCAATATTCTGAAATCGATTGGCAGCGCAGCAACTATCTTCCCAAACGAGCATCTCGGTCAAATGGATCATCTCATGTTCCATGACGCGTTGGAGTGCTTCCAGTCGATTTCGGCATTCGATACCGGTCACCTTGATGGGACGACTCATATCGCGAAACGTTTGAAATAACAGCGTGGACGAAATCGCAATCTCATAGTTGGTCTCGCGAGCACCACTGCGCCGATTCACTGTAACCGTACGTGTTGTCTTGCCACCAGCCCGAGTCATTCGGCTCGACCAACGAAACGCGAGGCCATATGTCTTCGCCCACGGCAACAGAGCGCCACCAAAGTAATGATGATCGTACATCTCAGCGAGCAGTTGCAAATCGGCGTTGGATGCTTTCTGAAAATTCGGATCTTTAAGAAAACGGGACTCGCGAATGAGCCCCTGACCGATTGTGCGTTGCAACTCGAGCGTGTCAACATGCTCCAAAGTACGCTGTGTGACGATACGACTCACCTGTTCGCGAAATGCTTTATTGGCATCTCGATCGTCTGCGGATGAAGTTGGGATCGGCGCGACAACAGTTTGTCGCCGCCAAGCGAAAGGTGTAGCCATGGGATTTTTTTCCTCCCTGCGAGAGAGCTTACATTATCGGATAAGATTTGTCTCAATTTCAAGAGGAATAACGGCGAACATTTGCCATCTACAACGACGATGCGTTATGATAACGACCCCGACCGGAGCCGAACGAACTTAATTTCCACGCAATAAGCCACAACACATTGCTAGCAAATACCAAGATCATCTCAGATAAAAGCAACGCGGAATAAGTAGTCTTCAATTGAAATAAGTAGTCTTGAATTGAATGGTGCTAACGGCGATAGAATGGGCAGCGTGGCGAGCGAAGGGTTGTTACCAAGACCAACGGGGTCGTTTGCGAACACAGTCTGAGCAATTTGATGCCGATGAAGTTGTGAAGGGATGCCGAAAAACAATGTCGAGCACAACATTTAACAATCCGCAATTGACACAAACATTCGGCGGATCGCCAGCGAAGCATGATAATGAAGAGTTGCTGAGTCGCTATAAGTCGATCATTGACCAGAAGCGACTGCACTGGACGAGTTATCATCGTTTGCACAAGCTTTTAGGGAGCGGTGGTCAGGGAAAGGTCTATTTGAGTTATCGACGTGGAACCGATGGCTTCACGGTCCCGCTGGCGATGAAGATTTTTTCGCCTGAGCGATTTGCGGTAGCTGGACATTACGAGCAAACGATGGCGCGAATTGCGCGAGTCGCTTCGCGGGTTGCTCAGATCCAGCATGATCACGTTTTAGCGGTGCATGACTTTGTCGAACGCAATCGAATACGAATCATGATGATGGAGTGGATTGATGGATATGATTTGCGCGATCTATTGTTGCCATCCCGATTGATTTCCATTCGTCAGCGCGTACCGCAAAGGCGATGGGAGTATATCAACTCGGTGATTGTCACAGAGGGACCATTGCAATCGCGATTCAAGGCGGGAGTTGCTGTGGCGATTGCTCGCGACTGCTTGGCAGCGTTAGCGGCGGTGCATCGCGAACGCATCATTCATGGCGATATCAAGCCCTCGAATATAATGCTCAAAAGAACCGGTCATGCAAAGGTGATCGATATCGGCTCTGCGTTCGAGATGGATGATCCACCGCAATTAAGAACCTGCACTCCAGCGTATGCCGCTCCTGAAATATTGGAAGGAAATGCGGCGACACCTCGCAGCGATTTAGCATCGTTGGGGTACGTACTGATTGAGATGCTATCGGGACGACCTATTTTCGCGGAGTTGAATTCTCTTCGCGAATTACTGGAAGCGAAGCGGCGTTTGCCTTCGCAATTGCATGAACTGTTGCCCGCCGAAGTTGCCTGCAATAACCTGTTGATGAACTTCTGTCGCGGTTTGATTGCGCCAGATCCTGCCAAGCGATTTCCCAGCGCCGAGGCTGCGGAACTCTTGGAGGATGGTGCAGCCTCGTTTCATCGCCAATTGGTTTTGAGCGATATGGCGAGCGAGTATGATAACGAAATTCGTGTGTTGCTCGAAGAACTCAAGCAGATGGATTCCATACAGTAAGTCCATCCTGATAATGGAACGCTGGTTGTGACACCCAACGGCAGAATCGTGGCTAACGCCAGCGGCTAACTCAGCTCGATTTAACGCTTACACGTACAATTGTACGTATAAAAAACACGCTCGCTCGCTCTGACGGATAATCCGCTTTTATACTCTGCTCTGGTATAACCTGCTCTCGACTCGGCATGCGTTGCTGTTAAGCGCAACGCGTTTGATCTGAGCCGTTGTGCGATCTAAGGCGCTTGTCAAACTGCAAATGCTCTAACGCGATCCGGGAACCAAGTGATGGGAAATGCATCCCTACTAGCGGTTCTTCTGCCGGCCAATCTATGTTATTCTATAAGAGTTACTGGGGTCTATAAAGTCGTTGTGCATTTTCTAAAAATAAGGTTTTGCAGCATGAATCCCTCTCCCAACACTCCGCGTCGTACGTTTCTGAAGCAATCTTCGATCGCTGCCGCCGCAGCATTCGCGGCACCTATGATATGGACCAGCAAATCGCGAGCAGCCAGTGAAGATAAGCCCATCGTTGGATCCGGCTCACACCAATACCGCGTCCATCATCAGTGGGTCATGCCACCACAAGATTTCACATGGCAAACAACGCACAATGTCGCCGTCGACCGAGAACATAATCTATACGTGATCCACGAGGGACGCGAAAATCTCAAAGATCACCCCTCGATTTTTGTCTTCGATCCGCAAGGTAAATTCGTCCGCTCCTTCGGCTCTCAATTCCAAGGAGGGGGTCACGGTCTCGAAGTACGCAAAGAAGGGACAGAGGAATTTCTGTATGTTACCGCTTATCAACAAGTCAAAAGCTTCGCAAAACTGACACTCAAAGGCGAAACCGTTTGGGAACAAAGAGCCCCGATGGCCAGCGGCAAATATGCTAAAGAGGAAGATACCAATCCGCAAAAAATCTGGGGACGAGATCGCTTCATGCCCACCAACTTCGCCTTCCTCGATGATGGCGGTTTCCTCCTAGCCGATGGATACGGCGCATTCCAAATTCATCGCTTTGATAAAGATGGGAAATGGCTCAGTTGCTTCGGCGGCGCTGGTCCAGGCAAAGGAACCTTCGATACACCACACGGTATCTGGATCGATCGACGCACCGGTCGCGAACCACGAATCGTCATCACCGACCGAGCTCATAATACTCTCCAATTCTTCGACCTCAACGGTAACTATGTGGAAACTTTAGAAGGCTTCGGACTACCTGCCAACGTCGATTGCCAGGGCGATCTCTTGCTGGTGCCCGAATTGTTGGGATCCGTAACCCTGGTTGGCGCTGACAATAAAACTATCGCTCGCTTGGGCGATGATAAGCAGCGAATTGTCGATGATAAAGGTTTTACGATCCGAGGTGATGAATCGAAGTGGAACAATGGAAAATTCGTACATCCACACGACGCCTGCTTCGATTCCAACGGCGATATCTACGTCGCGGAATGGGTCCACACCGGCCGCATTACCAAACTCGAAAAAGTATAATCCCAAACGAACTATTCCCCTCTGCCATCCAAATATGCGGCGATGCCATATGCGCACCTACGGCAACTCGCGTAGGATTCTCGCGTAGGATTTAAAAGCAGAATACTTTTAAGAGAAGAAAAATTTTAAAAACCCCAGGAACCCATTGGCGTCAACTTCCAACGCTAGCATGTAGGGACGCTCGCGTTGCGATATCAACGAACAATGGGCTCCTGGGGCTTCAACGCGATAAAGAAACGATACGCGATGAATTCTTATGGTTATCGCAGTGTCCTGTCACGATGCCTGTTTCTTAACTCTCTTTCGAGAAGACATGCCGAAGTTATGCGATTCCCCAACGACAAATCGCTTTACCTCCCCGCCATCACTTTCCTCTCTATTTTCATCGGCATCTATGTCGCACAAGAATCCAGTCAAAATCCCCACAAGCACCTCAACAATTCATTTAAGAATTGGTCATCTGGTGACCTTGCAGATGATGATGCAAACCACCAGCAAAGTTGGTCCCCTCCAATACTGTGGCAACTGACATCGGTAGCCCAACAAGCCATCGATTCGCCCCCAGCAAATCTCGAAGCGATTGACGCGCAGCTTGCACAGCTCAAACGGCAGCGTTCCAAAAACAATGAAGAGCTCCGCGCTCAACACATCGCGATCCAGTCACTGGCACAACAAGCGATGCAAATCATCGGACAAGCCGACTCCGAACGCTATTTGCATTACGAACGCGATTGGCTGACCGCACAAGCCGGGCTGCTCGAAAAAGCGGAATCTGTTACCAACTTGATCTCGGCCAATGCCCCAGCCGCTGAGCAACTCCTTCTCCGCTGGCAACATTATTGTTTCAGGCGAAAGTCTTTGAATTTAGCAGACCTACGTTTGATCCATGGGATCACTCGCAATCTTGAGACCAAATGCAGTTCCGAAATCGCCGCGCGAGGTTGCGAGTTTTTTCTCAATATCATTCGCAGTAAAGAGGTCGATAACGATGGTACGAAAACGCCACTTCAATTCGAACCTCAACAAAGCTATGCGGAACTGGACGTGATCTTAGCGGGCACGCTCCGCCGCTTGAAATTGATCGGTCAACCGATGCTTCTCGCAGGAAAAACGTTTGATGGTAAGAAATTCAACGTCGATTCGTATCGAGGGAAAGTGGTCCTCGTTGATTACTGGGCAACTTGGTGCGGACCTTGCGTTGCCGAATATCCGCAACTCCGCGAACTGTGGCAAAAATACCATACACAAGGTTTCGAAATCGTCGGGGTCAGTATGGACGCGGATCGGAATAGTCTATCCGCTTACATTATCGAAAAAGACATTCCCTGGATCATCCTGAACGATGAAGACAATGGAGGCAAACATCCTTCCACCGAGTTCTATAACATTCAAACCGTACCATCGATGTTTCTGATCGGACGCGATGGCAAGGTGCTCGCAACGACGGTCGATGTACCCAAATTAGAACAACAGCTTCAGACAGCTCTCAAGCAACCATAAAAACTCTCAAGCAACCATAACATCGATCGCTCTGCTCGAATGAAGCGTTTTATCCTTTTCGCAGGCGACTGACAAACTTGGCGAGATCTGTCGGAAGCTCGCTTTCGAATAGCATTCGCTTGCCCGTGACCGGATGTTCCAACTCTAGCGAACAAGCATGCAGGGCGAGTCGCGGAGCGCCCGATTGATCCGACGTCGACGATCCATCTCGATTTTTGTGGTAGGTTGGATCTCCGCATAGCATACATCCCATTTCGGAAAGATGAATACGGATTTGATGGGTTCGGCCTGTCTCCAAGCGGCATTCGATCAAACTATAGATTCGCCCGTCGCTCAATTCAAACTTTTCCAAGGGTCGAATATGTGTAACCGCCCGTTCTGACTCCTCGCTTTTTTCTCCTGAACCGCGCAGACCATCACCTCGATCGCGAACCAAATAGTTCTCGATCGTTTGTGCCTGCGGCGCACCATGCACCACCGCATGATACAACCTTTCGACGGAATGCTTTTTGAACTGCCGAATGAGATGAGTTTCCGCAATCGGTTGTAACGCGAATACCATCACTCCGCTGGTATCGCGATCGAGTCGATGAACGGCTCGTACTTTCGGTAAAGGCATTCGAAATGATTTATTGGCCGCCCGCGCATTGCGCCCCTTCAGTCCTAGCTTTCGAGCATCGGGGCGTTTGGCCCATAGAATGACTCGGGGAAGCAACTCATCAAGCGTCGGTTGCAGGTTCTTACGTTTAGCATTCCATTGTTTTTCTTCCGCATGTCGCAAAGTGGTCATCAAAGCCGGCTTAACCACCACCGCGATGTAATTGTCGAGATACAGAATGCGAATATCCTCCGCTTGCGGTGGCGGAGTGCGAGCGTGAGCGTAACAATGCACCACCTCCCCCGGTTTCAATCGCCGAGCTTCATCCAGACAGGTTGCGCCGTTGACACCGATGCGTCGGGAACTGACTAACTTTTTGGCGTCGTTCCAGGAAATGCCTGGCAACCAGTTCTTGATCGCCCCAACGATCGTCGAGCCGGCTTCGCTTTCGGTCACATGAAACACTTTGTTTTCCACCATTTTGGGGCAATTTCCGTCGAAAATTGGATCAAAAAACGCAAAAAAGGGGGCGATTCCCACCGACTGCATTTTTTAGGGCCTGCTTAGTTTAGGCATGCACTTTTAGGAAACACACTGTCATGGTAACCCAGCGCAGCGACTAGGTCCAACCTCGTTTGGCGCCAAGCACATCTGGTGCCACATCTGGTGCCAGGCACCCTCGTTAGGCCGTCGAGAGTACTGCAAGTTGTTCACTAG
>Ga0169931_10003843_pt1 | contig 23640 bp, 25 predicted proteins | sample Kivu_15m_20L_FD_129675 | JGI IMG/M metagenome (GOLD analysis project Ga0169931, IMG submission 129675) | Freshwater microbial communities from Lake Kivu, Western Province, Rwanda to study Microbial Dark Matter (Phase II) - Kivu_15m_20L... | ecosystem: Environmental > Aquatic > Freshwater > Lake...
AAGGCAGAATCAAAACTCTTGATGTTGACGGCGACGGAACAAAGAAGCATTAACGCGGATTCAAAGGTGGTGGAGCTGATTACCTGGGAATGAAGTGGAGCCGGTTACCTGGGACGCGACAGTTCCCATGCGGGTGCGCCTCGGCAACTGCGGGCTGGAGGACGATGACGGCGGCAATCACAATCGGTCTGATCAGTTGCGTCAAGACGATCCGGGTCATGATGAATTCCTTTGCTGAGATTGGTTTCAGAAACGACATGGAGCTGGGAACTCGGTTAGTCTGCACGATAATGATTCTCAAAATCAATAAAGACATGTGTGGCAGACTCGGCCGGTAATAAGCTGAAGCTCCCGTCGCTGAGTCCGGTTCAGTTTAGATACTGAAATTGGGTGACGGGTCGTACCCAGTGCTGGTCATGGTGTAGGCGGTTTTTCCTCGTGGTTGTACCGGGTTGAGCGAATCATTTCGGCATCGCGCCAAGGTGGCCTCGCTCTTGCTCAGAGGGTTCTCTGGGGACGAACCAAATAGGGAGGAACCAAAAATGCTGTCCACCGTATCCATGGAATCCGCTCAAGGCGCAGAGTTGATCGATCGTTTGACGTTCATGCCCGGCACGCCGCTCGCTGACGTCGAAAAGATGATGATCCTCGCAACACTGAAGCATCAGCGCTTCAACCGGACCCGGGCCGCCCGCGTTCTCGGCATCGGCATCCGCACCCTGCAACGTAAACTCAAGCAGTACCGCAGCGATTCGAACGTTTCGGCTTTGAGCTGAATCGAGCCTAGGTTCGTTTCCAGGTCGATCGATCGCCACCGGGCACCGGGACAGTTCTGTCCGGTGCCCGTTGACATGTCTGTGATATGCCGCTTATAAGTCTCGTTCTCATGGTCGGATCGGCGCGAGCACCTGCGCGCCAACAACCTGTCAGAGTTTTCTGCAGGGGTCTGTAGCTCAGGTGGTTAGAGCACACGCCTGATAAGCGTGAGGTCGGGCGTTCGAGTCGCCCCAGACCCACCATGATTCTCCGAAGTCTTCGTCAAGCCATCTATTCCGTAGCCAAAACCGAGATGAACACCGAGTAGAACGCTTCCGCGTTTGCTGAGGTACAGACCTTGATGCTTTCGCCGGTCGGATTCTCGATCGTTTGCCCGTGGGTATTGCTGGGCTCGGTGACTACCGAAACGTGATAGCTGCGACCAAGGCCGGTTTCAGGATCGATGTTCCATTGGCAGACTTCAGGATTCGTCAATGCCACCGCGACCAACTGATCCCAGAAGTAGACCGGCCGATTGGCGAGCGTCGGGAATTCAGATGGCCGACCAGTTGAACAAAGGCTCGACCCCTTCGACTTACGTTTATCCCCCAAGTAGAATTGTGGAATGGGAAATCCTGAACGAAAGACAACGGTCTATTACGACGGGCTATGTCTCGTCTGCTCGGCCGAGATCAATCACTACAAGCGGCGCAATGTCGACGACCGAGTCGCGTTTGTCGATATCTGTGCCGCTGGATTTGATCCGGCGAAAGAGGGTCTTGATCCGCGGTTGATTCACAAGATCATGCATGTTCGACGTCGCGACGGGACGATGGCTACCCGGGTCGAGGCTTTCATCGAGATTTGGGAAAACTTTCCAGGTTATCGGTGGGCGGCACGAGTTGCGCGCTGGAAACCAGTCCGGTTCGTGCTGGAACTCGGCTATTCAAGCTTCGTTGTGATCCGGCCGTGGCTCCCACGGCGCAAGGCTGCTGATTGCAGCGCGAGTCCCTACTGCGACATCAACGAACAAAAGCCAAAGTAAGTGGCCCTACTCATCAGGGTGATGGCTGAGCGAGCAAGCTTTCGATCCCGGCGATGAGCTTGGCGTCAGTCGGCTCGATCGCAGACGGAAACCTTGCCCCAAGTGATCCGGATCTCGTGATCAGAAATTTTTCGAAGTTCCATTCGATTGACTTGCTGTGTCCTGGTTGACCCGTGAGAAACCGGAACACCTGCGATTGACCAGCGCCTGTTGCAACTGACTTCCCAAGCACGGGGAAGGTCACGCCGAAATTCAATCGACAAAACTCCTGAATTGATTTGTTGTCGCCGGGTTCCTGCGAACCAAAATCATTGGCCGGAAACGCGAGGACGACAAACTTTCGGTCCTTGAATCTCTCGTAGAGTTTCTGAAGTCCATCGTACTGGCGGGTGAAGCCGCACCGACTTGCGGTGTTCACGGCGAGTACGACGTGACCCTTCCATTTGTCGAGAGACACGCTCTTTCCCGATCCGTCTTCAGATGACAGCTTGAAGAAGTCCGAGGGAACAACTGACGTGCCCTTATCCTTGGCATCCGCGGAAACGCAGATCAGCATCTGGCCGATCAGCGCGGCGATGAGCAAAGGCGACTTCAATACTCTCGGGAGTGATTTTCTACCAGGCATGTATGCCTCTTTGCGCTCGAAGGTTGACACAGTGATTGTGGCACAACGAAGTCTGACCCGTTAGCAGACAAGACCTGGACATTGTCATTCTCGAGCCAGACGACGTCGTTCACCTGAAAGATGTCTGGCGCGTCGACACCAAGATCCCTCCATTCGAGCTGTGCAGCCGAGAGGGCAGCTCGTGCAAGAATTTCGACGCATGGATCCGTGTGGGACAGGCGACGTGCATGATCGGTCAGCACAAGCCTGGTTCCGCTGCTTGCCTTGCTCGAACTGGCGAATCCGATTGCGAGAAGGATCGCAGTGAAACGAACGGACAAGTAAGCGTGTCGACGAGGGTTACGGAGACTCGGTTCTTGCTTCAGGTCGTTCATTCGTTTCCCCTTCCTGGGTGGAGAGCAATCGCCAAGGCAATCGCTCAGGATTGCCTTCACGAGCAAGGGCAGAAGCTTCGGGGAAATGCCTGATCGGGAGAAGTGACTTGGCGGTGACAAGATCGTTGCGAAACGGACTGCTGTCAGAATCGCTGCGGTTCTTCACCACGACAGTTTCTTTCGCGCTTTCAGACCCAACGTCCAACAGCCTGTAATTATGTGTTTTTACATTGCCCCTAAAGTTTCTACCCAAGGAACCGACACCCCCACAGGGCGGAAGGCTATTTGGCCGAGGCCCTGCGTACCGGCGCAACGTGCCGGCTTTCTGGAGGAAACCCGTCATGATGGTCGCAAGGCTTTGTTCTGGTGTTGTCGTCGCGTTGCTCTTGCAGGCATGCGGTGAAGCGCAGTTTGCCGAAGGCGTCCCAACCCCGCGCGGACAGCCGGGAACTGAGACTGGCGAGGACGACGCGGTAGCGATCGACCCTGTCGTCGATCCGCCGAATGATCCACCCACTGGTGAGACGGACCCGCCCGTAGGGATTATCGATAACACCGAACAGCGCGCCACATCTCTGACCTGGCACTGGCAGTGTGCGAGTTCGCCCGGAACGGCTCCAACACCGCCGACGCCAGACGACGTCGTCGTTGTGGGTTCCAGCGACCGTACGTTTCAGGCCAGTCGCTTTGCGGGCGTGCCCATGACAGTGCAAGGCGAGATCTGTCCGCTGGAAACGCAACGAGACATCGTCTTCGTGATCGACGTATCGGGATCGATGGGAGATCGCGTTGTCGGCGGTCAGAACCTGGCGGGTAACGATCCGAGGATCAACGGAAGCTGCGGCCGCCTTGCGGCGATGCAGTCGGTCATTGATTCGGCGACTGCCGGCTCAAATGCAAGATTTGCGGGGGTAACGTTCAACGGTGGTGTTGCGACCGTGTCGCCGGCGTTCGCGAGTAATGCTCAGGGGATTTTCACCGGTAATCTTGCAGACGTGGTTTGCGCTGCAGCTGGCGGAACGAATTACACGGCTTCTCTCGATCGTGCTGAGCAGCTGCTTCTCAATGCTCGGCCGGGGGCGTCCAAGGAGATTTACTTCATCACGGACGGTCAACCGTACGACGGAGCCGCGAATCCACTCGAGAGAACGAACATTAACGGTGTTCCATCCGCCGCCAGGTTGCATGCTCCTCCACCTGCGGGAGCCGGCGTGACCATCGTCACCGTCATGCTGGGCGTTGACGCGATCGGAAACAACCACCTGCAAACGTTGATTGCAAGCAAGTCACCGGCCGGAACGCCGCTGCACGCCAACGTTGCAAACGCATCCCAACTTGCGGCTACCGTCACGCAACTAGCGCAAAACGATCTCTCGATCGGTAGCGTGAAGTATCGCGCGATCGGAGCGTCGACTTGGGCAGAATTCAATCTGCTCTCTGGTCGCAGCGGAAATCGCTTTGCGTTGCCGCCGATCACGATCGATGTTGCGTCAGCGCCTTATGGTCTTGAGATGGAGTACAGCTATCAGGACAAGCGTGGGAAGACGTACAGCTCGTCCGGATCGATCAAGTGGACGAGCACACCGGCGCAATAGAGGAACAGCGCAGGTTCATCGAATCAAGTGCACAGTGCCCGTAAATGGGTCGATACGAAATACGGTGGTGGGAAGAAACTTCGATTTCTCCGCCGCCGTTTCCTTTGGTTCTGCAGCGGTGCTGCCTGTCTGAGTCACCAGTGCCAGTATCCACGGGCTCGCGTCCACGATCTGAACCCGCGCTGGTGCTGCTGTGGTGCCCAAAGGAAGCGCGAAGGTCAGGTTCACAACCGAACCAGCGGCGCCCTCCGGGGTCAGTTTATGCAGAGCTGTCAGGGCCAGCTGTTTACCCGGGCGCTCTTCCGCAACGGCAGCGTAGAGATTGCGATCACCGCTCAGAAAGACCAGACCTTGAACTTTTTCCAGAGCAACCTGGCCCGGTGAGGACCACTGTTTGCCAGGGGCGACCCACGTGTAGAGTGATCCGCGATCACGCCCGGCCAGTACGAAGAGTTTTTGGGTCTTTGAATCGAATGCAACGCCTGCAAGCGAGGAGAACGCGGGAGCGCCCGCAGCCTTGGTAAACGCCTGCAGCTCCCCGGTTCGAATATTGACGGGACCGACTTGTGTTGCATTGAGTCCCCAGCAGACGCGTCGCACGCGATCACAGGACAGCTGCGTGATGGTCGGCTGAATGTTGCGAGTGTTGCTCGTGATGAGACTCCCGTCGCGATACGGAAGAATGTGGGACTGGGTTGCATCTGGTCGAGAAAATCCAAGAACCTGAAACACGCCGATGATTGGCTCAGTCTCTGGAGGAGCCGCTGGTAGTGCTGGATTTGGGACCGGAGTCGCTGCAGGAGTTTGCGGGGTCGGGAGGCCAACGGGAGCGCCACCGCCGGTGGTCGCCAGTCGACCCTTCAGGGAGCCTTCTGCCGTTTCCTTGCCATCAGAGAGAGTCCACGTCGGCTCGCGCTTTGGCCCCTGAAACTTGAGACTCCCTTTCCAGTTGTTGATCGAGATCGTCCAGGTCCCAGACGAATAGTAAGGCTGGCCTGGCGTTCCCACGACGTCACGCGCGTGGGCGCTCATCCAGACATCCGTTGAGGACTCTCCCCCTTCCTCGCCGTCCTGAATCGCCTTGAACCACATCGAGCAGCGTCGCATGCGAAGAGTTCCCTTCACGAAAAATCGTGAACAGGGTTTGCCGCTGGACAGCATTGTTGCGCGCGAGAGTGCGGTATTTGGCTCATCAGGTCCGAGTTTGAAGGAGGTACGACGCCGGGAGTGCATGATGAATCGCTGGGTCTGATCTTCCGGGCACAAACGCGTGGGAGTCCCGCTGCGGACAAGATCGTTGAAGCGCCACGAGTCGGCTTGCGCGAGATTTTTCTTCGAGCAGGTGGATTCAACGAAGAATTCGTCCGAAAACTTGAGCGAGCCAAGTATGGCCTGAATCAGCTTTTGTTCCTGATCGCTGCGCGGTGGACCCTGCACTCTCCGCACGCAGGGGACCATGTTGAGTTTTCCAGCGGCAGAAACTTTGTTCTTCTCGGAGTTCAATCGAAATTCTTCGAGACCTGCGTCGCAATGCGGAATCGGTGCAATGGGAAGACTGACTCCGCCGGCGGCGATGCTTGCCTCCCAGTAGGAAGGTTGCAGGCCCGGAGGGACGATTTCTTGTGCGAAGTGCTCCGTGAAAAAGCGCACGGCAGCATCTTTGGATAGCTTTGGTGCGTCCTTGGGCGCCGTGAATTCGCGTGCAACAAGGAATGGTTTCGGGGCGCTCGCGCATCCGAATGCAGTTGCAACCAAGGTCGTGGTCAACACAACTCGTCGGGACAAACAAGCGAATCGCTGCCGGATTACTGACGTTTTTGAATGCTGCATGTGCTGTTCAGCTTACTTAGCTGAAGCGCGGGTATCAAGCGCGGATAGGCGAGCAAGTTCGCGGTCAAGATTTCTTGTGAAAACGATGGCCGTCGTCTCGACCGGAATTCCTGCCGCGCGCAGGGCATCAGCCGTGAAGTCATGGCAGTTGTAGAACATCGTGTAGGGAACCGTTGCGTCGTACCAGAGGGTGTTTACCGTGCGCTGAATCACAGTGGTGCTTGCGAGTTGGTCCTCGAGGTGTTCGCGCAAGGCGAGCCAACTCTGGTGACTCAGGCGGAAAGAGAATTGATTCACCGGCGGTTGCGTTGAGCGCGTGCTGAACGGAGCTCCGGCGCGAACGACGTGCACGACCGCGGGGCTGTCCACGAACAGCGCGCGCAGAGTGCCGAATACCCCGTCGTCGCCGTAGAGGTAGTAGGCCTTGTTTGCGTAGCCCCACTCTTCGAGTTGCGTGTCGTCAAGGCCATCGGGGTCTGACTCAGGCCATAGACCGATCATGCTGTGGTAGTAGTCCGTCGAGATGATCACGCGATGCGTGGGCTCATCCGGGGCGGAAGGCCACAATGGCACCGGATTTTGTTCTGCCGATTCGTTGGTTGAAGCGTGGACAAGGGTGTGCGTCAGCGCAATACAAGCCAACGCGAGTGTAGCGAAGACTAGAACGATGAACTTGTTGGGGTGCTTCTTGCCGGAAGATGGCTTTCTTGATGCCATGAGCTCGCATTTCCGATTATGAATCGGAATCGAATATCCCATTTCCAGTGAGGGATTGCCAGTGCCGACGCGTGGTTTGGCCTTTGATGAATCGATGTTTCGTGCGCTGCTCGAAGCAGCGCCTGATCCAATCATCGTGATGGCTGAAGACGGTCGTATAGCCATTGTCAACGGTCAGACGGAAAAGGTGCTTGGCTACCGTCGTGATGAACTTCTCGGTGAGAAAGTCGAAGTTCTCTTGCCCACGGAGTTGCGATCCTCCCACGTCGCAAATCGCGAGGGTTACGTCCGGAGTCCGCACACGCGGCCGATGGGTGTCGGCCTTGATCTCAGGGCGAGACGCAAGGACGGAACACTTGTTCCAGTTGAGATCAGCTTGTCACCGCTCGAGACACCGACCGGAAAATTCGTCGTCAGTGTTCTGAGAGACGTGACTGAGCGCAAGGTGCAGGAGGCAAAGCTGAGTGCCTATGCTGATGATCTCGCACGATCAAACAGCGATCTCGAACAGTTTGCCTATGTTGCTTCCCATGACCTCCAGGAGCCACTTCGCATCATCACGGGATACTGTCAGCTCCTTGAGCGCCGTTACCGGGAACAGTTTGACGCGGATGGTCGCAAGTATCTGGGCTATATCGCGGATGGATCGCTACGCATGCAGGAGCTCATCACAGACCTCCTCTCGTACTCGCGCGTAGCGAGTAAGGCCAAGCCCCTGGTTCCGACGGCGACGCGTGGTGTTGTCGACAAAGTTCTCGCGAATCTGCAGCTCTACATAGACGAGAATCGCGCGACTATTGAATGCGGTGAATTGCCGACAGTACAAGGTGATACAAACCAGCTTGTACAACTGTTCCAGAACTTGATCGCAAACGCAGTCAAGTTTCACGGCGCGACACCTGCGGTGATTCGCGTCTCGGCAGTCCAGGAGGATGGAGCCTCAATTTTCAGCGTTGCGGACAATGGTATCGGTTTTGACATGAAGTACGCCGACAAGATCTTCACGATTTTCCAAAGACTTCATTCGCGGGACAAGTACCCGGGAACTGGCATTGGCCTTGCGATCTGCAAGAAGGTCGTTGAGCGTCACGGCGGGAAAATCTGGGTTGAGTCGAAGCCTGGGGTAGGATCCACGTTTTTCTTCTCGTTGCCCATGGAGGCAAAATAGCGATGAAGGTTGATCGAATTCGAGGCGGCCGCCCAGTAGATATTTTACTCGTGGAAGACAATCCGGCCCACGTTGATCTCACACGTGAGGCGCTTCGCGAGGGGAAGGTTGCCAATACGCTGAACGTTGCAACCGATGGTGAAGAGGCGATGGATTATCTGCTTCGCCGCGGCTCCTACAAGGGCGTGCGGCGTCCTGATATCATTCTTCTTGATTTGAACCTGCCGAAGAAAGATGGCCGGGAGGTTCTCGCCGAGATCAAGGCAGACGAGTCCCTGCGTCAGATCCCGGTCGTCATCATGACGACATCATCGGACGAGGAAGACGTGATCAAGAGCTACAAGCTCCACGTGAACTGCTACATCACAAAACCGGTGAACATCGATCAGTTCATCGAAGTGATTCGTTCGATCGATCATTTCTGGTTCAACGTCGTGACGCTTCCGGAGACTCCGGAATAGAGATCCGGAGCGGGCAGTCAGTCGACGAGATATTTCGACAGATCAATTTTTTCCGTCGCGGCGGGTTCTTTGGCTGAACGCATAATGAGTTCGGCGCGTGCCCCCGTTCCAGGGCCGTCTGATGAGAGGGTGAGCTTGCCTCCCATGGATTCGGCGAGCCTTGAACAAAGCCAGAGCCCAAGCCCCTGACCACCGCGGAGGTGCTTGGTTGATGCGAATGCCTCGAAGGTCGAGCGGGTTTCCTTGCGGTTGAAACCGATACCATTGTCGGTGACGTGCAGGTGACAGTGAGTTGGATCACACTTGACGAAAATATGAATGGAACCGCCGGCTGCGGGGTTCATTTCCTCGATCGACTCGATGCTGTTCAGCACCAAGTTAACGAGAACCTGCTTGATGCTCGTTTTGTGCCCGAGACACCAGCAACCGCCTTCACAGTGCGTGATGTCGTGCGTGATCGAGGCCGGCTTGGCTCTAGATGTCAGCATCGACGTCACGTCATCCAGCAGCGGTCCGACTTGCACGGGCACACTGTCCGGAGCGCGCGCACTCAGCAGACTCCCGATGTTTCGACTGATGTCGACAAGCATTGACGAGGACGTCATCATTGCGGCCAACGACCGCAGCGTGACTTGATCTTTCTGAGCAGGAGAATTCTGCAGAACCCGTTGCAATTGCTCAGAGCTTATCTTCACGAGCTGCGCGAGATTCTTGATCTCATGGTTCGACGCAGCAAGCAGGCGACCGGCGAGGGCTTTCTTTTCTGAGTCTTCGAGGGAGTGCTTGAGAAACTTGACCTTGCGGTAGTTTTCCACGGCATTCGTGACGCGAAGGACGAGCTCGTCCAATTCGAGGGACCGCGAGACGTAGTCGGCAGCCCCAAGGGCAAGTCCGTGAATCCGGTGCTCTGGTTCCGGCAGCTCTGACGTGATGAAAAGAATCGGCAAATCTGCGATTGCTGAGCCTTGATGCTTCGCCCACTTGATCAGGTCAAAACCCGATTCGCCAGGCATGTTGACATCAGAGAGAATCAGATCGAATGGTTCTGCGGTCGTCGAAATCAGGCGACGGGCTTCATCGACGGAGCATGCCTTCTCGATGGCAAAGGATTGCTCTTCAAGCAGCGTGCCGAGGAGCTCCCGATTGCCCTCGGAATCATCCACAACGAGGATGCGGGCAAAGGGCTGGTTGGACTTATCTCTAGAGCCTGACGTCATGAAGATGGATCGTACCGTTAGGGACCGATGAATTGCAGAGTGTACACCAACGCGTCAGGGCGAAGGCAGCCAAATCGTTGCCACAAGGAAGCGACCGGTTCCTGACCAATTGATGTCAGTGTCCATCCCTCGGGGCTTGTTCCCACTCGCCACGGGATGTCTTCCGTAGCACTGTTGATGTTGATGACGGCGGAGCTTCGTCCGGCGGCCACAGGAACTGTCTCGTTTCCGGCGGTTACACTTAGTGAGCATGTTTCCGGTGTAAACGTGACCTCCCGGTACTGCTGCAACGAGAAGAAACTCATCGTATTTGTGTGTACACGTCGCCGCATGGTCAGCTGGCAATCGTTGGTCTTCCAAACCTCAGTGACCTGGTCTCCGCGAACGGTCATCGTTCGTGCGACTGGCTGATCGAATTCCAGAAGTGCGCTGCGCAACTCTGGAGTTGGGAATGCCGGCAGCTCACTTGTGGACTGGCATTTCGCTGGCGCAACCTGGTAGATGCCATCACCAACGGCGATGCGAGCGCTGTCGTTGCTTTCTCCAGCGCAACTGACGAGAGCCGAGAGAATGAGCCCACCGATACTGCGCAGTATGAGCGAGTCTGGTCTGCAAAAATTGTTGCTCGGCGTCGCAGTCAAACTCACGGGTCCTTCGTGTAAATGACGTCAGGGTCGATCGAGCGAGGTCTTGTTTCAGGTGACTGACCCGTCTCGCTGTCGGTTCGCTTGCTGAAGAACATCACCCGGTCGATGAACTGGGCGAATTCGTAGCGCGGTGCGGTGAACAAAGCTGTCCCTTGCGCACACTTTTCGGGATTCACGGCAGTACGACTGCCTGCGGCAAAGACCGCTTTGCAGGTGTCTGCATCGTTGAGTGCCTGCGCTGCCTCTGCCGTTGTCGGCAGGACGGAGGTCGTTCCGGGGAACAAGTCGAGAGCGGCAGGAGCACGTGGATTGTCGCCTGCCGCGGAAACCCCACCGGTCGTTGTTTCAATCTGTGAAGGACCTGTGCAGTTTTCGTTTGGCGATCTGGTGACGATCTGGACGAAAACCTCATCATTGAAAATCCAGCGAGTCTGCGTCCCACGACCCTCGGCTACCAAGCACGGCCCAGACCAACTCCCACGCATGTAAGACGCCCAGTCTGTCGAATCCGCATCGGAGGAGTCACGATCGCACGCAGCGAGAATCGCTGCGAGACAAAGTCCCGCCGCTGCCTGTCTCGTTGGCATTCGAGTTGGCATTCGAGTTGGCATGATCAGCCGAGTGCTTTGCGGAATGCAGGAATCGTCTTGCGAAGCCCCTCAGCGAGGGGGGTCGTTGGTTTCCAGCCGCCAAGAAGGGCCTTGGCGCGAGTGAGATCAGGTCGTCTTGTGCGAGGATCGTCCGGCGGCAACGGTTTGTGCACGAGTTTTGATTTGCTGCCGGTCTGCCGGAGCACTTCGGCTGCGAGGTCCAGCATCGTGAACTCGGTGTCGTTGCCCAGGTTGATCGGACCGGGGTCAGTCGATGGATTCGTCGCGAAGCGATAGATGCCGTCAACGAGATCGTCCACGAAACAAAACGATCTTGTCTGCTGACCTTCGCCGTAGACGGTCAGCGCCTCGCCCCGCAGAGCCTGAACGATGAAGTTGCTGACCACTCGCCCATCGTCTATCGCCATCCGCGGTCCGTATGTGTTGAAGATGCGAACGACCTTCAGCTTCATGCCGTGCTTTCGTTGGTAGTCAAAGCACAGGGTTTCGGCGAGACGCTTGCCTTCGTCGTAGCAGCTGCGTGGACCGATCGGGTTGACGTTGCCCCAATAGGTCTCGCGTTGTGGATGCTCGAGTGGGTCGCCATAGACTTCGGACGTGCTGGCCTGAAAGAACGTAGCCCCAGCGCGGCGGGCGAGACCGAGCATGTTGATCGTGCCGAAAACGTTGGTCTTCACGGTTCGGATCGGATTGTCCTGGTAGTGCACTGGGGACGCAGGACAAGCAAAGTTCAGAATGAGGTCGCCATCGGCAAAGTACGGCTGCTCGATGTCGTGCCGGACGAAATCAAAGCGCGGCTCCTTCAGGAGATGTTCGATGTTCTCCTTGGCGCCGGTCATGAGGTTGTCGACGCAGAGGACGTCCCAGTTTTCGGCGATGAAGCGATCACACAGGTGACTGCCAATAAATCCAGCACCGCCGGTGATGATGACGCGTGCGCGCATGACGACAGACTCCCGAGGTTGGTTGCGAATATAATAGCAGGCTCGCGGGTTGATCCCCATCCAGGGAATCGGGGTGTATCTTTCACCGCGGCTGAGAGTATATTTGGCAGGATTCTTAAATTTTCGATAGCCCCCGTGGTGTTATTGCCAAGAGGAACATCCCTGCATGAACATTCATGAGTACCAGGCCAAGCGTCTCTTTGCCGAAAACGGCGTCGGCGTCCCAGAAGGCTACCTCGCGTCGACCGGTATTGAGGCGGAGTTCGCGATGCGTCGCCTCGGAACGCCTGTCGCAGTCGTCAAGGCACAGGTCCATGCGGGTGGCCGCGGAAAGGGCGGCGGCGTCAAGCTCGTCAAGACCCCCGAAGAGTGTCACGACGTTGCCCAGAAGATGATTGGGATGCGGCTCATCACGCCCCAGACCGGCTCGGAAGGCAAGCTCGTGCGGATGGTCTACGTCGAGGCCGGCAGCGAGATCGCCAAGGAATACTATCTGGCCATGCTGCTCGATCGGGAGACGGCTTCGGTTTGCGTGATGTTCTCCACCGAAGGCGGGATGGATATCGAGGAAGTTGCGCACAAAACTCCGGAAAAAATCGTCAAAGTCTTCATCGATCCGACGACTGGAATTCAGGGATATCACCTGCGCCTTCTGACCTACGGACTGGCGATTCCGAAGGAGGTCGCAAAGGAACTGAGCGATACCGTCAAGAAGCTCTACAAAATGTTTCTCAAGTACGATTACTCGCTTCTTGAGATCAATCCGCTGGTGTGGACCAAGCAGGGAAAACTCCTTGCGCTCGATGGCAAGATGAACTTCGACGACAACGCCCTGTTTCGTCACAAGGACATCGATTCACTCAGAGATTTTGCTGAGGAAGATCCCCGCGAGATTCAAGCATCCAAGTACGGTCTGAACTACATCGGCCTTGACGGCAACATCGGATGCCTTGTCAACGGCGCAGGCCTTGCCATGGCGACGATGGACATCATCAAACTAGCCGGTGGTGAGCCAGCCAACTTCCTCGATGTCGGCGGCGGCGCATCGGAAGAGATGGTTCGCAACGCATTTCGCCTGCTCTTCTCAGATCCGCACGTGCGCGCTGTGTTCGTGAATATCTTCGGCGGCATCATGCGGTGCGATCTGATCGCCGAGGGCATTGTTTCGGCGGCCAAGGAACTCGGGCTGAAGGTCCCGCTTGTCGTTCGACTCGAAGGCACCAACGTGGAACAGGGTAAGGAGATACTTGCTGCCTCCGGACTCAAGATCGTTGCGGCAGAGGATATGGCCGATGGAGCGCGAAAGGCTGTTGAGGCGGCGCGCGCAGGCAAGTGAATCACGGATTCGCCATGCTGAATTTAATCTGATGCTGACTTGAACATGGGGAGTAGGACAACGTGAGTATCCTGATCGGCAAGAACACGAAGGTCATTACGCAGGGAATCACCGGCAAGTCTGGTGAATTTCACACGAAGCTTTCGCACGAGCATGCGCCGCGGTTTGTTGGCGGTGTCACGCCGGGTAAAGGCGGCACCAAGGCCGTTTCTGATTTGCCCATTTTTGACACGGTGAAACAGGCACGGGAGAAGACCGGCGCGAATGCGTCGATGATTTTTGTGCCACCGCCGTTTGCAGCAGACGCGATTCTTGAGGCGATTGCCGCCGAGATCGAATTGATCGTCTGCATCACCGAGGGGATTCCCGTCCTCGACATGATTCCCGTGAAAAAGGCCCTGGAACTTTCAAAAAAGACGCGGCTCATCGGTCCGAACTGCCCAGGAGTGATCACGCCGGGCGAGTGCAAGATCGGTATTATGCCGGGACACATTCACAAGCGCGGCAAGGTCGGGATCATTTCCAAATCGGGAACCCTCACCTACGAATCCGTCGGGCAGACAACGCGGGCGGGAATCGGTCAGACGACCTGCGTTGGTATCGGCGGCGATCCGATCATCGGTACGACCTTCATCGACCTGCTCGGAATGTTTCAGGAAGATCCCGAGACGGAAGCGATCATCTTGATCGGTGAGATCGGTGGAGATGCCGAGATCAAGGCTGCGAAGTTCATCAAGGAAAACGTACGCAAGCCAGTTGCCGGCTTCATCGCTGGGCAAACGGCGCCGAAGGGCAAGCGCATGGGTCATGCAGGAGCAATCATCTCAGGGGGCTCGGGCACTGCCGCCGAGAAGATGGATGCACTTATGGCCGCTGGAGTCGCGGTTGCGAAATCACCAGCGGAGATTGCTTCGACGCTGATCGAGCATATTCAGAAGCGACGAAAATAGTTTTGTTGCCAGGTGTCTTTTGCTTGGTTTGAGGCGTTTCCACGATATTCAGATCGATCTCTGGCAGGGCGTTCCGGACACGTTTGTGACGGATCGCCTTGTTCGTCTTGACGGTCGCCTGGCCTTGCAGGCATTCGAGGAGTTCTGGAGCAAGGCAGCGCCAAGTCATCATCGCCATTTGTCTTTTGCCTGTGCCGTCGATGTAGCGACTGCCCCGGAGCTCGCTCCGCAGGTCTTTCAGGTCCTTCGCGATACCCTTTCCTCTTCGGCGGTTACGTACCGGCAGGGCGGTCTCGAACGGATTACGTTGATCTTGCCAAGTCTGGACGTTTATGGGGTATTCCAGCGGTCGTTTTTCGCGGCATTCCCGGAAGTCTGAATGTCAACAGTTTGAGGATCGAAATTCGTGATCGTATCCGGTGCAGAACTTCGCGAGTACGCCTACTACCGGACAGGTGGTAGGTGCGATCGCCTTTACGCCCCGGAAACGATCGAAGAGTTGCAGGACTCAGTCCAGGAGATCAGACGCTCTGGTCTTCCGTGGTTTCTTCTTGGTGGCGGCACCAACTCGATCGTCATGGACGAACACTGGCCAGGTGCGGTGCTTGTCTTTCGGCACATGCAACGACTTGAAGTTCGCGGCGATGTTCTCTACGTCGAAGCCGGCGTCGACAATACGACGATTGCGCGCCGTGCCCATGAGCACGGGCTTGCCGGCGCGGCGTGGATGAATCGCCTGCCGGGGCAGCTCGGGGGAACGGTTCGGATGAACGCGCGGTGTTACGGCGGAGAGATCAGCGAGATTGCTCGTCGCATCGTTGCCGTGACGCGAACGGGGCAGGTGCGCGAGTACGCGGATCGTGCCGTGTTTCGCGGTTACAAAGACACGATGTTCATGGACAATGGAGATCTCGTCGCAGCGGCTGAATTGCAGCTTGCACCAGGCGATCGGGCTGAGATTCTCGCGAAGATGAAGTTTTGTGAGGACGATCGAACTCGTAAGGGGCAGTTTCTTTTTCCCAACTGTGGCTGTGTCTACAAGAACGACTACACGGTTGGTGTTCCGAGCGGAATGCTGCTTGAGACAGCCGGGGCGAAGACTCTGCGCAAGGGTGCCGCCGAAGTGAGCCAGGGGCACGCGAATTTCGTCTACAACAAGGGCGCGACGAGTCGCGATATTCTTGAGCTGACGATCATGATGCGCGAGCTGGTGTATGAGCGCTTCGGCGTTTGGCTCGAATACGAAATGGAGATGCTCGGCCATGTTCCTGAGGATCTTCAGGAACGAATTGCAGAAGTTCGACCGGCAAGCTTCAAGCCGGAAGTAGAAAAGCTGCGGGCGAAATTTCGCGAGCGCAGTGCGTAGGCCATTTGAGAGATTTTGTGCTGGCGAGGAGATTCGCGGTGACTGAGAAGAAAACTGACGACAAAACCAAATCCGAAGTAGCTGGTGAACCCGTGAAGAATGCGGAGCCAGCCGAGCACGTTCATGGTCCCAACTGCAACCACGGACACCATCACCATCATCACGCGCCGCAGATTCCGATCGTTCGACTGCAACCCAAAGTCGGGCGCAACGACCCCTGTCCTTGTGGGTCCAAGCAGAAGTTCAAAAAGTGTTGCGGGGCTTGATTCCTGGTCGGGGGGGAGATCCCCAACGCGCTTTGGGCGCTGGGGATCGAGATCGTTCAATCGAGCCATTCGCTCATGTTGATTCCGTTGTCCCAACGCAGATTGTCGACCTTGAGGTTTTTGGCCGGACACGAAAATTTCGCAATCGCATCGTCGATGAAGTTGTAGTCCGTGCGTGAGCAGTCGTGTTCAAACCCCATCGTGAAGCCCGTCGAGCCTTCCTGTTTTCCGACGAAGCATCGTGAGTTCGATGGCGTGTAGGTGCGGCCACGCAAGACCGCCTCGAAGGTCAGCGTGACATCGCGCGTCCCGGAACAAACGCTTTCGATCTTGATCTGTTGACCTTTGCGCGGCCACGCAACTTCGTGCCACGTTCCGTCGCGTTTCTTCACACGCAGAGTCACTGCGGAGTCGTTGCCGTCGAGGCGAAGTCCATCGACGGTCATCACCGTAAGTGGACCCGTGATGGTGTCGTTGTCTTCCCTGATGGAGTCGCCCGGCTTGTCGCCGTCAACGGTGCCACCTTCAGCGATCAGATCGCCGTTCTCAATCTTGCCGCCTGGAGTGACGTTTGGTTTGCCGTCATCGGGCGAAATCGGCTTGTCGAAATCAGACTCGCTCCCGTCCTTGTCAGGCTTCATTTGACCGGGAGTCTGCTTTCCAGGGATGCCGCTCGCGTCTCCACCCTTGGTCAGGTTGGTGCCCGCGCGGGTCGACGTCTGAAACGATGCTTCCTTGCATGAGGCGATCGTTCCGGCGAGAAGCGTCAAGGCAACGAGGCGCGTGATGGATGCTTGAAGCACATTGTGGAACAGCATAGGCGTCCTCCTCGGCGAGCCTATCTATCGGCAAATCGAGGAGGAAACTTTAGAGGAGCGCAAACAATCCTGAAATAACCACTAATTATGGATAGTTACGAGCTTACGAAGGAGCGGGAAAGTGTAGATCCCAGTTCGATGCCCATCCGAAAACTGCACGGTCATCGCGTATTGGCCCACGGATTCGATTCGTACCGGACGAACAGAGTCAGATACGTCCTCGGGGCGGAGCTTTCTCTCGTGCGTCCATTCATCGATGCAGGTTGCACAGGGACAGTGACGTCGCAACTCGACGACATCGAAACGATCATCGCGATCATCGCTCCAGGTGATGCCAAGTGTTCGAGCGTCGAGTTGACGAATGTTTCTGACGCGGACGTTTTCGTGATGTTGTTCCATGTCAGTTCTTCCACTCCAAACTGAATGTTGTCAGCACGTCACGGTTTTGTTCGTGCAGGATCGACACCTGTGCAGCGACGGCGCCGGCGACGGATTGGAATGCCTTGGCGGCTGGATGATCGGGGCGTGCTTTCGCCAGCGGTTCGCCATTGTCTCCGGAAGAGACGAGCAGCGGATCAAGCGGAATTCCACCGAGAAATGCGAGACCATGCTCGGCTGCAACCCGGGCTCCCCCACCCTCGCGGAAGATGTGGTGCTTCTTGTCGCAACCATCACACATGAAATAGCTCATGGTCTCAACGACGCCGAGTACGGGAACCTTCAATGTTTCGAACATCGAGATCGCCTTGCGCACATCGATCAGAGCGACCTCCTGCGGTGTCGTGACGATGACGGCACCGGTGATTGGTGCGGTCTGCGAAATCGTGAGCTGAATATCTCCCGTACCAGGCGGGTAATCGATGACCAGATAGTCGAGCTCGCCCCAGTCAACCTGCGAGAGGAACTGTTTGATCACTCCGCCAGCCATTGGTCCGCGCAGGATCGTCGCCTTTGCACCGGTGTTGAAGAGACCAATGGAGATGACGCGCACGCCGCCGGCATCAGGCGGTGTCACCATGTTCGTGGCACTACCTGATGGAACGACTGGACGTGTCATCAGCGGAATCGACGGACCATAAACATCGGCATCGAGCAGACCGACTTTCGCGCCGTTGGCCGCAAGCGAGTACGCGAGATTAACGGACGTTGTGGATTTGCCGACACCGCCCTTGCCGCTGGCAACGGCGATGATGTTTTTCACCCGACCAAGCGAAGCAGACACAGGATGCGTGGTGTTGACCGGCATTCCGCGTGTCGTCGCCGTCATCGTGACACGCGCGTGCTTGATGCCGGGAATGCTGCGAAGCGCGGTCTCGCATTCAGCCTTCAACTTGTCCTTCACGGGACAGGCCGGAGTCGTGAGATTCACCTCAAGACTGACTGAGTCGTCCTTGATCGCGATATTGCGGACAAAACCAAGGCTCACGATGTCTTTATGGAGATCGGGATCCCGGACAACGCTCAGCGCCTTCAGAATCACCGCATCGCTCAGCTCCGATGGTGCGCCGGTTGGAGGCGCGCCGCGGCCGAGAATTTTGTCCTGAATGGTGGAAAACAAGCTCATACGATCCTCTCCTGCCTCTTCCTGATTTCGATCAGTGCTCTTGCCCTTCGAGCCAGCGCGCTGCCTGCATTGCTGCCTGACACCCCATGCCTGCCGCAGTGATCGCCTGCTTGAAGACTGGGTCGGCAATATCGCCAGCGGCGTACAGCCCTGGTGTTTTCGTTTCGGTGTAGTTCTTGACTCGGATGTAGCCACTGGCGTCGGTCTCGACCCATGGCTTGAACAGTGCTGAGTTGGGCGTGTGACCGATCGCCATGAAGAGGGCATCGGTCTTGAGTTCCGAAACCTCGCCGGTGCCAAGATGCTTGATCTTGAGTGCGTGCACGCCCTGATCTCCGGCAATCGGTTCGAGAACTGTGTAGGGGATCATGAATTTGATTTTTGGATTGGCGCGGGCGCGATCAAGCATGATCTTACTCGCTTTGAACTCGTCACGACGATGCATGAGAATCACCTCGCTGCAGATCTTGGCCAGGTAGTTTGACTCTTCCATCGCAGAATCACCGCCGCCGACGACGACAACTCGCTTGTTCTTGTAGAAGAAGCCGTCACACGTCGCACAGGTCGAAAGACCGCGTCCCATCAGCTTTGCTTCCCCAGGGAGTCCAAGAGTCTTTGCCGTTGCTCCGGTTGCAATGATCACTGTCTTTGAGCGAAAGCTGCGATCACCCGACCAAAGTGTAAATGGTTGTGTCGAGCAGTCGATCCGCGTGATCTCCTCGAAGATGACCTTCGTGCCAACGCGTTCGGCCTGAGCCGTCATGTCGGCCATCAATTGTGGTCCCATGATGCCGTGAGCAAACCCGGGGAAGTTTTCGACTTCCGTTGTCGTCGTAAGCTGACCGCCATGCTGCACGCCGGCGTAGATCTCTGGCGCAAGGCCCGCTCGGGCTGTGTAGATCGCCGCAGTCAGACCAGCGGGCCCGGTTCCGACAATTGTCACTTCGTTGATTTTGGAAGACACGGCATTCGCCTCCGCATGGCCTTCGTTTTGGGTTCGTCCCGAGGACCATGGAAGATACCAACAGAGACAAATTTCTGTCACATCTTCATGAACTTTGCCGAGGAACATGGGGTGTGGATGACCTGTGGATAGTCCTGGCAGGCTGAACGGTCATCGTGGTAAACTTAAGGAATTGGTTAATGCTCTGATTCTATAGGGAGAACCCGGATGGCCAGACCGGCACTCAGGATCCGTGCCCTTTTTTTTGGCAGCGCGCTTTTCATTGCTGGACCGGCCCTTGCGAAGAAACGGCAAGCATTCTTTGACCTTGACGGCGGTGCTACCCCGTCGATCAAGGCATCGGCTGCACTGGTCGTCGACTGGTCCACGGGTAAAGTTCTATACGAGCGCGACGCGGATTCGGTTCGACCGATTGCAAGCCTGTCCAAAATTTTTGCAGCGCTCTACATCTACGATGAGTGTCATCTCAATCCGAACGAGTTTCACACGATGTCGCCGGACAATCGCAAGGCGGCCCGCGGCGGTGATCACTCGAGACTGCAGACCGGTTGGCGCTACTCGCATCGCGACATCATGTACGCCTCTCTCATGAGATCAGACAATCGTGCTTTTCCGGCACTGGCAGAAGCGTGCGGACTTACTCCTGCCCAACTCGGTGTGAAGATGACAGAGCGCGCGCGGGCCATGGGGCTCGTCAACACGCGGTTTGATGAGCCGACGGGACTCTCGCCGCACAACGTGTCAACGCCGCGCGAAGTGATGGTGATGCTCGAAGAAGTCGTGAAGCGCCCAGAGTTGGCGGCGATTATGAGCACGAGACGCTACATGGCAACGGGTTACAACAAGAACGGCAAGGCGCACCGATTCGAGATCGGCAACACGGATCGCCTGCTCATGAATCGCGAGATGCCAGTCATCGCGGGCAAGACCGGATACACAGATCTCGCGCGCTACTGTCTTGCGATTGCACTGCGCAGCAATTTGTCGAGTCGTCTTGGCATCGTGGTCATGGGTGCGGAAGGCAAGCTCACACGTTTTGCTGACGTGCGCCGAATCATTCGCTGGCTCGATCGTCACCCGACGCTTGTTTCGTCGAACGATCGGAATGAAGATCCCTCGAACATTTCAGCAGCAGAGTAACCAGCCATCGCGTAGCTGCAATAGCTGTCTTGCTGCCTGTTCACCACCCGTAACGGGGCTTGCGATCGAATTGATGTTTGGCGTGGATCTCGCGGATCGTTCCCGTCTCTGAACGCATGACGATGGAATGCGTGTGGGCGCCACCGCCGAAGTAGCGTACGCCCGACAGAAAGCTGCCGTTTGTCACACCCGTTGCGACGAACATGACGTTGCCGCCGGCAAGATCTTCGAGCTGATAGACTTTGTTTTCGTCCTTCACGCCCATCTTCTTTGCGCGAGTGCGCTCTTCTTCATTCGAAAAGACAAGCTTTGCCTGCATGTCGCCGCCCATACAACGCAGGGCAGCAGCAGCGATCACTCCCTCAGGTGCACCGCCGATTCCAAGCAGCATGTCGACCCCACTCTCTTCCTGAGCGGTGGCAAGAGCTGCCGACACGTCGCCATCCCCGATCAAACGAATGCGAGCACCGGCGGCGCGCAACTCCGTGATGATCGTCTTGTGCCGATCGCGATCGAGGATGATCACCATCATGTCCTGAATGTCTTTGCGCAGGGCTTTGGCGACGGAGCGAAGATTCTCCGTTGGTGACTTGCGAATATCGATCGAACCGCGAGCGCTCGGCCCGACGGCAATCTTGTCCATGTACATATCGGGCGCGTGCATGAGACCGCCGGCTTCGGCGCAGGCGATGACGGCGATAGCTTCGCTGCGTCCGGCGGCCGTGATCGCAGTCCCTTCGAGTGGGTCGCACGCGATGTCGATCTTCGGTCCGTTCCCGGTGCCTACTTTCTCGCCGATATAGAGCATCGGCGCCTCATCCATCTCACCCTCGCCGATCACGACCGTTCCGACACACTCGATCGAGTTGAACGACTTGCGCATGGCTTCGACGGCCGCCTGATCTGCGGCATTCTTGTCGCCGCGACCGATCCAGCGACCGGCAGAAAGGGCGGCAGCTTCGGTGACGCGGACGAGTTCGAGGGCGAGGTTTCGATTCATGGTCTGGCTATCCTCATTCGGAATATGATCTCAGAATCTGGGAGGACATTAGCTGAACTACATGGGACCGAGAATTGGTCTTTTTGCCTGTGGACAAAGGAATCTACCAAACTGGTGGACGCGTCCGGACAGGACAGAGGATGATGGTTGGCACATCTGTACGGCAAAATTGGAGTCTGAATTCGTGAGTTCGTTTCGACCGAAGCGTTGTTTACCTGCGAAAGATCGGCAACTTCGCGCCTGGCGCGTGGTCTTTTTCCTGTTCTCACTTTCGCTCGTCTCAAGTCCTGGCCTGCCTCAGGCCGCGTCCCAAACGGGAGCAACGAAACCAGCAAACTCTGGGCAGGGTGGCGAAGCGTTTCCCAAGGCCAGGCTGGACAAAATTCTCGCGATTCCAGCAACCGAGCAGTCGATCCTTTTCGTGCGCGTGCGCGACGGAAAATCCCTATATGAGCGTGAGCCTGACTCTTCGGTAAGTCCGGCCTCGGTTACGAAACTTTTCACGACGGCGGCTGTCCTCGCGAAGTTCGGCCCCGCCGGGACACTCTCAACCAAGTTCTTTCATACCGGTACGCGCAACGGTGGCGTTGTGACTGGTGATCTCGTTGTTGTTGGCGACGGTGATCCGTTCGTGATCTCCGAGAAACTGTGGCAACTCGCCGCAGATATGCGTCATCTCGGTTATGAGGAATTCACAGGAGACATCGTTGTCGACGACTCCCTGTTCGCTGGTCCTGTGCGCGATGAGTCACGACGCACCGGTGAGCGTAAGTCCGAGAATGCCTATGACGCGCCGGTGTCAGCATTCGGAGTGAACTTCAATACGCTCGCGATAGCCGTGGCTCCCGGCAACGGTGCGGGGAAACCAGCACGAGTCGGAATCGATCCCTACAATGTGCGCGGCGTGACGATCGACAACAACGCCAAGACCACCTCTGGAGGCGGGGACGCAGCCGTGCAGGCTACTCGCTTTGGAGCTGACGACACGCCTCGGATCAGCGTCGGCGGCAATGTTCCGCTTTCCGCTCCGATTCGAAAGATTTACCGATCGGTCTCTGATCCTCTGGCGATCTCTGGCGAGTATCTGCGCGCCTTTCTCGAGGGTGCGGGGATCAAGGTGCGGGGCCGTGTGCGTGCTGGCAAGCTTCCCGCCGGTGCAACTCCGGTGATCGCGCTTGAAGGCTACGAAATGCGACGAATCGCGCAGGGGCTCAACACGTTCTCGAACAACTATATCGCAGACACTTTGGTGAAGCGGCTTGGCGCACGGTTTTCTCCACAAGGTGGAAAGGCCGACGCCGCTGGCAGTGGCACGTTTGATGCCGGGATTCGAGTCATGACGAGTTTTCTTCGGGACGAAGTCGGAATCAAAAGCAAGTTCACTCTGCTCAATGGTTCTGGTCTTGCGACCGGCAATCGGTTTTCCGCACGCGACGTCGTAGGTCTTTTGCTCTACATGGAATCGCGGATGGATCTTTACCCGGAGTTTCTCGGGAGTCTTCCGGCCTATGGTTGGGATGGAACCGTCAAGAAACGTGGACGGCGGGATCTCGCGATGCTTGCCGGCCAGGTTCGCGCGAAAACTGGGACGCTGTCTGAGCCGATATCTGTGGCTGGACTGGGCGGATATTTTCGACATGCGCAGCACGGGCTCGTGGCATTTGCGATGCTCGATAACGGCCGGACCGGAAAACCACAACTGGGGATTGGCGATCTCAGATCTCGACAGGATGAAGTTCTGGCAGAGATTTTTTCGAATTGAACTTGAGAGTACAGGCGACTGCTATGGCAAAGAACGGCAAGAAAGATCCATTGAGCGATATCGAACGTGAGTCGCTCGCCTACCACTCGCAGCCTCAACCTGGGAAAATTTTCACGGGACTTGCGAAGTCTGTCGCCTCACAGCGCGATTTGACACTGGCCTACTCGCCTGGTGTAGCAGGACCTTGCCGTGAGATTCATGCCAACGCGGATGATTCGTTCATGTACACGGGGCGTGGCAATCTCGTTGCCGTGATCAGCAACGGCACCGCAGTCCTTGGTCTTGGCAATATCGGTCCGCACGCCGCAAAGCCTGTGATGGAAGGCAAGGCCATGCTCTTCAAGAAGTTCGCCAACATCGATGTTTTTGACATCGAACTTGATGCGTCCGATCCGGATCATTTCATTTCGTGTGTGAAAGCGCTTGAGCCGACGTTCGGTGGCGTCAACCTCGAAGACATCAAGGCGCCTGAATGCTTCTATAT
>Ga0169931_10003844_pt1 | contig 23634 bp, 15 predicted proteins | sample Kivu_15m_20L_FD_129675 | JGI IMG/M metagenome (GOLD analysis project Ga0169931, IMG submission 129675) | Freshwater microbial communities from Lake Kivu, Western Province, Rwanda to study Microbial Dark Matter (Phase II) - Kivu_15m_20L... | ecosystem: Environmental > Aquatic > Freshwater > Lake...
CGTTGCTGAACGGACACCTCTTCGTTTGAATAAACTCGAACTAATACTCGTCCAGCAAGAAAAATTTACCGCTCTCTTCTTCCACTTTAAGCAAGATCTCAGGAACGATGTTAATGAAATATCTGATAGGGAGTCCTGGGTTTATTTTTCTCTGGTCGATGAAGTAGACGGCTTCTAGGTCGAGCTGGGCGATCTAGCCTTAGGTGAGGACTGTAGGGGTAAACTCAGTCTGGATTTGTTGGTTGTCCAGGGACTCAGTTATCTTGTCTTTCAGAGCTTTGTTAAACCCTATATAAGCATATGCGTACCGCCGACCATGCCTCCGAAGCTGAGGACTTGCTGATTAGCCCCTACATTCTGATTCCATCCGTCTCCTTGCTTCGATTTGCGTTTATCGGTTGATTTCTTTTAAGTGTTAAGCAGGTCCATTACCTTGCTGTGAGCGACGCCTTGAGCAGGTTTGAACTCGATAAGAGGGAGGACTTAGAAACTCATGAAAGAAATGATGAAGGGGTGTTTGCAATTGAAACAACAATTTTTGTCAGAAATCAAAGGATTGACCATGCCGCATCTAGGACACGTAGGTAGAATGGTATCTTTATCGCTGAAAGGCTTAGAACGAACAGTAAGCGATCCTAGCTACATTTCCTAAGCCCATTTGCTGTTGACGACCAAAGTAGATAGTTTGTCGTAGCAGGCTCTAGCAGTCTTGTAGCCTTACAGCTTAGCAGCTACCTTAGCGAGAGAGTAGTAGATGTATGAGCTGTTGATTTGGTTGAGCTTGTAGTGATGAATCTTAGTAATCAAGAATCTGCAAGCGTTAAGAATGGTATAGAGGGCAGCTTCTGAGCTGGTGAAGAAAGGAGTTTCAACGAAATCAGCCACGGAGTTGTATACATAGTATATCTAAGAAATATCTTTAAATTCGTTGTATTTTTTCAGTTTCAGTTTTTAGTCCTAGGAAGGACTCTTCAGGTTTTTGATAGATCTGAGCTACTAAGATGCTAAGGCCCAATATTGCCTCGCAGCATCCAGGAATCGTCTTTAGTTGACTGCATTTCTGCTGAAAGCATCGATGATCTTATGAGTCAGATCTGGTCTGTTGATCTTCCTGAAAGCTCTAAGAGCTTACTAGTACTTGTCATTCTTAAGTAGATAGTTTGCATATGGAATTTTGGCGATTTAAAGGAGATCTCTGTTCTGTTTGCCCAGCATGAAAGCCTCTTACCACTTCTACATTTCGACGTGAAGACTCATCAAATTTTTCAAGTCACCAAGTTTTAAGAAAATCTACTTGGCGTATCCGTGCTATTTGCTTTTCTTGAACAACTAAGCGCAGTTATTTAGCAGTTGCTAGTTACCTTGTATATCAATTATACGACATACTTCTATCAAGCCTTACATGTAATTTTCTTTTAGGTATATATCGATAGCCTTTTTGTAGTTTTTGCTGGTGATGTAGAGCTGAGCTGCTCTTTTCCAGTCGCCGTTTGCCAGTGTCCACTAGGCCTGATCCTAGTAGATTCTGTTGAGGAGATCTCCGCTGCTTTTGCCTTGGGTTTGACCCATTCTAACGTAACGAATAGCCTAGTCATACTTTTTCAACTAACAGAAAAACTCTATAGTTTAATCGAGTTTGCCAGCTTTGATGTATAGAGATGCAGCTTATTGATATTTTCCTTGGTATGCAAGTACATCTGCTTTGATAACATCAACGTTTATCTTTATGTTTCGCTTGACTTAGTCTGAATACTTTTTGGTGAGATCTGCCAAGGACAAGTCTTTGAGCCTCACAAAGCATTTCTCAGCGACTTAGAAGTCTTGGTTCTGAAGGGCTTAGAAGCCCAAAAACCTGAGGTCGCTATCAGGAACTCCAAGGCAGGCCAGCTTATAGGCCATAGCAAATTATTTTTTCTCAACGTACTTGACAAGGGTAGATGACTGCGAGATATCCATCACAGTGATCGTATCATTCCGGTTCACAAACAGCTGGAATCCTTAAAATCCGATAATATTGGCTTATGATTTCTGGGTAAGGGCTGGCAGATTACCGGTTTTGATGGAGATACTTCCTCCACTTGAAAAAGCTATACTGTCCTCGAGATCGGAGTTCCAGGCAAAACTGTTTACGTTGATTTACTGGAAGAGCTGTGCTTGAGTTATCAGATCAAATCCTATTAAGTTTTTGTTTAGATCAAGTATAGCCAACTTTTTCTTGGATACGTTGATCTCGCACTTGACTACAGCTACTGTGGTCCTGTAGAGCTGAATAGGGAAGCTGTTGTCAACAAAAAGTTTGAGAACTTGACCGTTACTTAAACCCACAAGTGCGTGCTATCGTTTGGGTGGTCCTCCGATGCTCTTGAGATAGGTGACCTTGGCATCAAGGATCCACTATCGTTCCATTTCGCCCACAAGGTTATAGACTTGTATTTTGTTATCTTTGGCAAAGAGAACGTGACTGTTCAGTATATCCATGCTATCACAATCGAATTTTTTAGTAATTTTCTTATAAGGATTGTACTTAAGTCCCTCCTACGCAGCCACGTACAACAATAGTCTCTAGTTTTGCAAAACTGCCAGTTTGTCCTTAAAAATAGCAATCTTTTTCACAAGCTACTTGCACTTTACCGTCAGTTTCTGGTTCATTGCGATGTTTTCAACGATCACGTCAGTGAAGTTGTGTCTTTTGACGTATAGCTCTCTATAGCAGCTGAAAATGTTCTTCTTTACCAGCTACTGGACATTAATCATTCCAGAATTAGTAGTAATTGCTATGTCTTGACTCTTGGGTCTGAAACGAGAACACCATGACCAGTCGCTGAGGGTGTGCAAGTCAGTAAGGAAGCCTAAGTCACGAGAATATAATGAGATTTTTTTATCAGTGCCTGTCATCAGGAAGTACTATCCTGAGGGATGAAAATTGACCGACAAAGGATTGCAAGGAATGTGTCTTTCGCTAAAAGTTTGCCTTCTCTAGCCTTATGAGTCGAAGTAGTAAAATGTTTGATCCCAGCAACCGACCAGCAGATATGAGTTTTAATGTTCGGAAGTGATTGGACTCCACTCCATGCACCAAACTGCGGCTGTGAGATGAATCTCGTTCTTTTCATCGAGGTTTCTTTGTCTGAATGAAACTGTTCCGTTGACAGTTCCGAAAGCCAGAGTCTGTCCGTCTGCTGACCACCCCGAGCATATGATCTTTTCCTTGTATTTTTCTTTGGGAATTTCTTTCTTGCCTGGGACGAAGAGAGCTAGATCGGTTGCTCCTCCACTGAAGAGTTCATAGGTGAGGGGGTTGAAGCTGAGAGTGAGTATAGCGTCGCCCTGGGTCAGCTTGAGAACTGCTTATATCTTTTTTTCGGACTAGATGTTGAATTTCCATATGATGCAGGTCCTGTCGTTGCTGAGTGAAGGATGGGGTACGATGCGGTAGCGAAGGTCTTGCCATCTTTGGCAAAAGCTATGCAATTGATAGGTTATTTGGCTGTATAGGGATGATAATACCTGCTCGTGTGGGTTTGGTGATGACTTATCCGTTTTCGGCATTGTAGACGACGAGTATATCTGAGATGACCACGAAGAGGAGGGAGCCGTCGGTGTTGAAGGTGCAGCTGTAGATCACGTTGGAATTGGGCGGTTCGGGTTTGGGCTGTGTTAGTAGTCAGTTACAATTTGCTAGACCCATTTTTAAATCTTGTTCATGGTTGATTTAAATTACAATCAAATATCATCGCACCATCCCTTATGTATATAACATAGTTAATACATAGAGAGGTAGATATCCTGATGCAATAGAACGATAAGCAAGAGTGGCGCATTAATGACTACAGGATCGTATAGACTATAGGCTAAGGAGGCTATGGTACGATATACTTGGCCTAGGGGATATAGGGCCAACTGTTTGCTCTTAAAATGGTGAAAATAACAAACAATCAGCAGAAGTAGTAGATAAGGAAAGAAGGTATGTTATTAGCTTCCATGGAGCATCCCAATATATTATATGCCAGGTAGTTCTTTTTCTACGACAAAGAAAAGTACTTCATCATCGTCACTGATTACTGCAACAAGGGAAGCCTCGACAAGTACATAGGAGAGTTCTCTCAAAACCAACTCTTCCTGCTCATGAAAGGCATCATCGAAGGCATGGTTTACCTACACCAGAACAAACAAATATGCCATAGAGACCTCAAGCCATAAAATATATTACTACAGCAGCAATAGAATCATACGATTGTTCCTAAAATAGCAGATTTCGGCGTAGCCAAGTCCATAGAAGGCAGTGGCTCAAGGAAAACACTAATAGGGACTCAGCATTACATGGCCCCCTAGATGAATAGTGGAGATTATTCGCTTTAGGTCGACATCTGGGCTCTAGGCCTGGTATTCTTGTAGCTATTGTTGGGACAGCGACTCTACTAGGTGATTGGCATGAACAAAAACCCAGCTAAAATGTAGTCTTTTCCTGACAATACTTTGCTCGATAAGATAACTGACGACAAGATGAGACATTTGGTATCGATGATGCTATAAAAATAGCCTTCCCGACGAATAACAATAATATAAGTGATGTCGTATTTCGACAATAGGAATCAGCAAAGAAACACGATTAGCCAAAAGCCTGCACCTTCAGACCGGAACATAGTGACATAGTGCTACATTAAAACATAGGAATATTGGTTAGGAAAGGTCACTTTAGGATACCTGAGGATAATGTATGGAAAATACCAGTAAGTTATAGCAGCCTAGGCGGAGAAAGGCAACAGAAAGGCCTAGTATTTACATGGAAAAATGCTATAGACGATATATGGACTATAACATTAAAATTAGTTAATAATATAGTGGTATTCAAAGGCATACAGCAACCAATAGCCCCACTCTTGCTACGAACTCTACCTATCCAGCTCAAGTAAAAGTTAAAGACTGCAGTATTTGATGAACGGCAAGGAGAGCAAATAGGTTAGATGCTTGTACAAACTGGCTGAAAAGTATTTATAAGGCGGCGATGGCATATGCATCGACTACGATTAAGCATACAATATACTTGATGAACTTTGCAAGCTGAAGTACCCGAGGGCATTTTATTTAAAAGCCAAGATGCACGCATTGTAAAACACTTAGTTCTATAAGCCCTAGTAAGTACTATAGTTGCACAAGAGTGGAGCTCTACTGGGTGACCTGTAGTGTCAGCTGTGTTGGATCTAGCATCGTTACAAAAAGAAAAAAGATTATAGGGAAGTGCTATAGTTATGCATTTAGGCATAAAAAAAGTAATAGATTAGCCAAGAGCAATCTCTATATATATGGTAGATAAAGGCCAAGAGCAGTGCTAAGCTCAAGTAGACCTAAATGGTCATATAATGTTATAAGAAACTGGATTAGATAGACGGAAACAATCGATAGAAAGACTATTTAGGCTGTCTGGCTGAGTATTACTAGTCAGTTGGGCTCCACTCATAGGCCATACACAACTACAATATTGCCATTAATAGACTCAGAAAGACCAAAGAGAGAAACTAATTCGAAGAGAAAAGACTGAAGTACTTATGCTAGATACTGTATATTGTGCTGAGGTAGCAGAATTTGCATTAAAGGGCGTATAATTTGTTGAAGGTTTCAGCCAGTTTAGGTTATGAGTTGGGTAAGGCCGACCAGGCCTATATGATATACATGGGCTCAGGAGTGCCCAAGAACTAAACAATAGGAGTATAGTTATTGAAGAGGCTGTAGAAATCGGGCAATAACGAGGCTATGTCGTACTTGGCTATAATATAGTAGTAGAGAAAGAAAAATAAATGATACTATTGAGTTTAAATGATACTTATATATTGTTGTTACATGATTGATACGATCGATAGTTCTTTTAATGGTGTTTTTTTGTCTTATATATCAAAAACGCAAAGAAAGCTACTATAATGCCTATAACGATAGCCACGGCCTGATAGCCTCCCAGAAAGCCAGCTATTGCCACTATAACTGCGCTTCCGATAAAGAAAGCAGCGCATCCTATGAGTAGGATGGTGATAAGTAGGACTCCTACGTAGCCGATGCCGTTGGTGATGGCATTTACGATGTTTCGGGAAAGACCTAGGCCAAAGCGGTTCAGGGGCTAGGTCAGGGCTCGCACTATCTTCTCTACTAGCTGGTTTTGACTCATAATTTTTGTTATTTTATTAATTAGGCTATAATCTTAAAAGCAAAAACGATAGCAAGCAGATCTGCTTTTAGTATTGATAAAAATTACCTTAGATTAAACAGTTAAACCGGCCTTAAATTAGAATATTGTTTTAAAAATATATGATTGATGTTAATATAATATTGTTTTTATTTTGGAAGAGTTTTTTATATTCTCAATCAAGTATTTTTGCATCTTTTTTCCTTTTACTTGGTCCACCACGCAGCCGTGAAAACAAATATGGCAAACATAGCGCACCCGGCAGCCTTGTATCCCCCGACGAGTCTTGCTATTAAAATGATGGTTCCGTTGCAAAGGAGGAAAGCCCCTAGAGCTATTAGAATAACAATCAAAAAGAATTTGTCTATGTCAGTTATAAACATCCTGAAAAATGAAGACAAGAGTTTGCTGTATATAAACAAGAATACACGACGGCATCGGGTTCGGATTGATCTTTTGCATATTAAACCTTTTGATATTCTTTCATAGATTATTTAAGCATTATTATTAAATTATACTTATTCTAAGAACTCTTGCAAATCATAGATATATATATTCAGGTTAGATTTCTTATAGCCCTGCAGGTCTAGTAGAGGCTGAAGTTCTGGGTGAATTCCATATCAAACCAGTAGTTGATGGCCATCACGTAGGGCATCTTGCCTTTCACTTGTGACACTTGGTGGTACCACAGAGATGGCAAGTACAGCATTTCTTCTTTCCCCACTGCCACATGGTATGATTATATCTTATTTAATTGCTGAAATCGTTATCTGTCCTGCTGTAGATCTGGATTAAGGCAGATCCACTTGTTCGTCCCCTGTCCTTACTAAAGGCTAAAAACTCCTTCGTTCTGGTTCTTACTGTACTTCCACCTTGCATTTGTGAACTATTGCTACTACAACACCAATATGGCGTGTGGAGGCAACAAAGTAAAATGTTTTTACCCCACTATTGGCAGGTAAAAGTTCTAGTAGGGATCCTTGTGGAGTGAGGAGACTGACTAGTCGTAGCCTAGCCATAAATTGTGGGCATCTGGGTCTTTTCCCTTAAAAAAACTCTAGGAAATATGTTTGACTACATCCTGGGGAATTTAAAAATTAAGAGAAGCGAACTCCTACATGAGATTATTGTTCTGATGCTGAATGTACGGCACTGCCCCTGGATATACTTCTTAATGGTTGAAGAAGTCCTTGATTGAAGCTTTTTCTTAGTGCGGCTATACGAAGTAGTCGCCTATTATGCTATCGGCAAAGCCATCGGGTGTTAGTGAGATGTTTTGTTGCTGATTTAGTAGTGCCTAGCTCAGGTACTGTGGGTCAGCCCATCGCTCGTAGATGTCGTCACCTTAGAGAATATCAGTTATAATGCATGGAATGTTTTTGGAGAGGTACTTTTTGTGGAACCATAGGGGGTTGAAGGTTATTTAATCCCAGGAAACGCGGTCGATTTGAGAAGGAGTCCACAACTAGGTAGTCTATATTATCTTGGCTTATAGCTAAGAGTAGGGATGGGAAGAAAGGATAAGATTTTAGTCGATTGTTCTTTTTTTAAGACTAGATTGGTTGTCGATGATGAAGGACTCAAGGGGAGAGGTGTACTAGCGCATGTATAGGGTTTTGGAGTTACAATAGCAGTGCATGTTGACGCCAATTATTATAATCAGACTGTCAAGACTATCACCCTTACTTATATTAAACAATACTGTAATAAGATGATATTGTATGCCGTATGCTGATAAGGTATTCTATGTTTTACGCTAGTAAGAATACATATTCTTTGCTTTATATTGATAGAATAGATATTGTATGTTATTACTGATAAGAAAGTGTATTGTATGCTGTAATTGTTTAATGAATTAATGGCTAGTTCGATCGATATAATAAATTTCCATGGACGCCCTCCTTCCCGTACCCCCTAAGTCTCGTTACTGCCTTTCAGAGTGCAACTTCAATCCAACTGGCAAGAACTAAACCCGCAAGGACAAAGTTGATAAGATCAAACTGCAGTTTAAAACAATCAGCAACACCCTCAATAGACTCAAGAACCAGCATACGCAAGACTATCAACAGTTATCGATGCTGATGACCAGTACGTAGTAGTTGCAGAGATAAACCAAAGGACATATGGAAAAAGTAAGACTATTATTGCCACACAAAGACAAATAAACAACCGTAGAGTAGGCATCATAATAGTACATGTAAGGCTAGCCTGGTCAATCATACAAAGACTCAAAGGATATATAAGCTATTCCGTTTGAGAATAGCAATAGTGCCAATACTCGATTGGGATGTCAGTTAGTTCAAAATGCGTTACCAAAAAGTGATTCTGATTAATTTAAGGAAAATACCAGTAAGCCCAATCAAAGCAAAGGCATTACGATCACCTAAGTCAAGTCTGACTATTAAAAGAAACAGCTGAATATATATAGTTTTGCGAAGGTCAAAAAGCAGTAGACAAAGCCATAGAGAGTTGATTAGTCAAGATGTTTTTGGAATAAGAGTTCTTCTTAGGCTTCGACAGTTACGCAGGTAAGTAGTCCTAAGAATAGAAAGACGAATCGTGGCAAACCTAAGGAGAAAGGGGAGACCATTTATCCCTTGATTATGGCCATAGGCGTGGCTGTCTTGGGGTTTTCCACCACCATTCTGGGTTGATTTAGTTACTGTATTAAATATTAATAAGTAACGAATATCTCTAATAAGTGTTTATTTTTGATCAATACTCGATATTTTGTCATTTTGTTCATTTTGATGGTATAGCTGGCACTACGGTATTTCTAATTAAACTGAGTTAATTTAATATATGATATTAGATTGTATTATATAACTTATCAAAAGTTGATCACTGCCAAATACTCACGATGTCCCCTTCATAACGCGTACCTGAGACCGTCGTTACACTAACAACCAGCAAAGTACATAGATGGTCGAATCCTTTCGCCAATCTTTTTCTTTTTATGACTTTTTAGAAGACAAAATATTTTCGATTCGACGCACAAATTGATGTGATTTCATGTATGATTGGTTGTAATCCTTGGGTTTTCTTCTATTTTGTGTAAGATTTCAAAAGTTTTGTTGAAAAGTATATACGCTAATATAATGTTTACCTGGGACATTGAAACTGATGCAAAGAGAAGGCAGAATGGTGAAGAGAATCTGGTTCTTTGTTTATTTTTTTGATAAATCTGTTGGTCCGATGTGGGTTCCGTTGTTGTTTGAATGCTCTCTTTGAATATTTATATTATTATTGTGAATGAACTCGGCTTTCTACCTCTAGAACCCCTTCGACGAAGACCCCAACCTTTCCTTCATGAATTTCAACATCAACATGGACTTCTAAGTCTCCTAACACGACTCAGGCTCTGAAATAAAATATCTGGATATCGAGTCCCCTGCCTAACGAAGGCACAAGGAGGACTTCGCCACAGGCCTCGGCATTTTCGACCTCCCCGACCACGACCCGCCCTCCGAGATTTCCTTCATGTCCATGCACGAATCGCCCCTGCAGATTCCTCGCAGACATCCCCCTGAAGTTTAGTTGATCACAGCATCCGGCTCCATCTTCAGCACCAAGCCATCCCGAGCAGAGATCGAAGTGAATCCTTGGAAAACTGAGCTGGTGGCGAGGGAGAGGAAGGGGAGAAGGAGTGAGACTAAGAATTTGGGGGCCAACATGCACAAAATAACATCTAATTTTTTGATTTTCAACCTCGAGTGCAGGCAGCTGCTGGGACTCTAAATCAAGGAAACATGCCAAATATTCTGCAACGGTTCGCTTCCCAGAAAGCAGACTCGATAGAGTTAGGGTGATCAGAAGGAGGCGATTGGTAAGGAAAGCAACGTTATATGTCAGTTTCGGACCCTATTCGATTCGTCACCTAGCATAGCGTAGATGTGTGTGAACATGTATTCATCGAAGCGACTGGTGGTGGCCATTCTGGGTTCTAAGATGAGTATGGAGAACAAGTTGGTGGGGATTAAGTACATGTAGAGGATGAGGAAGCTGCCGTTGGTGAGAGGGATGGTGAGGTGGAAGTAGTGAATGATGTAATAAATTATTTAAGGATTCCAGGAAATGATATAAACTTATCAAAAAATCATATATAGACTACTGTAGCATTCATATGTAAGATATTGTACTATAATAGCCACATGTAATAACGATGTAAGCCTATTATATACCCACTCTGCATACTAACTTATAACCTTCCTTCAATCTTCCTTAATAAAGTAATTTAATTTATCACTTCTACCCCAGCTTCTTCTTCAGGTCCAACAAACTAGCCCTCTCCTCTTTGTTCTTGTTCGAAGGACTCACCTTCGATGTCTGCTTTGGACTTCGCTTAGGGCTGCGCTTCGGACTACCCTTGGGACTCGATTTCAGTGCCTTTGGACTTTTCTTAGCCCCATTCCCTCTAGGAGATTGCTTCTTCTATGGAGTGTCCTTGTAGTATAGCGTGTATCTTTCCTTCTCTTTTTCCTAGTTTTTCTTAGAGTTAAGAGCAGTAGTCGACCAGAAATCCTTACCAAGTCTTTAAGAAATCTTCTCTTTCTTCTGAAAATATTGAAAAGAATTTAGATGGTATTCTTCCTAGCTCTACAGATCAACGTATCTAATCTTCTCTTACTGTTTCACCGACTGATAGTTTTACAAATCTAGTAATGCCTTCACCAGCACTGAATTTGACTATACAACAGGCTTGTAGGTGTACCCTATGAACTCAGGGTTCTTCTTGCGACCTCTTACTCGCATTTAGCTGGGAAACCACGGTTATTACTACTCGAAAGGGTCGAAGTTTTGAGTATCCCAGCTGTCTTTTACCTATGGAATGTAGGGAGATTTCCTTTATCTCAGTTTTTGCCAGTTTATGCCGTTGAAGAAGGCGTGAGATTTAATCTATTATACTCCGTTAAGGCCCAACCTGTCCTTGGGATCAGTCACTAACTTTCTATTTATAGCATTTTATACTTAATGAGATCTGCAGCCTGTGGACTAACATTGGCATCGGGAGGTATAGCGAAGTACTTTTTCCAGTGTTGTATCTTGAACCATGTCTATCTTGGAGTCTAAGAGGCAAAGGGCGGGTAGCCTACTAGCATTTAAAACAGAATGACGCCCATCGACCACCAGTCGACTGTCTATGTATAGCCCACTATGTATAAATTTATTTACTTTTGCCCTGGACTTAGGGGGCGACATAGTCTGGAGTACCCACAGCAGTGTAGGCTAGCTTCCGATTCCTTTTGGGAAAATCTTTGCCGATCTAGGAGAGAGTGTTATTGAGTGAAAAAAGACTGCTTTAGCTGTCCTTCCTCATAAAATCATTAGGCTTTTTAATCTGACTATCCCTTTTAAGCGCATCTGTTAGCTTCTTAGGCCTCATTTAGGTGTGCTTGCATAACCCAAAATCAGATAATTTTATATGTCCTTGCGCATCTAGAAGTACGTTGTCTGGCTTGAGATCTCTATGGATGTACTTCATTGCGTGCACTGACTACAGACTCAACAGGATCTAAGCAGTGTAGAATTGGGCCTACTAGTGCGTGAAAATATCTTTTTTCATCAACAAATTCATCAAGTCTCCCCCGGGAAGGTACTACATTACCAAGTAGAGGTTGTCTGGATCCTGGAAAGAACACTTAAGTGTGACCACCCATGGGTTTTTTTCACAATGGGCAAGCACGTTTCTCTACTACCTTGACTGCATGACCTTTTTGTGGTAAAAAGTACTTTATTCTTGTAAATCATCTATGATTTCTTTAGTTTTTTGACTGCCACTGGTTCGCTATTGTTTTTCCACTGGCACAGCCTTACTTCTCCGAAAGCCCCCTTGCCTATGATTCTGATAGGTTTAAAGTCGTAGATGGACAGTTTTTTGCGATCCTGGCGCAGTTGTACGGCTTCGTCGTGGTTAATTTGGGTTTTGAGGCGTTCCTGTTGTGGCTGGGAGAGACCAAGTTGTGACATTTTACGATTGAGTTGGTCCCAATACTACTTTTTTTGCTGTTCGAGCACCAACATGCCCGAGTAGCGCTGCTCTATGAAGTTCTTTGCAGCCTACACTTTTTACTTGGTGGCCTTGGAGACGAGAATCTAGCGCACAGGTTCCTGCATTATTATTATATGCATCAGCCTGCATGAACAATAACAAACAAGCAAACTATTCAAATTAATAATCCTTTTTTCTTAGTTTTGATTAAAACGTGAAAAGATAAGTTTTATGACAAGTGGTCGAGTTCTCTTGATATATGCTCAAATGACTATAATAGTTTAGAATGGAGAGGGTTATAATTCCGACCAACGTCTCCAATAGCATCAATCCCATCCTATCCTCCTCGACTACTCTATATCTGGGCAGTCTACAGGCAGCCTCCAATCCGCTCTTGCTCAAGTAATACAAAATCACAGCCGTACTAACAGTCGCATCTGATATAGAGCTTAAACTTCCACCAGGCATAGCGAGTAAGGTGATAGCTGTAGAGGATAATGTGTTCTAGAATCTGGCTCAGCATTTTTCATAGACTGGTTAGTTTATTTCCAAACATTTACAGAAAGGAAATGTACTGGTACACTGTAGGGCAGGCATTAGTCGCAGTGCAACTGTGGTTATTGCTTTTCTGATGAGGTATAAGCTGTACAAACTCAAAAGGGTAGATATGCTCATATAAAGGCAACGTAGTTAGTGAGACAAGCAAGACATATTATAAAGCCTAACGAGGGCTTTATGGTTCAGCTCAAGGAGTACTAGAGGAAACTGAAAAAGACTTTAGAGGCCAAGGGTGCTAAACTTAAATGATGTTTTCTTTAAAATTACTTCTAGCTTACTTCACTAAAGACTTTTTAGTTCGAAAGCTTTAAGATCTATATCTATATGAATCAATAACGCTTATAGTGTATAGTTGGCTATAATTATATTTGATTGTTGTTTATAATTGATGGGTATTGCCGAAAAGATTAAATAGATTGAGGACGAAATAGCCCGCACCCAAAAGAACAAAGCCACTTAGTATCACATGGGCCAGCTCAAAGCCAAACTCGCCAAGTACCGCACACAACTGCTCTAACCTTCAGGCAAGGGTGCCAAAACAGGATAGGGCTTCTAGGTCAGTCGATTCGGTAACGCCAGAGTGTGCATGATCGGTTTTCCCTCTGTGGGCAAGTCCACCCTGCTGACCAGCATTACCGACACTGCTTCTTTGGCCGCAGCTTACTAGTTTACCACTTTGACCTGTATTCCAGGTGTGATTCACTACAACTAAGCCAAAATACAACTACTTGACTTGCCAGGTATCATCTAGGGCGCAGCTGACGGCAAAGGCAGGGGAAGACAGGTCATCGCAGTAGCTAAGAACTCAGATATGGTCCTGATGGTGCTCTAGGCTGCCAAGGCAGAGTAGCACAGAGTCAAGATAAGCAGATAGCTTTAGAAGGTGGGTATCAGATTGAATCGTAACCCTCCTCAGATCCTGATAACTCCAACTAAATTCGGAGGGGTGAAGCTGAACAGTACTAAGAAGCTGACTCATTTGGACGAGAAAGTAGTCAAAAACATTCTTTCCTAGTACAAAATGCATAACGCTGACGTATTAGTCTACGATGACAGCACAGTTGACGACCTCATCGATGTCATCTAAGGTATACATACAATAACCTAGGTATATAAAGTGCTAGATAGGCAATCGTAAATACATAAAATGTTTGTTCTGTTACAACAAAATCGATACAATTTCGATGGAGTAGGTCAACATGATCGCACAACAGCCCAACACTGTGGTCATCAGCTGCAACATGAAACTCAATTTCGACGGCCTGCTCTAAAAAATATGGTAGAAACTAGATCTAGTGCGTGTTTATACCAAAAAACCAAACCAGCAGCCAGATTTCAACGATCCCATCGTCCTTACCAACGACCGTAATGGATGTTCAGTAAAATCAGTGTGCGAGCAGATACACAGGGATCTGCCCAAATAGTTCAGGTATGCGAAAGTGTGGTATTTTGATCAATATAAAGGGGTCGCAGTTGTAAGTTTATTCCGCAAAAAGTAGGCCTGAACCATGTGCTGATGGACGAAGACGTGATCCAGGTGTACAAGAACAAGGCGAAGAACAATACTAAAAATGATAAAGTAGTGGTGGAGACGACTGAGAAGAAAGAAAAGGTAAAAAAGAAAAAATGATACTAAAAGTCAATTTAGTCAAACTATTTGCTATATAATATAGAAAGTTAAGGTTTTTTCCTATAAGACCATATTTTTAATGTCTACGCTTATATAGCATTTATTTATATGATGCAATGCCAGCCATTACTAGATATATTGTCTTAATAAAACTTCAATACATGTCGATTGCCAACCTGCGCACCTTCGTCATATAAGTATAGTTCGACCACTCCCCCTCTCCCTATCGTGGATCTCATCAGCCCGATCCCTACCTCAAACTCTTCAACTCCCTCCGCAACGAACTCGCCGCCAATCTCGAAGGAGTCATCCCCGTCTAAGTCATTCCCAAACCACCACCCAAATATTACAAAGAAGTCGCATCTTCCTTCGAATCTAACCTCTATCTTGACACTAGGAGGAGCAGACTGGTCCATTACCCCAGAAAGGATTCCTTTGAAATTACAGTTGATAACTTTTTGGTGTTTTCCAGGCTGCAAACTGGGAGGTGGCCGTAGCCTTCTTCGATAGTCGAGTGGGTGTTCAAAGTGTCCGAAAAAATCATAGACAGCGAGATCGAAAGACAAACAAACCCTAGCAAATAGGTCAGAAAGACCATCATTCCAAGACACTAGTACTCGAGCAACGATCGATCTATACAAAATCTGACCTAGATGCGCAAAAACTAGTCTCCTAAGAATGAAGATGTATTCGATCGGCAACAATTAAGTCGCAAACTGCCCATTCTTTACAGTTCCAACTAGCAACCCGTGCCTTCCAATCCTTTCGGCGCAAGTAGAAGCAAAATGCGATACTCTGATCTCCGCAAACAAGGCTAGTAGTCAATCCATGCATAACCTCTCTTTCTGGATTCTTCTGCCTTTAGAACTACTAAGAAACCTTAGCAAAGACGGAAATTCTCCAACCAGCCTCAAACAATCAGCTATTCCTACAATAAAAGTCCTGTTTCTCGCAACGAGTCACCTATAGCTACTCCTTTTCACTGGAACTTCGACAACTCAAGAGACATCACCCAGTAGAAGAGAAACATCAACATGTAGCGAACAACCCTAAGACTCAACCACGGCCATCCTCGCTAGGCATAGTACAGGAGAAAAAACATATAACTGTAGCCGCTTTCACACTAAATGATAAAGTAACGAGATAGAATCAAGTCCATGAAGTAACGTATGGGAGAACGACCTCTCAAAAAAATTATATTTAATCTGAGCAACAGTGTGCTCAACTGCTTTCAGGAGAAGTATGTGGTCGAGGGCAACAGGGTGGCAAAGAAGAAAAAGATGGAGGGGTGGCATCCAGTACTAGGGGAGACTGCTCTACCACTCAAAGGACAGTACTACCTGTCAGTTCTAGTGCTTAGATCTAAATAGAACAAAGTACAGATCGGACTGGCCCCACTCACTTACTACCCTACTCTATAGAAAGCACCCAACAGCTAAGGACTGCTCTGTTTCGACTACAACTCAGGCTGCATCAGAGACTGTAAGTTAAACGACACGTCTTATAAGACTTAGTGGCGGCATGGAGGATAGCCTGCTCCTTTGGGTAAGTTTTTGGCTAGGATGGTGGTGGACATGTAGAGCAGGTTCGTGGACTGGTATGCGGATGAGAAGATATGTGCATCTGCCAAACTGCCTTTGTTTTTTGGCCAGGGCTGTAGGGGCTTCATCAGTCTGGGAGGGGCTGGAGATCTAGTACTGCTCAACGATTAAGTATAACAGTAAACTACCTCTCCCCATAAGGAATAGTAAGACAAAGCATGGCGGGAATAAATAAAAACGCCAGGTAAGTAAGGATAATAGCCAAAATAAGACATTTCTGACGGATCTTTGAGTCCAAACGGATAGAATACATAGAGGCATAGAGCTGGTAGTATTCATGCTAAAGTTGGTTTTGGTGGCAGTATGGGTGCCAGCATGATAACTTCCTTCACCCAGACCACTCCCCATCAGGGAGGCAGAATAAAAAGACAAAGGAATATCAGACTAGTCGAACAGGCCATCAACACCCTCTAGTCCAGACCTCTCTAAAATCAACAACCATTAACATAGAATAAAGCAAAGACAAAGGAGATCCCCTTTGAGGATATGTAGGGCATAAGATGGTAGGCCTGTTTTGACATTAGACATGGATTATATGAGGTATACTAGTACCCTCATCCTCCGTAGTATTTGATAGTGTAGCAGCAAACACAATATGAAAACAATCAGCCTTTAAATCATAGGGTGTAACCACTTGAAGATGAATCTAAGAGGAACGCTAAGGCGGGAGGAGGCATTAAAAAAAATAGTCAAGCTGTGCAGTACTAGTAGAAGAATTAAGGCAGCAAGCCTGCAGAAACAGTCGCACAGATGGGTGAAGGAGTATAGAAAAACAAGCAAGTATTGAAGAATGCAGAGTAAAAGCAAAAATAGAGTGCTTCGTTAGATAAGAAAGAGGTTGACTAAAATAATAAAATATAAAACAAAAATAGTGGTTAAATAAGCTAGAATAAGCCGTAAAGTGTATAGTGGCATAAGGTGAAGTAGGATGAGAAGCAAGAAATAGCCGTTGAGGCTAAGTAAGCACAGATAGAGATGGTATGGTAAGCCAAGTATGAGCATTCTTTGTTCAAAATAGCCAAAATACAATCACAGTGATATAAAGCATCTCTTTAGCCAATAATATATCATCGACCATAATCAATTCTATTATTTCTTAGCCGTTATGTATGCATTGTCAACCATTATTCCCTTAAGTATGATTGTTGCATATTTATTTTAATATAGTGTTTAATATTATTGTTGCATATGGTATTTTTATGAATGTTGCATATTGCTGTTTATTATAGTGTTGCATATTGCTGTTTATTATAGTGTTGCATATTGCTGTTTATTATAGTGTTGAATGTTCTTGTTGATGGCTTTTATATATAATTTTATTGCATGAACCGCAATCGTCCCTACCTCAACCGCCACATCAAACTCAAGTAGTAGTCCCTCATCGACGACTACCACAGTCTCAACCTGCTCGATATACGCATCCTGCCTACCCGCATAGACGACCACTTCCACTCCATACCCATCAACAAAAGCAAAACCACCATGATACGCTAAGAACGAGCCATCTAAATATAAAGATAAAACAAATCATTACTCCAGAGAATGACCTCCATCATGGGTCGCAGAGGCACCTACTCAGTAGATAAAACTAAAAAGGGACACTCCAAGGCCAGCCTCACCCTCAACGACGTCACCAGAAGGAAACAGTTGGCAAGTATATAGGAGTAGAACAAAAAATTACTATAAAGATTGAAAATGAAGAAAGCTACAGTCAATTTGTAGAAACTAAACAAGTAGTGGTAAGATAATCGGGGAGTTGTCCAACGCAGAGCCAATCGCGAGTTCAATCTTACCAATCTCAAAGGCAATAGAACCATACATACTTCCAGCTTCAATAGAGAAAGAAACACATACACTTCTCAGGGAACTACAGAGGGAAGGGTAAGCAGAGTTAAAGTAGTAGATGGCCAGAAAATGCTAATAATAGTATAAGTTAGATAAGGTGCACTAAGAATCACTGGAGACTGCCAGGACGGAGCATAGCTCAAACTTATATAGGTGCCAAGGGAAGACACCAAAAGTTTTTTGCGCATTTAGTGCAGGGGAAGACTGTAGAAAGTGTTTGATAGACTAAGATACAATGCAAAGGAACAGGCATTATATTTGATGAGTAATACATAAATGGAGCCTACTAGAAGATAGTTGAATGACAATCCTGAGGCTTAGTAGATAGTGTTAGAAAGGCCAAAGATAAGCGGAATCAGGCATAGACAGCAAAAGAAAGCATAGTCGTAGCGAATCAGAGCTGCAAAACAATAAGTAGTGTTATAGACAAAAGTGGATGCAAACAGCAAACAAACAGTAGTAATAAAGATGGAATAAAACTAAGCAAAACTTATTGCTGATGAACCTGAACAAATAAAAGTATAGGGAGTGGCAGGAATAGAGATTAAGGCTGAATCTGCCTAGCTAGTTGAGAATAAATAGAGCGTGAAAAAACATCATAGTATAGAGCTAGCTGAGGAGAATGCGATACTTTAGTAAGGCGGTAAGGCAGAGTAGGCAGCTGAGTTGAATTAGTAGAAGGAATAAGCAAAAATAGACAAGGACTAGGCCATTGAGGCAGAAATCGTTGATTAGCAGAAAGAATAAGTGTAGATTGTTGCTTAAAATAAACAGTAAACATAGGTCATTGTTTAGCATAACGAACAAGCCTAGATTGTTCATTAGCAGAAAGAGTAGGCAGAAATTCTTGAGAATGAGGCAGCAAAAGGTATGATAATGCAGTAAGAGGAACAGAATTACGAATAGGACATTGAGATAGAACAAAGTGGCTAAAAGCATAATGAATAGTCTTTGCCTTAGTGATGCTTTACCTCATTTGTTTGTGTCTTAATTACGATCAAATATTATATCATAGATAAACAATTTATTATATCACTCAAAGCTTTATACCACCACCTAGCCTCGAGCTACCAAATTAACTGCCTAACTAACCATATTCTAGGCTTAACGATGCTACACCACTACCAGTTGACTTTGATTGTTTAGTGGCGACAACTATAAACGGGATGGACTTATATTGGCAATGCTGGGCTGAGATGCACCTACTATCTGCTAGCCTTAAACAACAACATGGCTGGAATTGTTATTATTGTTTACAGCTTGCCCTTAGGCCACTAACTGACTAGAGTTTATTACTGCCTGACTCTATGCTACAACTTGGCTTGAATTATTTATTAAGCCTATCTCTTCAAGCTGTACCTGTTAGTTTTCTTCTTCATCTAGCTAATCGCCTTCCTAGCTGTCCTCCTCATAATGTTCCCTCCCTTCCATCAGGTTGAGATACTCCTGGTGGTCGTGGTACTAGCTGATTGCCCCCTAGGTTCTATGCGTTTAGAACAAGTAGATCTCCCCGCCTACCTGTAGCCCTATTCCTCTCTGCAGAGGATTTACTACCAAATTGCGTTTAACAAGCACCAAAGTGCCAAACTTAGACTTATTGTCTTATAGAGTGAATTCTTTGTCTTACAGGTTGTAGCTGAGATTGCCATGGTGCCTGGATATCGATATATCGTCTGACAACTTAATGTCTATTTCCTTCTTCCTGCCTATGCTCAACTTGCTCAGCTGACTACAAGACACGAAATGGAAGATCTTCTCGTTCTATGCGTTCTTGTTCAGTACTTACATCACTATATAGGGCCTCTGCGGGCGAGGAATCTCCACAGTATAGTGTTTCTTGTTGTCCAAATATATCCTGTACTTGTATGTGGCTCTGCACATCTAACAACTCAGGGGAGTCCACCTTATAGTCACACTGTGCTTTGATCTACTAGCGTGCAATCTACGTCCCAACCAGTCTCTCAGGCATTTAAGATGAATATGTCTCACACTTCCCAGGCACTGACAAGGACATATGAGTGGATTAGAGTGCTAGCCAGGCTACAAGCATATTCTACAAGTGGGCTAGTTCTCAGTCTGAACTGACTGCACCTCGTTCAAAGGCTACTATTTGCTTATCATGGCTGCCACCTCATTCATAGGTTTCCTACTTAAATCCTAGTATATCTTTTTGAGAGTGTGTATATTTTAGTGGTCGTTGGCGTGGCTGTGACTGTCCACATGCACGATCTATCTGATTTTGATCTTCTGCTTGCCCAGCTTTATTATATCTTTTTCCCTCAATCTGTATTTCTTTCTAAGGCACAAAGTACGTGACCTGGTAGGGTTTTCACTATTGCCCATAGCGATCTCTGAGTAGAATATCCCTAGTTCTATAAAGATATAGGACATATTTTGTAAAAATTGGGGCGACGGATGATCTAGAAAACTGCCTGCTCTATCATCTATATGCCAACATATATACTCTAGGATTGCTTTTGGCCATAGAAATGTCTTTGATCTCCACGTGCTGATGATGCCTAACTGCCAGACAATGACTGCCAGCCACCAGTGCTTGTCTTGTGAGCTATTTCGAGTCGTAGTCGAATAGTCCCTGGTAGTCTTTGTCCCATCGGCAACGTGCCATTCGTCTGAATCAAAACAACACTACAGATCTCCAACTGCTCCAAGACGACCTAAGACTGGCTACTGGGCGTCGAAAAGAACGGCTTCGTTTTGGCAATTTCCCATCTATGCGACTATAACTTTTTATTATTATGGCATTCATGGGGTCAAAGCTAATTTACCGTAAATCGTAATATAAGCGTAAAACTTAAAAATTGAATAAATATAACAAGTGTTTTGTTATTATAAATCCAAAAAGTGAAGAACAACTATCACTCAGAGCATTTGTAGCACGAAATTGACCACTAAAACGGCAATAAGTACAATAATAACTATATTTTTCTTCTGCTAGTGCTTGCCCTTGCCACTAGTGCTATTCGACAGCTCTTTGCTTTCTTTTTATTCTTACTAGACCTCTTTATTAGTGCTTCCTTAGCCGCTAGACCCAGTGCACTGCTTATATAGTCTTTCTATTTCCTTCATGAGGAAGCCACTCTTGTCCCTGGCCTAGTCTGCTGACTTAGATGTGACTATGCCCTTCATGGCCGTGTTCTTGATAAATGTTATCTTAGAATATACCTTGATCTCCACTCTGTCTTCCTTCTTAGCTACCCGATGCAACAACTATATGAAGAAGCAGTCGGCTGAGGGTGCTCCTACTGATGAAGACTTGATGTAGTAGTCGAACTACTAGTTGCTTATCCAGTATATTTTAATCTACTAGGTCGACTGGCAAAAGTCAGGAATAAAAGGAATAGGCGGCAGAGGCACCTAGTACTTGTTAGTGCGCGTCGATACCAACCCACAGCTTTTGAAGTCATTGGGCGATTAAGGACTGTAGAATTTTGGGGGAGGGGGCGAGTAGGGAGTAGTCGTGTAGTTTTTCCCTCCACTTTTATGCATAACGTATGCCATGAAACAGCACTCTTACTTGCCTTTGAACTTGAAAGGCTTGTCGCTGTAAGCCAGATCGAACAGTGCATCCAGACTGCCCCCAGGAATGACCAAACTAGCTCTCTACTAGTATCCTTACATGGATTCCCTCTGTGCGTTGACAGTGAGTTTCCTTTAATTTAAAAAGTTGATCTACTACTGCGAAAGAGCCACTGTTTTCTTTTTGTTGCCCTGCTTACTCGCAGCGTAGTGCTCCAGCTGTTGTTGCATCAGTAGCTATGCTTTTGGTAGATCGGGAAAGTAAGAAAATCTAAGCTCGCCCAGCCCTGTCACTACTACTAGCTATTTTTCAAATATTTTGACTGAATTAGTGACCTCCTCAACGTACTACAAAGGAACATTGAGCTCGCATCCTGTGGACTCAAACATGAAATTCTTCTAGAGGATCCTTAGTGTGCCCTTGATGCCTCTTTTATGGTTAAGACTGCAGTTGAACTTGCCCACTTCCTTCTAGCTCTACACCTTAATGCCCTATAGAGGTGCAAGCACCTTTTTGACTTCATCCACCAGTTACTTGTCCATCACTAGTTTCCTGAATCGTTTTTGATCTCTGAACTACTTCCACAGCCACATCTATTCCCTGGATGGTCTTTTTTGTATTTTGCTGACTTCTTCCTGGACGTGTGAGACCTACATGGAGTCCTGTAGTTTGTTTTTCTTCTTGACGTGGTACTTCATGTTGAAGTAGTTCTTCAGATTGCCAAGAGTTTATTATAACGATTTCTATATCCTTTCCATTATGTCGTACAGGTAGTCGTAGCTTAACTGCTAGAACAAAGTCTATAACTGCTCTATGTTCTTGCTTGACTGCGCAGTGCTTCCACTTAATAACCTCATAGGTACATATTGGGTTTGCACTTAAGCAGGGAAAGTGTGATTTGTGAGTGTTTGTTGATGTTTTGGCGTAGTTTAAGTATGTTTCCCTTGAAGATGTGCAGCGAGTTGGGCAGCTAACTGAACTTCAGACTGAAGTAATTGAACAAATCCAGTGTCTACATGATCTAGGGGGTGGGACTCTAGGCAGTCTAGTATAGCTTGTTCAGCTACTATATTATGTTTTTGGCAGAAATACGCCTCTCCTAGGAGTTACCAGCCATCAGACCTAGACCTTACTATAGGGCTTAGTAGGCAGTTTAAATGCTACTGATTAAGTCATTGTATTATTTAGTTGCACTTATTATGATGTCCTACATATTACCCATGGCCTAGTCTGGCCTTGAAGAATGCTTTTGCTTGGCCCTGTGCAAAAGAGTGCTTTCTCTCGCCGACTCCCTTAGCAACTGCTTAAAGGCTCTCAGTCTACTTCCAACCGTATCGTATAGTTCCATTAGGGTCTGAGTGAGGCACTCTCTGGCTCCTCGTGACATTTCCTATAGTTTTTTATGCACCTTGTACTTGCCGCTCAGTACTTTTCTTCTATAGTTTTTTAACTACTACTCGAAACTGTGACTATTCTCGAAAACACTCTCTAAAATACTCCCAGCCTACGCACTTACCTCCTCTCTACTCGTCATCATGCCCTTAATCTCTTCCACTCGACCCTTGGTGTGTTTTCTATCGAAGAAAACAGCAGCTTCTTTGGTTTCCTTTTTGAGTTGAGTGAAGAGTGCGATGAAGTTGCTCTGGATGCTTTAGGCCTTGCTTGCTGCTTAAATATACTTATTTTGGGCTTGCAGGTAGGTGTCGGTGCGTGAGATGATGTCCTAGGTGGGTCTGCGGATGGGGTCTATTTAAGTTTAAACGAGTTGTTAGTAGTACTATAGTTTGAAAGCTGCTACTTTGTGGATCACAGCTGCGAACTCCCTTATGAACTACTTGAACTGCCTTATGGCTGCCAACTACTAGCTAGAACTGCCTTTCACCTGCGTCTGTATGTGCGAGCTGGCGTTCTGCATTTGTGCGTAGTAATTAGATATAAGTTTGGTGAGGGCTAGGTAGTTTTCGTGGCGTTGTTTGCAGAAGTTAAGAGTGGTTCTGTAGTTTTATCTGGCGAGGAAGTCAGATAGGATGCCGGAGTTGAGTTCTTAGAGGGAAAAGTGTTGCATTTGAAAATGATTTATAAACTATTAAAAACACTAGGCATTTTTACATAATCTCCAGTAAAATAAATCAATAGCAAGATTATAAACAAAAAACAATAAAAACACTGTATTTCTTAAAGTAATTTGGAGCATTTTATCTATTACATGTGTTTTATGTTTTTCCTGTTTAACCTCGTTTTAGTAAATAAACTTTATATTATAAATCTTGGCTAACGTAATGCGACAACTACTGGGTC
>Ga0169931_10003845_pt1 | contig 23630 bp, 22 predicted proteins | sample Kivu_15m_20L_FD_129675 | JGI IMG/M metagenome (GOLD analysis project Ga0169931, IMG submission 129675) | Freshwater microbial communities from Lake Kivu, Western Province, Rwanda to study Microbial Dark Matter (Phase II) - Kivu_15m_20L... | ecosystem: Environmental > Aquatic > Freshwater > Lake...
CTTTGTGGCCAAAGTTAACTGAGGCTTACCCGCTTCAATATGTCTCTATTTCATGCCTGATTTGAAGAATACGTTGCTGCGAACGCTTGGAATTGAAGTGTTATCTGCTCAACCCGATTGTGTGGTGGCCACCATGCCGGTAGATGAACGAACCGTGCAGCCTGTGGGACTTTTGCACGGGGGAGCATCTGCTGCCTTGATAGAAACGGCTTGTAGCATCGGGGCCACCCTGAATGTTTTGAATCACGGTAGCCATGCAGTTGGCGTTGAGATAAATGTGAATCACTTGAAGGGTAAACGAGAAGGCATGGTGACTTGTGAGGCGCTGCCGGTCAGAATAGGCAAGCGGTTGCATGTTTGGAATGCTGAGGTGAAAGACGAGGAAGGCAACCTGATTGCCATTGGGCGTATGACCTTGATGATAGTGAGCAAAGATTGAACATGATAAAGCAGGCAACCATATTATATAGAATGCCGGGAGAAATAATCCCCAAGTTGCTCAGCGGACCGGCTTTGGATGAAAAGCCTCCGGGAGAAGGGTTTTGTTTTGTGCCTTTCGGAAAAAACAGTAAACCTGTCTATTTGGCCGGTCAGGCGAAACATTTGTCGACACCATTGGATGTTTCTCTGTTGGCGCCTATGGAGGAAGCCTCCGACATGGGAAAACAATGGACAATGCATGAGCATTCCGCCATGGTAGAAGAGGCAGTAGGTGCCATTCGTTTGGGAGTTGCAGAGAAAATTGTAATGGCGGGACGTTTCGTGGTTCAATTAAGCGGTGGAGTATCTGTGGCCGGGTTGTTTGATGCGCTCAGCCATGCATATCCCGATGCATTTGTCTATTGCTTTCGTTCGGATGAATCAGGCACTTGGATAGGCGCTACCCCTGAGCTTCTGTTGCGAACCCGTGGAGAATTGGGAAACACCATGGCGTTGGCAGGTACAAGAAAAAAAGGCGTGACTTGGTCAGAAAAGGAGATAGAGGAACAAGAGATTGTTGCTGATTACATTACCGATGTTTTGAAAAATCGTGGTGTTCACTACGTAGATTCATTGGGCCCCATGGACTTGAACTATGGCCATCTGAGGCATCTCAATACAGAAATTAGCTATGCAGCTGACAACCACCCGGAAATTTTGTCGGATTTGTTTCCCACACCGGCCATTTGCGGTCGCCCCACGGATGCAGCACGCTCATACCTGGATGCCCATGAGCCCTTTTCCCGAGAGTATTACTGCGGCTACTTGGGTACGTTGGAATCAAACGGTGACATGACCTTATTTGTGAACCTCAGGTGTATGAAATTGTTCAAGAATGCGGCTATGGTTTATGCAGGTGGAGGAATTACGGCTAAATCAGACCCCATGGCCGAAGCAGAAGAAGTAATGAACAAAGTGAAGGCTGTGACAGCATCTTTAGAAGAGAGTCATTTGTCTTAATATCATTAGATTAAATGGTTTCGGATATCAGAATGGTGCGTGAATTGGTTGCCTTGATGAGCGCTCATGGAGTTAGCCGGGCTGTTGTTTCACCCGGGTCCAGAAATGCACCCATCAGCAATACACTTCATTATTCTCCTGAAATAAAGACGAATGTAGTGGTTGACGAGCGTAGTGCTGCATTTTTTGCTTTGGGAATGGCACTTCGTGATTTTTCTCCTGTTGCCATTGTGTGCACGTCCGGTAGCGCTTTGCTCAATTATGCCCCCGCTTTGGCAGAGGCCATGTACAGACAAATTCCCCTGGTCGTCATAACTGCCGATAGGCCCAAAGAGCGCATTGATCAAGGTGAAGGTCAGAGCATCAGGCAGGTTGGCGCATTACAAAATGTGGTAAAAAAGACTTTTGAATTAGTGTACGAAAACTCTGACGACCGTCTGGCGCGCTATAATTTCAGGCTGATAAATGAAGCTTTAAATCTGGCAATGGACGCCCCTTGCGGCCCGGTTCACATCAATGTTCCGCTGCGCGAAGAGCTGTATGAAATGCTGGATGAACTTCTACCCGCGGTTAAGCCAATTTTGATCAGAAAACCCGCCCTTTCCCCCGATGCCGGAGTGATGGAATCTTTGGCCAAGCGTTTTTCAGTGAAGAAAAAAGTGTTGATTCTGACAGGGATGATGGCGCCTGACGCCAACCTATTGCGGCAATTAGAGCTTGCGGCCTCATCCGGTCGGTTTTTGGTCATGACCGAGTCAACTTCCAATCTTCATAGCTCCCATTTTATATGCTGCACTGACCGACTCATTACGACTTTCACAGAAGATGAAACGCGCGCGTTTGCTCCTGATTTGCTGATCACTTTTGGGCATTCCCTCATTTCGGGTAAGGTGAAGATACTGTTGCGTTCTTACGAAAATATGGAGCATTGGCATGTCGGTTATGAGGGAATTTATGACACTTTTGAGTGTTTGACCGAAAGCATTGCCATGCTTCCTGCAGACTTTTTGGAAGCTATGCCTGTCGCTGGTTCAAATGAATATTATGCACTTGGATTCTTATTAAAGGACAGAAAAATCTCTACAATTCAAAGCCAATTTATGGCGCGTGCGCCATTTTCAGACCTCAAGGCTTTCGAGATTATCCTGAAAAACATCCCAAAGGGACAGACTTTGGAATTGGGCAATTCATCGGTGGTGCGCTATGCTCAGTTATTCGAATCAATATCTGATTCAGAGGTCTTTTCTAACCGCGGGGTGAGTGGCATAGATGGATGCACATCTACAGCTGCCGGTGGGGCTTTTGCGAGTGGCTTACCCACCACGTTGATTTCAGGTGATTTGGCCTTTCTTTACGATTCTAATGCCCTTTGGAGTCTGCCACTTTCAAGCCAATTGAAAATTATCGTCATTAACAACGGTGGCGGAAATATTTTCAGAATCATTGAAGGCCCCGATCGCTATTCCTCAACCAACGATGTTTTTGTAGCCAAGCATAATAAGCGCGTCAAGCCGCTTGTTGAAGCGCATGGAATCAAATGCTTCGAAGCGAATGACGAGGACTCATTGCGCAGTGGTCTGACTGAATTGTATATATGTCCCGGACCTGCCGTTTTGGAAGTACACACGCCTGATGAGATGAATCCACAAGTATTAAAAGACTATTTCAAACACTTAAAAATAACATCCAATGCAGATTAGAAATTGGACAAGCATCAAGGAGTACAGCGACATACGCTTTGTGTATTTCGAAGGAATCGCCAAAATCACTATTAATCGGCCGGAAGTATACAATGCTTTTAGACCCGACACCAATATGCAAATGATTGAAGCTATGGACATTTGCAGGGAAAGGCAAGATATTTCTGTAGTAGTTCTGACGGGTGAGGGCGACAAGGCATTTTGCTCCGGTGGCGACCAAAATGTTAAAGGTGTGGGTGGCTATATCGGAACTGACGGTGTGCCCCGCCTCAATGTACTCGATTTACACAAGCGCATTCGCGAATTGCCTAAGCCTGTCATTGCCATGGTGAATGGCTATGCGATTGGTGGAGGACATGTATTGCATGTAGTGTGCGACTTGACTATTGCATCAGACAATGCTCGTTTTGGCCAGACCGGCCCCAAAGTGGGCAGCTTTGACGCGGGTTTTGGGTCGTCTTATTTAGCACGACACGTGGGGCAAAAGAAAGCACGTGAAATTTGGTTTCTGTGCGAACAGTACACTGCAGCGGAGGCCGAAGCCATGGGCATGGTAAACAAGGTGGTTTCTTTGGCCGATCTGGAAAATGAGACTGTTCGTTGGTGTAAGACCATCATGAAACGCAGTCCATTGGCTATCCGCATGATCAAACGCGGACTGAATGCTGAATTGGATGGACAGCGCGGCTTGATGGAATTTGCAGGTGATGCTACTTTGCTCTATTACCTAACAGAAGAAGCTCAAGAAGGCAAGCATGCTTTCTTGGAAAAGCGCGACCCTGATTTTCAGAAATTCCCCAAATTTCCTTGAGGAACTTGCGCTTGAAAGCATGGATTTCGGCCATGAGGCTCCGCACTTTACCCTTGGCGCTGTCTTGCGTGTTGATGGGAGGTGCGCTGGCAGCTTTGACCGGGAGTTTCCGATGGCAAGTAATGGCCTTGATTGCGCTAACAACTGTGTTGTTGCAGGTGTTGTCCAATTTGGCCAATGACCTCGGGGATGGGCTAAAAGGTGTGGACAATCACGCAAGAGTAGGTCCTCAGCGCGCGATTCAGTCCGGTAAGATTACTGTCAGCGCCATGAAAAAAGGAGTAGCCATCTGTGCCACGATGGCTTTTTGTTCGGGATTGCTAATGCTTTGGGTGTCGGCCGGGGCTCTCAATGTCATTTTCTTCTCATTTTTGGGATTGGGGTTGGTTGCTATTCTGGCAGCCATGGCCTACACCTTGGGCAAACGTCCCTATGGTTATATGGGCTTGGGAGATGCTTTCGTATTGCTCTTTTTCGGTGTGGTTGGCGTGGGTGGGTCGGCATTTCTTATCTCCGGAATAGTGGACTTGCTTTGGTTTTTGCCTTGCATTACCATCGGGCTTTTGGCGGCCGGAGTGCTCAATTTGAACAACATGCGTGACGTTGAAAACGATTTGCGACACAATAAAATGACCTTAGCTGCCCGATTGGGTTTGGCCCGAGCCAAGGTCTATCATTTAGTTATTTTGTCTTTGGCCATTATTGGCTTAGCCCTTTTTCTATCACTGGAAAGTCGTCCTTCTTTGGGGCTTTCGCTTTTGCCCGGGCTGATGCTGCTTCCACATCTGTCCAGAGTCTTTAAGACGAATTCGCCCGCCTTGCTCGATCCAGAACTGAAAAAAGTGGCTTTGACCGCCTTTTTGGTTTCTCTGCTCATGTTTGTGTTATCCATGGCCTTATAGGTCTACTTTTGCGCGATTGAATCATGTGACGTATGCGAGTGCCGAGAATTGCGGGTGTTGATTTGTCATGGGCTGTAGCGCTGATTTTTGTGCTGCCTGCCTCCGCTTTCATTCATTTTTCCAACTTCAATGACGGCTTTGACGCATACAACTTCGAACTATTCACCGACTTCTTTTTTGCCTTGCTTTTCTTCTCTCATGGGGTGTCGGCCGGCACGTTAATCAGTGCGGTGAGTTCGAATGAGCGTGTGAATCGCTATTTCATGGTACAAGGGCTTTTCTATCTGTTTCTGGGAGTGCCCATGGACTATTTCTTCAGTGTCAATTTTCTGATGATTCTGGGGGTATACTATATCACCGCGCGTGTGGCAGTTTATCTGGACAATCAAATTGTCAGATTCATGATTGTCATATTGGTAGTCGCGGGTATTTTTCTTTATGCTTTCGGACAATCTGACCTTCTGATTGAAACAGGAGGCAGTCTTACTTTAGTTGACAAGGTACTTCTTCATTTGGCCGAGCATCATTTCAATATTGTCTACTGGTTGCCAATTTTCCTTTCGGGTGTTTTGTTTTCACGGGCTGACTTCCAATCGGGGCGAAAGCACCGAGAAATCCGTTTAATGGCTTTTATGCTGATCTTTTTTGGCTTTGTACTTCATGTTCTGGGTATGCGTTTGTTTCACACCACTTCGGGCTTTGCGACTATTTGGGGCTTCAGGCTCTCGGTGTCGCTACCTGCTTTTTATTCATTTTCTATAGGCTCTTGTCAACTGCTTGTGGTGACTTTCGAGCGATTCTACCGGAAGTCTGCCAACCGTTCTATTTGGTCCGGTATGCTCAATGTTGGGCGTTTGCATTTGGCCTCTTTTCTATTAATGGCAGTGGCTGCGTGCATTTTGACTTTGATTGTCGATACAGCTCATCACCCAAGGCTTTGGGCAACATTAATCAGTTTGCCTCTTATGGCCGTGCTTCTTTTTGTTACTGCCTCGCGCAAATTCAAAGATCCTTTGCTGTTTTTCTCAAAAGTCACTTTTTCTAAGGCCGGTGATGATGATGACATTCAAGCAAGCGGCAGAAAATAAGGCTCTTCGACTCGCTTGGCAGCGACATGACCTTTTGTTTAATTTCTCTGCTCGCACATCGCGGGGTGCTATTTCCACCAAGCCATCATGGATTTTGCGTTTTACACATCCCGAATGCCCGCGCCCGCTTTATGGCGAGGTGAATATTCTGAATGGACTCAGCATCGAGTCCACTACACATTTTGAAGAGTCTCTGATTGCCTTTCAAGAGTCATTAAACATTGGCAATTGGCCCGATGGTGACTTTTGGGATAAAAATCCCGCACTCAGTTTTGCAGTCGAAATGGCTGAAATCGAGCGATTGACGGATACCGCTTTCGAGTTGTTTCCCTCTGACTTTACTCGCGGCAAAGCATCTATCCCCATTAATGGATTGGTGTGGATGGACAACGTGGAACGTATGTACAATCAAGCTTTGGCTAAAATCGAAGCGGGCTTCAGCTGTATCAAACTAAAAGTTGGAGCTGAGGATTTTGACCTCGAGTTAGCGCTTTTGTCCTCGCTCCGCAAGTCTTTTTCTCCCAATGAACTTACCATTCGTGTGGACGCCAACGGTGCTTTTGCACCATCGGAAGCATTGGAAAAATTGAAAAGGCTGAGTGACATGGGCCTCCACAGCATCGAGCAGCCCATTCGGCAGGGAAATCGTACAAAAATGGCGGAGCTGTGTCGACTGACGCCATTGCCCATCGCCTTGGACGAGGAGTTGATAGGGGTCCATTCCAAAGAAGAAAAGCACCAAATGCTTGATGAAATCCGACCGGCATACATCATTCTGAAGCCGGCATTATTGGGCGGATTGGCGGCTGCCGATGTATGGATAGAAGCGGCTCGTGAACGAAATGTAGGATGGTGGGCCACCTCTGCATTGGAGTCTAACATTGGCCTGAATGCCATAGCGCAGTGGGTTTTTGAAAAACAAACTGATTTGCCCCAAGGCTTGGGCACCGGCCAATTGTATCACAATAATTTTCCTTCGCCTCTGTATGTTGCCGGAGGCGAACTTTCCTTCGACCGAAATAAACTTTGGGATATGAGTCAACTCCCACACGATCAATGGCATTGATATTCGATTGTACTGCCAATCCCACGGGCGAATTCAGACTGGATTTTTCCCAATCCGTGCCCGAGTGGGCCGCAGATGTGATGAGCGTGCGAGACAGGTTTCTTGAGCCGGGGCCATCCTTTGAGGTTCGAACATCCGGGTCCACGGGTGCGCCCAAATTGATTATCATTCCCAAAGCATCTCTGTGCCACAGTGCGGTCCTCACGGTTCGAACTTTCGGTCTTCAGCCCGGTACAAGAGCGTTGCTTTGCCTTCCCACCGCGGGGATAGGTGGATTGATGATGGTCATCCGAGCGATGATAGGGCGGTGGCATCTGACATGCGTGGGGCCAAGTTTGGACCCGTTGGCCGACTTCTTGGGACCCGTTGACTTTGCGGCCATGACCCCGGTCCAAGCCCTGCGCAGCATTGAGAATTATCCTAACCGTTGGAACCAAATCAGAACGGTCATTATTGGAGGCGCACCTGTCTCAGAGCGTCTGGAGAGGATGTTGGCAGAGACACAACCGGCTTGTTTTATCACTTATGGAATGACCGAAACTATCACCCATATTGCCATCCGAAAACCGTTGGATAGTCTTTACACAACGCTGCCGGGGGTAATAGTTTCGACCAATGAAGATGGGGTATTGCGGATCACAGCAGACCACTTGCCTTTTCCGGTCGAAACAACGGACTTGGCCTCAATCGGACCTGATGGCCGCTTCGAAGTTTTGGGCCGAGCCGACAATGTCATCAATTCCGGTGGGGTGAAAATCCATCCCGAGCCAATGGAGGCCAAGGCTGAAGAGCTTATTTCGCAACCGTTCTATATCACTTCAGCCGTTCATGCCGAATTTGGCCAAGTGCCTGTCTTGTTATTAGAAGGAGATATAAGTAAAGAGCAAAAGTCTTACCTCTTGGAAAGGCTTTTGACCATGTTTGGTAAAATTGCATCTCCACGATTTGTAATAACCACACCAAAGTTCGAACGCACCGAAACCGGAAAAATAAAACGATGGAAAAACATCAAAATCAACTGATTTTCGCCACCAATAATGTGCACAAAGCTGCTGAAATCGGCTTGATGGTGAGCGATTTTGACGTGGTTACCATGCGCGATGCCGGTATTATCGAAGACATACCAGAAACCGCAGACACACTGGAGGGAAACGCGCTTATCAAAGCTCGTCACATTTATCAAATGACGGGAGCAGATTGCTTTGCTGATGATACAGGCCTGGAAGTTAATGCCTTGGCCGGTAGGCCGGGTGTTCTTTCAGCGCGTTATGCCGGTCCCGAAAATGATGCTGAGAAAAACATGGCAAAGCTTCTGAGCGAAATGCATGGACAAACGAACCGAAGCGCGCGATTCCGCACCGTGATAGCCTTGATTTTAGGAGGAAAAGAATACCTGTTCGAAGGCATTGCAGAAGGCACCATCCTGATAGAAAAATCAGGTGAAGGAGGGTTTGGCTATGACCCGATTTTTTACTCAACCGAAGCAGGAAAATCTTTTGCATCAATGCTTCCGGCCGAGAAAAACGTTATTAGTCATCGCGGAAAAGCCGTGGCATCTCTCATTCTGTTTCTCAATCAATCAGCCTGAAAGACCGGAAATTCCAATCACTAACTTGCGGCCCTCAAAAAATAGTTGTTCATGACCACTTATCTCGATTTTGAAGAACCCATCAAAGAGCTCAAGGAGCAAATAGAAAAGACCAAAACACTTGGCGAAAAAGGCAAGGTGAATATGGATGAAACCATTGCTCAGTTGGAAAAAACGCTGGAAGAAGTCACCAAAGAGATTTACAAGAACCTAACTCCGTGGCAGCGTGTGCAGGCATCGCGCCATCCGGACAGGCCTTATGTGTTGGCTCATATCAATGGTATCACAGGCGGTGATTTCATGGAATTGCACGGTGACCGCAATGTGAAGGACGACAAGGCCATGATTGGCGGTTTTGGTATGTTGGACGGACAGAGCGTAATGTTCATCGGGCAGCAAAAAGGAATCAACACTAAAATGCGCCAGTACCGAAATTTCGGCATGGCCAATCCCGAGGGCTATCGCAAAGCCTTGCGCTTGATGCGATTGGCTGAGAAGTTCAATAAACCGATTGTCACTCTCATTGATACTCCCGGAGCCTATCCCGGACTGGAAGCCGAAGAGCGCGGACAGGGCGAGGCCATTGCAAGAAATATCTATGAAATGATGCGCCTCAAAGTGCCTGTCATCTGCATCATCATTGGCGAAGGCGCATCAGGCGGAGCCTTGGGTATTGGCGTGGGTGACAGAGTATTCATGATGGAAAACACGTGGTATTCTGTGATTTCGCCTGAGTCTTGTTCGTCCATTTTGTGGCGCAATTGGGACCACAAAATGCAAGCTGCCGAAGCCTTGAAGCTCACCCCCAAGGACATGCTGAAGAATAAACTGATTGACGGTATCATCAAAGAGCCTGTAGGTGGCGCCCATGCAGACCACGAAGCTGCATTTGCCTTGGTGAAAAAAGAAATCAAGAAGGCGCTGAAAGAGCTGATGCCTATAGACGCCACAGAACGAGTCAATACACGCATCGATAAGTACAATCAAATGGGCGTTTTTCGCGAGTTGTGAAAAAATATTAGCGTTTTAACATTTGCCTTATGACTTGAAGGCTTGTGTATTAGTTTTGTCGCGCATACCAAAAAGAAATCTAACGTGCACATGAAAACAAATTACTCCCTCACCATTATCGCTTTAGCGACTGTTTTAGCCGCTTGTGGTGGCTTGAAAAAGATGGAAAAACACATCGAAGAGCTGGGCGCCAAAGCAGAGCCCGAGCCATTGATTGTCAAAGGCGACAAAGTAGCCATGAACATCAGCGGTAAATACCCCGAAAAGTATTTCCACAAGAAAGTAGTTGTAGAAGCTACCCCTGTGTTGGTTTATGGTGACAGTGAGTCTGCTTTCAAAATGAAAGGTTACCAAGGCGAAAGTGCTGCGGGCAACTATGAGGTGATTCCCTACAAATCAGGAAAAAGCTTTTCATACAGCGATGAGATTCCTTTCAAACAAGGAATGGGCAACGTGGGCGAATTGCAATTGCGTATCAAAGGAAGTAAAGGAAGCAAATCTCAAGAATTTGCTCCTTTGTCAATCGGCACAGGTGTTATCATCACTCCTTATTTGGTGAAAAGCGATGACAAGACCATTATGGCTAAAGACAAATTTGTTCGCATTCTGCCTTTTTCAACCTCTGCGATAATTAATTACGACTACAATGCTTCTAATGTGAAGCCCAATGAGTTGAAAGATCAGGACATTCTGGATATTACTAAGTTTTTGAACGACAATGGTGTAGTTCAAGAAAAGGATGCTGTCGTTATTAAAAATGAAAGAATCGCGGTTAAAAACATTGAGATTCAAGCCTACGCTTCTCCCGAAGGAGAAATGACCTTGAACGCTGATCTTGCAAAAGAGCGTGCTGCCTCAGCGGCCAAAGTCATCAAAGATTACCAAAAGAAAAACAAGCTGGTTTCTGAAGAAAAAATCTTTGCTGAGGTTCCCAAAGGAGAAGACTGGGATGGTTTCAAAAAATTGATGGACGCTTCTAACATCGAAGACCGCAACTTGATTGTGCGTGTGTTGGAAATGTATCCCGATCCTGCCAAGCGTGAAGCTGAGATGAAAAACATGGCGAAGACCTACCAGGAAGTGGAAAAGACCATTTTGCCACAACTCAGAAGATCGAACATTATGGTGAAGTATGACAAGGTGGGTTACTCAGATGATGAGTTGCGCGGATTGGCTAAATCCAACCCTGATATTCTGACCAATGAAGAGATTCTTTATGCTGCCACTTTGTTCAATGATTTGAACGACAAATTGGCTGTCTACAAGGACGCTGAGCGTTTGTTCCCGGCTGATTTTCGTGGAGTGAACAATGCCGGATATATTTATATGCAACAAAACAAAGTGAACGATGCCGAGGCTCAATTCAACAAGGCATGGAGCATCAAAAATGACCCCATTGTTGCAAACAACTTGGGAGCTACCACACGCATCAAAGGTGATCGTGAAAAAGCAATGAACTACCTGAACCAAGCCTCAGGTGCCGGATCGGAAGTGAACTATAACAAGGGTATCATCGCCATTCAAAACGGAGACTACGGTACAGCTATCAGCAATTTTGGCAGTGAGAAATCCTTCAACCTTGCCTTGGCTCAGTTGCTCAACGGTGACAATTCAGGCGCAAAAGCTACCATGGATGCCAGCGGTGATGAGTCTGCTATTGCATATTACCTGCGCGCCATTATTGCTGCCCGCAGCAGCAATGGAAGTGATGTTTCAAGCAACTTGAAAAAGGCTGTTGAGAAAGACGGTACGCTGAAAAGCAAAGCCATGGAAGATTTGGAGTTCAGAAACTTCAAAGGACAATTGGGAATCTGATTCCGGAAGTGAATAAAACGAAAAGGCCTCCAAGCGGAGGCCTTTTTTTGTTGTGAATTTTCACTTTAGCCCCAACTGGCTGAAAAAATGCCAAAGCACAATTCCCGCACACACTGATACATTGAGAGAGTGTTTGGTGCCTTGCATCGGAACTTCAAGACATACGTCAGAGGTGTCAACTACTTCTTGGGACACTCCGCGCACTTCATTTCCAAGGACAATGGCGTAGGCTTTTTCCTTCTCAGGTTGAAAGTTTTGAAGCATGGTGGCACTTTCTGTTTGCTCCAAGGAACAAATGGTATAACCCCATGCTCGCAATTGTTCCAATGCTTCCATGGTGTCATTGAAATGGCGCCACTCGACAGTTTTCTCTGCTCCAAGGGAAGACTTGAGAATGTCTTTTTGGGGCGGACAGGCCGTGATGCCACACATATACACGGCTTCCAAGCGAAATGCGTCACAAGTGCGCAACACAGAACCCACGTTGAGACCGCTACGAATATTGTCAAGTACAACTACTACTTTGAGCTTTGAGGTATTTACGAAGTCGGACTCAGACATACGGCCCAATTCGGCACCTGTTAGTTTTTTTATCATGGCCCAAAAATGCAAAAGCCCCGCTGATGCGGGGCTCTTAATATTGTCGATTTGAGATGGGAAATTATTTGAACTCAACCCAAAACGGCATGCGCGCTTGAATTCCTTTAGAGGAAGTAATCTGCTTTGCTTGTTTAATCGCATGCATCAACTGTGCATTGTCAGGGCTCAATTGGGAAAGAATAGCGGCAGTTTCGGCTGATTTCAACTCTTTAAGCATTTGTTCAAAAGGGTCAATCATGTCAGGATAATTCCTGATTTTGTAGTTCTCGAGGCCGGCCATTTCGGCTGCAGCTTTGATGGCTGCGGGAAGATTGCCGATTTCGTCCACAAGGCCCAATTTCTGAGCTTCTTTGCCGGTCCATACCCGACCTTGGCCAATGCTATCTACATAAGCAACTTCCAATCCACGGCCTTGCGCCACGATGGTAATGAAGTCTGTGTATATGCCTTCCACCATGTCTTGAATTGCGGTGTATTCCGTTGTGTCCAATGGTTTGTTAAGGTTCATAAGATCAGCGTGAGCATTTGTCTTGACACCATCGAAGGTGATGCCGATTTTTTCATTCCAGAATTTTTGCATGTTGGGCAGAAGTCCAAACACACCGATGGAGCCAGTGAGCGTGTTAGGGTTGGCGAAAATTTTGTCTGCCGCACATGAAATATAGTAGCCACCTGAGGCTGCGTAATCACCCATAGAAACAATCAATGGAATGCTGTCTTGCTTTATAAGCATAGTCTCGCGCCAAATGACGTCAGACGCCAAGGCACTGCCACCGGGTGAATTAACGCGCAGCACTATTGCTTTGGTTTTTTCGTCCAATCGGGCATCGCGCAGGGCTTTGGCTATTCTCTCTGAGCCTATAGTCTCATCGTCTCCTTCACCCGATATTATGTCACCTATTGCATAGACCACTGCAATGCGGTCTTTACGCCCTTTGGAATCTTCCTCTTCTTCCTCTGCCAATCCGTAATAGGTGTTCAGTGACAGGTAGTTGATTTCGTCTTCATTGTCCAGAGCCAGTCGGTCTTTAATCATTTGCTCCACTTCATCTTCATATTTCAATCCATCCACAAGCCCGCCTTCCAAAGCGCGTTGGGGCGTTCGGAAATAAAGGCTGTCTGCCATTTGGTTGAGTTTTTCAACCGGAATATTGCGACTGGCACTGACATCATTGACCATTACCTCCCAGATGCCTTGCATCAACAAGGTCATTTGTTCTCTGTTGGCATCACTCATTTTGTCCAACATGAATGGCTCAACTGCGCTTTTAAACTTGTTGTTTTTGCCTCTGATTACTTGCACATCAATACCGAGATTGGTGAGCATGTTTTTGAAAAACATGACTTCGGCAAATGTTCCGCGGAAATCCACCATGCCGGTGGGGTAGAGGTATACCTTGTCAGCGGCTGAAGAAATATAGTAGCCGCCTTGGGTGTATTCTTCGCAATAGGCAATTACCCACTTACCACTTTTTTCTCTAAAATCAACGATGGCTTGTCGCACATCCAAAGCGGTGGAAGGCCGAGCCATTATGGCGGGGGCATGCAACAGGATGCCTTCGATATTGGTATCTGTGGCGGCATTATCCAGGACTTCACGCAGGCGGTCAAGACCGACTCCCGCTTCACCACCTGAAAATGGGCTTCCGTTCTCAGCTTGTCTTTCTGTAATGACTTTGGCGAGGTCCAGCTCAAGAACCGATTTTTCCGTGAGCTTGTCGGTTTCTTCACCGGCTGCAATGCCGGCTATGATACCAACTAGTATAAGAACCATCAGACCGGCTGCGACAAAAATGGCTAACAACGAGGCCAAGAATGAACTAAAAAATGACTTCATATGATTTGAAATTTGGATGGACAAACGTAAAGACGAATACAGAACGAAGCAGTGACAATTACAGAAACGGCCAATGGGTATGACAGTCGGAAGTTCTTTTGTCGCAATGGTGACGAGTCTATCTTTGGTGCTTTGGCAACAAGTAAGAATGGCTTTGGTATGGATAGGAATGGGCAGCAATTTGGGTCACCGAGAGGCATGGCTTGCGCGAGCTGTGGATCATTTAATCGAAAACGGCTTGCACATTTCAGGATTGGGACACATTTATGAAACCGAGCCATGGGGCATGGAAGGTGTACCTGATTTTTTAAATCAAATAGTGCGGATTGAGACGGATTTGGAGCCATCAGCTTTGGGCAATGTTTTGCGCCAAGTGGAGTTTGAGTTGGGACGCGTCAGAACCGGAACGGGCTACGCCTCAAGGGAAATTGACTTGGATATTCTGCTTTGGGAAGGAAAGGTGATTGATACGCCTGAATTGCAAGTGCCACACCCACGTATGCACGAGCGCAGATTTGTACTGCTACCCCTGTCTGAAATGGATGGTGGATTGATTCATCCCCTTCTGGGTCGCACGATAATAGAGTTGTTAAATGATTGTAAGGATCCCTCAGTATGTCAACGTTATCGCAGTACAGCTACATAGCCATCGAGGGAAATATCGGTGCGGGCAAAACATCACTCAGTACAAAGTTGGCGGATGATTTTTCCGGTCAGTTGGTGTTGGAGGAGTTTGCGGACAATCCGTTTTTGCCCAAGTTTTATGAACACCCGGAGCGGTTTGCTTTTCCACTTGAACTTTCCTTTTTGGCAGAGCGATTCAGTCAGCTGAAAAATGTTTTACTTCAGCGCAACTTGTTCAGGCAGTTGGTGGTGGCCGATTATTTTATCGATAAGTCATTGATTTTTGCGCGCAACAATTTGCTTGAAGACGAGTTTGAATTGTTTATCAAAACATTCAATTTGATAAGGCCCAATCTGCCCAACCCGGAGTTGTTGGTTTATCTCTATCTGCCCGTAGAGCTGCTGCTCGATAATATCCGAAAACGCGGGCGCCCCTATGAGCAGAGCATTGCCCCTGACTATTTGCTGGGAATTCAGAAGCAGTATTTTGCTTTTCTGTCAAGACAGAAGTCCATGAAGATTCTGATAATTGAAACGGCCGATTTGGACTTTGTCAACAATCCTGATGACTACAGATTGATGGTAGAAATTATGGCTCAGCCAATGAAAAAGGGCCTCCACCAAATCAGTCCCAAAGGGTGATAACTCTCCGACTTATCAGGAAATTTGACAGCCGATGACCAGAAGGTCGTCAAGTTGTTCTTCATCACCTTTCCAACTTTCGAATTCAGATTCGATCGCCCGAAGTTGCGCTTCGGTTGACAAATGACTGATTTTCTCCAGAAGATCTTTGAGCCTTCGCGTCTTGAATTTGCCTCCACCATTAGCTCCAAACTGATCTATGATGCCGTCAGTGTATAGATAAATCAGGTCACCCGGCTGAAGTGATATGACGTGGTTGGTATATTTCTTATTGTAGATGTCTCGAGTACCAATGGGCATGCGATCGCCTTTAATAGTCTCCAAGGCACCTGCCCTCATAAGCCAAAGGGGATTGACTGCTCCTGCGAATTCGAGCGTATTGTTGTGGGTGTTGTGACAAATCAGTGCCATGTCCATTCCATCTCTGATTTGGTCTTTGTCAGCTGATTTTTGGTGCAGCGTTCTGGAGATCTCGTCATTAAGCTTGTCCAGGATTTTAGCGGGTTCATAAATGTTGTATTCCCCGGCAATTTTATCGAGCAGATTGTAGCCAATGATACTCATGAACGCGCCCGGAACCCCATGACCGGTGCAGTCTGCAGCTGCAAAAAGTCGCAACCCATCAATATGATAGAACCAATAGAAATCGCCACTGACCACGTCTTTCGGTTTGAAAAAGACAAACGTTCCCGGAAAATCGGGTACAGTGGTTGGGGGTAAAACAGCATCTTGAATGCGTTTGGCATAATAGATACTGTCCATGATGTCCTTGTTTTTAGAGCTTATTATTTCTTTTTGAACGTTCAGCTCCTGATTGATTTGTGTGATTTTGAAATTGGCGCTTCTGATGCGCAAATAGGAATAAATACCTCCGGCTATAATCGTAACAATTATCAGGTAAAACCACCAAGTTTGCCAGAAAGGTGGTCGGATGGTGAATTCCAATACCAAGGGTTGGGATGTGCTGAATCCATCCTTGTTGGTACAACTGACCTCAAAACGGTAATCTCCGGGAGGCAAATTGTTATAGTCAGCTTTGCGGTCTTTGGTCACAATCCAATCATTGGTTTGACCCACCAGTCTGTAGCGATACACCACTTCCTCGGGATTAACGTGGGTAACACCTTTGAATCTGAAACTGATGTGATTTTTATCGTAGGGCAAATCGGGATTGATCGGGATACCATCAAAGGTGATTTCTGCCCATTCAGACCAATCGGTCTCGGCTTGGAAAAGTAATACCTCGGTGAAGCGGAGTTTTGGCGGTTTGGTATTGACGCGGTCAAACTCGGGGTGATAGACGTTGATACCTCCGTTGGTGCCAAACCAAATTCGCCCATCTTGGTTGAGAAAAACGGCTCTGGGGTTGCAGTCCATGTTTTCGAAACCATCGTTTACACCATAGGTGCGTGTGGCTACTAAGGAATCCCCTCTGAATGTCAATCGACTGACCCCACGGCTCATGCCCACCCATATGGTTGAGTCATTGGCTTGAATCATACTCAAAAAGCCTCCTGCCGAGGCACTTGTGGCCTCAGCATGAATTTGAACAAAGGAATTGCCGGACTTGCGAAACAAACCATTGTTGGTCACGCGACTCGATCCGAGTCGCCTTTTCTTTTTTATCTAATACTTGTGATTTCAAGTCTATTGCCTACTATTTGACAATTTGAAATCTCAGAATTTCATCTCAACACTTCCGCCATCTTAGCGCCAATCTCAGCAGGTGAATCCACCACATAAATGCCACATTCGCGCATCACTTTCTTTTTGGCAGCGGCTGATTCTTCGGCACCGCTCACAATGGCACCGGCATGGCCCATCGTACGACCAACGGGAGCTGTTTCTCCGGCAATGAAGCCTACAACGGGCTTTGTGGCATTTGCCTTGATCCATCGGGCGGCTTTCACTTCCAAGTCACCACCGATTTCGCCAATCATGATGATGCCTTTGGTTGCCGGGTCGTTCATGAAGAGTTTCACCGCTTCCAGTGTGGTGGTGCCGATAATGGGGTCTCCTCCAATGCCGATGGCTGTGGTGATACCTAATCCCGCTTTGACCACTTGATCGGCAGCCTCATAGGTCAAGGTACCGGATTTACTCACTATGCCCACGTCACCCGGTTTGAAAATAAACCCCGGCATGATGCCCACTTTGGCCTCTCCGGCTGTGATGACACCGGGGCAGTTTGGTCCAATCAGCGTGCAGCCTTTATCTGATATGTATTCTTTCACACGCACCATGTCTTTGAAAGGAATTCCCTCAGTGATACACACAATTACTTTGATCCCGGCCTCGGCAGCTTCCATTATTCCATCTGCTGCAAAAGCCGGTGGAACAAAAATCAAACTCACGTCCGCACCTGTTGATTTCACTGCATCTGCCACAGTGTTGAATACGGGGAGGCCCAAGTGCTCTGTTCCCCCTTTTCCGGGCGTTACTCCGCCCACCACGCGTGTGCCATAAGCCAGGCATTGCTCGGCATGAAATGTTCCTTCTTTGCCGGTAAATCCTTGCACAATGATTTTCGAATTCTTGCTTACTAAAACGCTCATGGAGCTTGTTTTTTGTGATTTGTGAGGTGCGAAAATAGACCTTGGACCGGATATGCGCCAAACGAAAAAGCCGGTCGATATTATTCGACCGGCTTTCGCTTTTTATTAATTCATAATAACTTATCTAACCACGGTGAATGGCCTGCGGATAATTTGGCTGTTGCTCAACACTTCCACTACATATTGACCTTCGCTCAAGTGGTTGGTGGCAACACGCACACGACCATCTGTGATGTTGCCCGAGGCTACTGCTTGGCCCAACATACCATATATGGTGTAAGTGGCTTGCCCTTCAATGGCTACATTAATGTTCAGTTCATTGTTGGCGGGAACGGGAAAAACACTAATGACGTCTTGGACCACAGCTGTTTCGTTCACATTGTTTGAACAAGCTGCCGGCTGAATACCCGAGTTAGCAGGAAATGCAGCCACAAATGTGCCCATGTTGTTGATGGGCCAAATGTCTGCGTTTACAAGTTTGTTGTCAGGACCTATCAGACAATATGTTGGGTAAGCTGCAATACCAAATTGGTTGGTAACAGTACCGCCTCCACCTTGTGAGCTCACAGCAGGCGCATGATTCCACGGGCCGCCATAGGTGTTTTCGAAAGCGATTACTTCGGCATCGCTGTCAGTTCCGTTATTAACCGAAAGCAAAAAAATCTGGCCTGAATTGCAGCCATAAGTCTGGTGCGTTTCATTGAAAAAGTTAGAAGTTGCTTGACAAGGAGGACAAGTATCGAAAAAGAAATCGAGCATCACATACTGGCCTCCGGCTGTGATGTCATAAAGAGACAACTGTGTGCCGTCAGTTGTTGTAACTGTAAAGTTACTAACCACTTGGCCTACCGTATAATTCTGAACTTGAGAAAATACCGCTGAGCAAGTCAAAGCGGAAAAGGCAATAAGTAAAAGTTTTTTCATGATTTGGGTTGTTTTATTTCGTTGGAAAAGTAAAACCTATTTTTTCTTTTTTATCCTTCGAAATGCGTCAATCCTTGGATTGGAAAATGTCAGTTTTGCCGATGGATAATCTTATATGTCCTAAATAGGGGTCAAATCGGCCTTGACAGAAATTGGATTCCCCGTCCTTCCATTTCACAAAATACCTTTGCCGCATGTACCATTTGGAAAACGACACCATAGCGGCTTTGGCCACTGCTGCGGGAATGGGGGCTATTGCAGTATTGCGGCTCTCAGGCCCTAATGCTTTTACCATAGCAGACCGTTTGTTTCATTCTCCTTCAGGTAAAAAATTGGCCGAGCAAAACCCCAACACTGTTCATTTCGGGCGATTGATGGAAGGCGACCGAATGGTTGACGAAGTGGTGGCCACTTTGTTCAGGGCGCCTCACAGCTACACAGGTGAGGATGTGGTGGAGATTTCGTGTCACGGTTCTGTTTGGATTCAGCGGAAAGTGCTCAACTTGCTCTTACTCTCGGGCGCGCGCATGGCCGAGCCGGGTGAATTCACCAAACGGGCTTTTCTCAATGGAAAAATGGACCTCAGCCAAGCCGAAGCTGTTGGTGACCTCATTGCTTCTGAAAACGAAGCATCCGCTTCGGTGGCGCTATTGCAAATGCGCGGTGGGTTTGCCATGGAACTGGGACGTTTGCGAACGGCTTTGATTGATTTTGCCGCCCTTATTGAGCTTGAGTTGGATTTTGCAGAAGAGGATGTGGCCTTTGCCGATCGCCCTGCCCTCGTCCGTTTACTGGACGAAACTGCCGGTGTGCTCAGTCGCCTCAGCGATAGTTTTGCCGTGGGCAACGTCATCAAAAACGGTGTTCCCGTGGCCATTGTTGGTGCGCCCAATGCAGGCAAAAGCACCTTGCTCAATGCGCTGCTCAATGAAGAACGCGCCATCGTTTCGGACATAGCAGGCACCACACGCGACACCATCGAAGACACCATGCATCTGGGGGGATTCACCTTCAGATTCATAGATACTGCCGGCTTGCGCCAAACCGAAGACACAATCGAGCGCATCGGCATTCAACGCGCAATGGACAAAGTGGCTGAGGCTTCCATTGTGCTATACCTGTTTGACAGTACATCTCCCGATGCGGATACACAAAGCCGCTTTGAAGAGCTGAAAGCATTGTGTGCAGGTAAGCCTTTGTGGGTGCTGGCCAACAAATGTGACCATTATAATGCGGAGCGGCCTGATTGGGCAGATGAGCGCTTTTTGTCACTTTCGGCTCGGTCGGGCCGTGGTCTTGCTGAGTTGAAAAATGCTCTGTTGTCCACTATTGAGACCTCCGCTATGGCTAACAATCAAGTAGTGGTGACCAATGCACGCCATTTTCACAGTCTCACCCGAGCGTCTGAGGCCATAGCCCGTGTTCGAGAGGGCGTAGTGTGCGGTCTTTCGGGCGAATTGCTGGCATTGGATATTCGCGAATCTCTGCGGCATATAGGCGCCATCACTGGCGAAATCGAATTAGATCGCGATGTGCTGGGCTCCGTGTTCTCCAATTTTTGCATCGGCAAATAGAAGGCTGATTGTGTGAAAAACCGTTGGAAAGTTGTCGTTTTCTCCTTCTAATCCGGGTGTCATGCTCGTGCTGCGGTTCTATTTTTATCCCACTGAAAACAGACTATGCATTGGCTCGAATACCTCAGTGAATATCAATATATACTCGCGGCAGTTTTTCTTTATGCCACCTTGGGCAGCATCGTTTTCTACCTAATGTTTTGGTTGCGCTTACCTTTTTTCAAAGCAAAACCGGGATTTGAGCAATTGCCGCCCTTGACCGTCATCATCAGTGCGCGTAATGAAGAGGACAATTTGCGTACGCTCATACCCGAAATCCTCACTCAGGACTATCCCGATTTTGAGTTGGTGGTAGTGAATGATAGCAGTTGGGATGACACCAAAGACATTTTGGACGCATTCAAAATAGGCAATCCCAACATCCATATTATTCATCTGGATGAGGACAAACAGCGCCTTACGGGAAAAAAAATGGCCATCACATTGGCAGTGAAGGCCGCCAATCATGATCACTTGGTTTTCACCGATGCCGATTGCCGACCTGCTTCTCAGCGCTGGCTTCGTGAGATAGCCTCTCGTTTCACGGAGCGCAAAGAAATTGTCATTGGCTACAGTCCCTATCTCAAAAGCCCGGGCTTGCTCAATTGGCTTATCCGCTTCGATTCCGACTTGGGTGCTGTCAGCTATCTCAACCGTGCCATTGCTGGAAGTGCCTACATGGGGGTCGGTCGCAATTTGGCTTATACCAAAGCACTGTTTTTCCGCTCAGGTGGATTTCGTAAACACATGAGCCTGCTCTCGGGTGACGATGATTTGTTTGTCAATCAAAACGCCACAAGGCGAAATACGGCTGTGTGCATCGCGCCTGATTCTTTCGTATCAAGCGTACCCAAGACCACTTGGAAAGATTGGACCCGACAGAAGGAGCGACACTATACAACTGCACCTCACTACCGATGGACTCATAAGTTTGTGTTAGGTCTGCCATCGTTTTTCTTTGTGTTGATGGCCTTTTCATTGCCCGCTGTTCTCTTGTCCGGGCTGCCTGCGGTGTGGGTTTGGGGAGTTGTGGGTTTGAGATACTTGGTCCAATTGGTTACTTTTACCGCCAATGCAAAAAAACTGGGTGGCGCTTACGGCCTGATGCTCATGCCTTTGGTTGAACCATTTTATTTGCTTGTGACCACATACCTTTACATCCGAGCAGGCCGCAGGAAAAGACAACAATGGAACTGAACGCACATCTATCAGATAAAGCCAAGTATGACTTGAGCCTCGTGCAGCGAGCTTTGGAAACCAAAGACCGCAAGGCCTATGAAGAGTTGATGAGCCGCTATCGTGAGTCGCTCTTCTTTTTGGCTCTTCGCATGGTCAATAACCGATATGATGCCGAAAACATGATGCTCGAGGCTTTCAGCAAAGCATTCAACCGTCTGCACCAATACACACCCGACTTTGCCTTCAGTACTTGGCTTTTCAAAATAGCCACTAATAATTGCATCGACTTTCTGCGCAAAAAACGCATCAAAGCCTTGTCGTTGGATCAAGGTATCAGCATGGGTGACGGTGAATTCATGGAGTTCAACTTGAAGGATGATGGTGTGCTCAATCCCGAAGAAGAAATGCAGCGCAAGCAGCGGATGATTCAACTGCGTGGAGTGGTCGAAAAACTGAAGCCGCGTTATCGCAGACTTATTGAGTTGCGGTATTATGACGAGTGGTCATATGAAGAAATAGCCATTGAATTGCAATTGCCTTTGGGCACTGTAAAAGCACAACTATTCAGAGCCAAAGAGTTTTTGAACCAAATGCTCAAGAATACCCGCGATAGCTATTGACCGCGAGGCATGGACATCATCCTCAAGTATTTTCCCCGTCTCACACCTGAGCAGCAGCGCCAAATGGCTATGCTCGGGCCGCTTTATACAGAATGGAATGAGCGCATCAATGTGATTTCTCGCAAGGATATCGAGCATTTGTATGAGCGCCATGTGCTGCACTCGTTGGCCATTGCCAGAGGTCTGGAGTTCGCTCCCGGCTCCAAAATTTTGGACATCGGCACCGGGGGAGGTTTTCCGGGCATTCCCTTAGCCATCTTGATGCCCGAGGTCCAATTCACTTTGGTGGACGGAGTGGGCAAAAAAATCACGGTGGTAAATGCGGTGATTGAGGCATTGGGATTGAAAAATGCGCGTGGCATTCACACCCGATCGGAGAATCTGCGTGAGTCGTTTGACTTTGTGGTGTCCAGGGCCGTGACCAATCTGCCGGATTTTTTACCCCTGACCCAAAACAGGATTGCCAAGAAAATGCGCAATGCCTTCCCCAACGGCATTTGGTATTTAAAAGGAGGTGATTTTGACGAAGAACTACGTGCCACAGGCCGCACTTTCGAGGTGACACCGCTGAGCCAATGGTTTGACGAGCCTTTTTTCGAAACTAAAAAGCTGGTGTATCTGAGCGCGGGGTAAAGTGAAAGTCCAATTGCTGATTTTGGCTTCAAATGAGTTGAAATCAAACTTTTTGAAATTGAAGTAGGTCTAATGGCTGCGATTCATTCAGAAAAGGCAGCACGGTGCGGTACCAATTCAAGTAAGCACCACTAAACTGAGGATGAAGGTTGTTTTTTTAATTAATTCTATTGTGCCTTTATTCTTTGACCACGCGTATCCATTGGATACCTGTTGGAGATTCGGCACGGAGGAAATAGATTCCCGGAGACAAATCAGCCGGCAATTGAATGGCGTTGGCAGGACCGGACCACACCATGCGCAACGTGGCATCTATCAGCGTGAGTTGGGCTTGGGGATTGATTCCTCTGACGGCAAATTGATTGGTAAATGGATTGGGATAGGCAACCATTTTCAGTGCATCTTGTTTTTCTCCCAATGAAACATCACAGGAAAGTTGGTTGATGTATTCCCACACCAAATCATTTAGCAGAAAATCAACGGGAACATCTGTTGGCGTTTCGCCCATTCGCACCCACACCATGTTGAGCGAGGGGATGACGTTGAGCAATTGACCATCCTTACCCAGGGCCATGTAACAATCGACCGGGGCATTGGGCATGAGCGGGCCGGGAATTTGTAGCTGCACACCCGGCACCATGTAAGTCGGTTTGCCATTGAGCCAAGTGAGGTATCCGTAGGATTCATTAAGGTTTTGGCTGGTGTTGGTCATCTGACTAAGGTAATCACTATCGGTCATAATTTGGTTGCCATCCCAATTCCCGTTGTTCTGCAACAAGAGTCCGAAGCGGGCCATGCTGCGGGCATTACTCCAAAAAATGTTGTAGAAATCTGTGGGTATAAATGAGCCGGTCATACCTGTAGGATTTTTCACTTTTTCGGTGGTGTAAAGATTGAGGGTAGTGCCGGTGGCAGCTTCAATCACACCATCCAGAAGGGTGTAGGGCGCATTGTGGTATGCCCATCGGTCTCCGGCAGGTTC
>Ga0169931_10003846_pt1 | contig 23627 bp, 19 predicted proteins | sample Kivu_15m_20L_FD_129675 | JGI IMG/M metagenome (GOLD analysis project Ga0169931, IMG submission 129675) | Freshwater microbial communities from Lake Kivu, Western Province, Rwanda to study Microbial Dark Matter (Phase II) - Kivu_15m_20L... | ecosystem: Environmental > Aquatic > Freshwater > Lake...
AACAAAGCCCAAATCGAATCCCGAAAAAGATGTTCGAGTGACTAAGGAAACCAAGCCTCTAAAAGAGCCTAAAATGGTGAATCCTTTGAAGCCAAGTATAGAAAAGAACGACAAGACCATAGAGTCCAAAAAGAAGAAAAAAAAGAATCTCTTTAGCGGAGATGAGGAGATCGATTGAAATGAGAAAGAAAGAAGAAGACACAACTGCGATTGGCGGAGGCTCTCACTGGGAAGGAAGACTTCACGTCACTGGACCTCTTCTCATAGAAGGCTTGTTTGAAGGAGAGCTTCGAACGGAAAATACGGTTCAAATAGCTGAATCTGGCAAAGCAAAGACCAATATTTCTGCGAAGTCTGTGACCATTGGCGGGGTATTGATTGGCAACATCAATTCCGAAGAAAAAATCCATTTGCTAAAATCAGCTAGGGTATTGGGTGATCTGACCGCGCCCATCGTACAACTGGAAGAAGGTGCAGTGGTGCATGGCCAAATTTACTTGGGTAAGAAACCTGAGGAAGCGAAACAAATGATCGAAGAGGCTTATCGTCAAAATCCTTGAAATCCAGGGGGCAGTCTTTAACCCTTTTCGGGCTTCTACTACTTTTGGTATTGAGCCTATGGATACTAAAAACCCGAGACTCTTATCCTGAGCACGATAACCCCAATATTGATTGGTCCAGGACTGAAAAACAAAAGGAAGCCATACTAACCATGGCATCACCCAAAACAGTAGCGAGGAAGTTTCGGACATTGCAATACAAGGTTCAAAAAGGAGACACTTGGGAAAACCTTACAGAACGATTTTCCATAACTAAAGAAGCAATTGTTAGTTTATCTGGTATCCGATGGGAATCAAAGCTTGTCCCGGGACAAATTTTGCAGATACCAAATAGACCAGGATTTGTGTATCGCTTCAAAAGAGGAGACAACCTCAATTCTGTTTTAGAAAAGTATTCAGCCAACTGGGAAGAAGTACTTCTTGCCAATGAATTGGAGGATTCTGATCTCATTCCCGTTGGCAAACTTCTCCTCCTACCCTCTCTACCTAATCCAAGTAGACCTTCTCTATGGAGAATTCCACTTGCTACCGGTTTGATTACTTCTGGCTTTGGCTATCGCACCTTTCCTCGAAGCCAATTTCATCTAGGACTGGACCTCCGTGCCAACTTTGATCTTGTTTATCCTGTAAAAACAGGCCAAGTGATTTTTGCAGGATTGTTGGGAGGTTATGGGTATACTGTTGTTTTACGGCATGATTCGGAATTTCAAACTCTCTATGCACATAACTCCAAGCTTTTTGTGAGACTGGGCGAGACTGTCTATCCACAAGATTCCATTGCCAGATCAGGCTGTACGGGCAATTGCTATGGACCTCACTTGCATTTTGAGTTGATACGAAATGGGAGTAGTGTTGATCCTACAAAATACATAGGAGGTTTTTTATGGAAATAGTCGCCAGATTCCGAAGTATTCTACTTTTCTTCTTGATTTCCTGTGCTTCGCCAGAAATCGGCGACCTCATCAACCAAAGAACTAAAGAATCCTTTATGGAAACCAAGAGCTTCCCGACCTACTTCACCACAACTCGAAGAAAAAAGGCAAATAGCGGCGTATTTTGTGATACCAATGCATTTGGGAATATGACAGCTACCTCGCTCTATTACGGGGAATGCCCGATCTCCGTTCCTTCCAAACACGCAATAGGTGATATACCATGGCAAAATGTTGGTGACAGAGATTCAAAGTTTCTTTTGCAAGATCGAAAAGATTGGGAAAGAGTCGATTTTTTTAGAGGGGTTTCCATTTTAGAAGCCAAAGAGTTGCTAGTTTTTGTCCATGGGTTTAATGTTAATTTTGATGAAGCAATGGTACGAGGAGCTCAAATTCGGTATGATCTCAAATTTCAGGGACCCATTCTTGTTTTTTCTTGGCCTGCTGGTGCAAGTGAATCCTCTATTTTTAGCAAAATGCTACTGAACAATGTGTACGATGCCAACTTAGAAGAGGCAAAACAAAACCAAAAGTTGTTTTTGCAATTCTTAGAAGATCTGATCCAAACGGAAAAGCGAATCCATTTGTTGGTTCATTCTATGGGACACCAAGTTGTATTGCCTGCTCTGGTCGAATTTCAGAACAAAAACCCTGGCAAAAAGCTCGGTGAGCTGGTTCTAAACGCTCCAGACTTCGATAAAAAAGAATTCCAGAGTATCGCGACTTCACTTGCTCGTTCGGCGAGACGCGTTACCCTTTATTGTTCACCTGGAGACAATGCCTTACTTGCCAGCGAAAAAGTCAATGGAGCTCCGAGAGCAGGTATGTGCTTTCGATTTCCTAATATAGATGTAATCAATGTCAATGAGGTTGACGCTCCAGGAGTGGCGGGTTTGGGACATGGATACTATGCAGGTAGACCCATCTTAACTGATTTGTACCAGGTTCTTCTCGGAGTCGAAACAGAAAAAAGACTCTTCATCCGCAAGTCTGGTCCAATGAATGGAGAGAACTTCGTCTTACGTAAGTGAGGGGATTCTTTGGGTTTCCTTGAGGATCAAATGGAGACCTTGGCAAATTTCCTCATCTTCTCCAAGGTCTTCCGCATAGAAAGAAGATCGGTAGTCCCAATTCCCTTCTTCAGGAGTCCCTGGAACATTAGTGCGGTGTTGGTCCCAGTCTTCCCGAATTTCATATTTACCGCAATAGAGAATATCCTGCAAGATCTGAATTGAGAATAGGCTCGCTGTCCCGAAGGAAAAAGAAAGGAGGCCTTTTAGAATTTCGCTAGCATTGGTAGGAGAGTTTTTTGGAAAAAAGAAACTCTCTGCATATTCTTTTTCACCATGACTCTGGCTTGTCCACCAATCCATCGCTAGGCTAGTATCATGAGTCGACAAAACAGAAATGGCGTCTTCTCTGTAGCCTTCTTTGGGAATATACGAACCATTTTCCAAGGAACGAGTCCATCGATTTACATCAATCCCAATCATCCTTCTTTCTTTCAAACTATCTCTAATAAACCCTGGAACAGCGCCCAAATCCTCGGCACAAGGAAGCATCTTTGAAAAACTTTCCAAAGCTTGCAATGCCTTCTCACCTGAGATTTTCCAATGGTCTTCGTCCTTGGCAAGATCCATGTTTGAAAAATTCCAAAGCAGCGACTTTTTTTCCTCAGACATGCTTTGGTAGGATTGCAATTTCCAAAAATCCCAATGAAAGATAAACTTATCCTTGGACATTTCAGAGATAAGTCCTAGTTGGATCAATTCTTCGGGAGAAAATTGAGCTTCAGAAAAAGTCTCTCGAGAAACTCCTGTCTGGGGATGAAACCAGCCAAACTTGGCAGATGTATGGTTTTGCGGTATCGCCCAAATTCGAAACATCCCAATAACATGATCTATTCGGTAGAGATGGAAAAAATTTTGCAGGTATTCCAACCTATCTCTCCACCATTTGTAATCGGATCTTACGATTTTTTCCCAATCTAATACTGGGAATCCCCAATTTTGTCCTTCTTCAGAAAAAACGTCCGGTGGCGCCCCTGCTTGTAAATCTGTTCGGAAGTATTCGCCGTATGCCCAAACATCACTCGAATTTTTACTTGTTAAAATTGGCATGTCGCCTTTCAGAAAAATTCCTTCTTTTTCTAAAAGTATTTTGGTGGAAGAGAGTTGGTCGTAAGCAATTTTTTGTAAGTATATAAAGAATATGTAGGACTCCCAATCTTCTTTTTTAGCCAATTCGATCCCTGTTTTGGAATTTTTAGCATCCTCTTTCCATTCCCACCAAGGAAGACCATTGTATTTGGAAAACCACGTCCTAAAACTAGCGTAGCTCTCTAGCCATTCAAATTGACTGGCAAAATCCAAAGCTTCTTTTTCATTTTTAGCCATTTCTTTTTTGAAATGATCTCTGAGAACTTGCATTTTGAGATCTCGGATACGGGTGTGGTTGATTTTGCTAGATAGAATTTTTTCTTTTCTAGACCTAATAGAAAGTCCTAGATCCGCCAGGGAGATGTAGATGGGGTCCACTGCAATCGAAGAAATTGAACTGTAAGGTGATTTGCCAATTCCTGTGTCGTTCAAAGGCAGGATTTGCAGTATGCTAAACCCCGTCTTTTTGCAAAAAGGAATGAGATTACGAAGTGTGGCAAGGTCTCCACACTCAAAACTTTCTCTAGAAAGAAGAGAGGCGAGCGGAAGTAAAATACCTGCCCGCCTTTGCCGCAATACCCCAGTTTGGTTCAACTTAAGCGATTGTGACTTCTTTGCATAAGTAAACATCTTGGATCGCTTGCAAAAGAGCAATTCCCTCTTTCATGGGTTTTTGGAAGGCTTTGCGGCCTGAAATCAAACCCATTCCTCCAGCTCTTTTGTTGATGACAGCGGTCTTTACAGCCTCTGCCATATCGTTCTCTCCCGAAGCCCCACCCGAGTTGATGAGACCTGCTCTTCCCATATAACAATTAGCTACTTGGTAGCGAGTTAGGTCTATGAGATGATCCGAGCTCAGATCGGTGTAGATCCTCTTGTCCGTTTTGCCATAAGCAGATTCCGTGTTGATCGCATTGTATCCACCGTTATTCTCTGGCATCTTTTGCTTGATGATATCGGCTTCAATCGTGACACCCAGGTGGTTTGCTTGGCCTGTCAAGTCAGCAGAGACATGGTAGTCCTTTTCTCTTTTGAAGGCAGAGTTTCGGATGTAGCACCAAAGAATGGTACCCATTCCCATTTCATGTGCCATGTGGAATGCCTGAGAGATTTCAATGATCTCCCGACCTGCGTCTTGGGATCCGAAGTAGATCGTTGCTCCAATGGCAACGCAACCTTGGTCTCTGGCTTGCTTGATGTTTGCGAATAGGATCTGCTCGCTTTTGTTTGGAAAGGTCAAAAGCTCGTTGTGGTTGATCTTGAGAATGAAGGGGATTTTGTGGGCGTACTTTCTTGCCACAGAACCCAAAACTCCCAAGGTAGAAGCCACGCCATTGCAGCCCCCTTCCAGGGCGAGTCTTACTATATTCTCACCGTCAAAGTAGATAGGATTTTTGGCAAAAGAGGCTCCCGCCGAGTGCTCGATCCCTTGGTCAACAGGCAAAATAGAAAGGTAACCTGTGTGGCCCAATCTACCATGACCAAAGAGAGCCTGCAGGCTACGAAGCACGGGGATGGATCTGTCGGTTGGCCCAAAAATACGATCGATCCAATCGGAACCTGGCAAGTGGAGTTGGTCTTTGGGAATTTTTGGATTTTGAAATCCAAGCAAGGACTCTGCGTCCTTGTCTAAATGTTTGGTGATTTCGGATAGATTCAAGATGCTTTCTCCTGTGGTAGGATTTTCTCTTTATTTTGTAGGATGACAAGAGTTTTTATGAAAGAACGCACTCCCCTTCGACTGATTTTTTCATTTCTTTGGCTAGTTTCGACTCTCTCCTTCGGGATCTGGTGGTGGATATTGGGGGTTAGACAAGCAGAAACCATTGCAAGGCTGTCTCCGAGCTTGGGGGCAAGCGAGGAACTTTTTCGGGTACACCGGATGTTGCAGATGGAAGGGGTGGTATTCTTCCTTCTTTTGATCCTGGGCGGCGGGACCTTGGCTTTTTTTTCTTTGAGAGATAGAAAACGCACTTACATGTTAAGTGATTTTTTTGGAGCTTTAACCCATGAAATGAAAACTCCCATGGCAAGTTTGCAATTGCAAGTGGAAAGCTTAATCGAAGAGACAAAAGACAAGAAGCTCAAAAAATCCCTAGAAAACTTGATGAAAGAAAATCTTCGCATTCAGTCACGGATGGCGAAGGCCTTTCACCTTGCGAGTATATTGCGAGGAGAATCCATCTTTCTTACCAAGTTCGAATGGAAAAGCATTGAAGAAAATTTGAAATACGAATTTCCAGGAGTGGATTGGAGATTACCCAATCACATCATCCATGCCGACGAGAGAGCTTTGGAACTGGTTTTACGAAATCTGATAGAAAATGCATTGCTTCATGGCAGGGCGAGCAAGGTCTCTGTGAGTGGTAAAATGACGGATAATGAAATACAAATTGCCGTTGAAGACAATGGATTGGGATTTCAAGGAAATTGGCAGGATCTCTCTAAGCCTTTCCAAAGGCCAACTCCCCGTTCAGGGAGTGGTATAGGACTTTATATATCCAAAGTGCTATTGAAAAAAATGTCGGGGCACCTAAATTTTTCGCCTAACCAAGAGGGAAGCGGTTTTTGTGCAACCATACTACTGCCCCTAGCTAGATGATACAGATTCTCTTAATCGAAGACGATGAAAGCCTTGGAGACACCATCACTCTACGATTGGGCAAAGAGGGATATAAGGTTCTATGGACCAAAAGTACCGAGGAAACCGTCTCCCAAGCCTCCCATTTTTTTCCAGATTTGGTTCTCATAGACATTCGCCTTCCCGACGGGAATGGTCTGGATTTGCCTGAAAAACTGGGGCTTACCGTTCCTTTTCTCTTTCTCTCTGCTGAGGCAAATGCCGAAAATCGGCTTCGTGGGATTGAACTTGGTGCTTTGGAATTCTTACCAAAGCCCTTTCATTTTCGAGAACTTCTCTTGCGGATCAAAAGACTGAGCACCCAGGTTCGTCCGAAATCTTACCTCTGTGACGGAAGGGAAATCCACTTGGCTTCCTATTCCATCAAGGGCAAAGACAAAACCAACTTCCCCATCTCCGAAAGGGAAGCGAGGCTTCTCGAGCTTCTCCTCTCAGAAAGAGACAAAGTCCTCTCAAGGGAGGAGATTCGAGACCGTGTCTTGGGCAAAGACCGCTTTCCCACCTTAAGAACCATAGACAACTCCATAGTTCGATTGAGAGACCTCCTAGGAGCTCATGCCATTCGGAATGTTCGAGGTGTCGGCTACCAGTTTGTGGGGCAGCTCCGCCAGCTTTCCCCCTCGGGGAATCCCAAAACCTGACCGATAGAATGGGTATGGGAAGAAAGAAAGAACGAATCTGCCTTTTTGTTTCGTTTTTAGTTTTCCTTTTTTTCACCCAACAAATATTAGCCTGGGAAACGGATTTAGACTATCACTACGAATACGAAAAGTCTGGAGTCTATACAAAATTTTCCGACTGGGTTCCTTATCGATTGCACAAATGGGAGCCTAAGTACTTGGAAGATTTTTACGAAATGAGCAATTGGAAGCAGCATTATGGTGAAAAGGACCTTTTGCGGAATATCTACTTTCTAAAAATTGCCCTGGGAAAGAGATTCAGACATCCCAAACAGGCACTTTGTGAAATCAAGTCGGAAAATGAGTATTACAAGTATAGAAATTTGGTATCCATGCACATCCACCTACGAATACTTAGGTCCTATTTGAGAATTGGTTCCCTTTATGACAAGAGACATGTTTATTTCCAGAACCTAGATTTTGCACAGGAACTCAAACAAAGCTTTAGTGTAGCAGAATCTTACTATAGCGAGGCCATTCCCCATTGGAAGAAAGCAGAGGAGCATGCCAAAATCGCCAATGAAATTCCGATAGACTTGGACCTAGGAACTATGGAAACCGAGGCATACGAGATAAGGACAGGCAAGCTCGATATGGGACTTGCTATAGAGAGGCACTTGGATCGGTTGTCAGGGAAGAAACAAATCGTTCTGGAGTTCCTAGCAAAACACCCTGAAGCTGACAAACCCAACTTAGATCAGATCAAAGACTAATCATTTAGTTAATTTTCTGAGCAAATTGCAATCCAATGGAGCAAAGTGCTTTTCCGAAATGCAAGAACTTCCTTGCGCCAAGGAAATGGTATAAATCTTGCACATTTTATGAGCTTTTCCAATGTAGAAGCAGATTCCCAAAATAAAGAAGGAGAAAGAAATGCAGTTTGCAACCCCTAAATTTACTTCCGGCAAGGAAGTTGTTGAATATGCCAAGAAGAATGGAGTGGTCTTCTTTGATTTCCGTTTCACAGACATCAAAGGTGCTTGGCACCACGTTTCCTACTACGTAGATTCCGTGGAGGAAGACACTTTCAAGGGAATCCCCTTTGATGGATCGTCTATTGCCCGATGGCAACCTATCAATCAGTCCGACATGCAGCTCCATCCAGAGATTTCGACTGCATTTTTAGATCCGTTCACAGTAGACAAGACTATCGTAATGTTCTGTGACGTTTGGGACATATACAAAAACCAATACTACGAGAAGTGCCCCCGATCCATCGCAAAAAAAGCGCTTCAGCACATGGCAAAACAAGGCATAGCCGATACAGCATACTTTGGACCAGAAAATGAGTTTTTTATCTTTGATTCCCTTCGCATCCGAGATGAAATCAACTGCCAGTACTACGAATTGGATTCCAACGAAGGAATTTGGAACACGCACTCAGAAATTCCTGGTTCCCTTTCGGGCGGTAAAATCAATTTCAATTCTGGCCATAGACCTGGAACCAAAGGCGGTTACTTCCCAGTGGCACCTATCGACTCACAGGTCGATTTGAGAGCTGAAATAGTCAAAACATTGCAAGCCATAGGCATGGAAACCTTCGTTGTCCACCATGAAGTAGCCCAAGCTCAAGGAGAAATTGGTGTGAAGTTCGGTACACTTATCGAAGCTGCTGACAATGTGCAAAAGTTAAAGTACGTCGTCAAGATGGTCGCCCATAAACATGGAAAGACTGCTACTTTTATGCCAAAGCCTCTGTTTGGCGACAATGGCAATGGCATGCACGTCCACCAATCCCTTTGGAAGGGAGGGAAGAACCTCTTTGCTGGAGATAAGTACCAAGGTCTCTCTGAAATGGCACTCAACTATGTTGGGGGAGTGTTGAAGTATGCAAGAGCTTGTGCGGCATTCACCAATGCATCTACGAACTCCTATAAGAGATTGATTCCTGGATTTGAGGCACCGTCAATTCTGACTTACTCTGCTCAAAATCGATCTGCATCTTGCCGTATACCATTTGTTAGTGGAGATAAAGCAAAGAGAGTGGAATTCCGATTTCCAGATTCAACAGCAAACCCTTATTTGGGATTCACAGCCATGCTTATGGCTGGGCTCTCTGGTATCAAAGAAAAGGTCGATCCGGGCTCTCCCAGAGAAGAGGATTTGTTCGAACTTTCTTTGGACGAAATCAGAGAAAAGGGAATCAAGCAAATGCCCCATACACTGAGAGAAGCAATTGAGGAAATGCTTTCCCATAGGAAAGTCTTCGAAGACGGGGAAGTGATGACTGAAAATTTCATCCAGACCTACCAACACTACAAATTTGAGACTGAAGTTTGGCCGTGGGAAGGAAGACCTCACCCTTACGAATTCCTTACAACTTACTCCTGCTAGCTGTGGCAGAGACCCTCGCCTCCTATGGGGCGACGGGATTTCTCTTTCTTTTTTGTTTGCCCTTCTCTCCTTTTCCCAAAATCTGACAGACGAGCATTGGGCGAGGTAGCTCAGATGGTTAGAGCACAGGATTCATAACCCTGAGGTCACGGGTTCGACTCCCGTCTTCGCTAAAATGCTCAAAGAATTGGTCTAATCCCTATGAAGAAGAACCTTTCTCTCCTATTTCTTGCTCTGGCTTGCCTCGTTGGGACGGGGCTTTTTGCCCAGGAATTCCCTAAGTGCAAAGAGTCTTGCGACAAATTCTACAATTGCACCGTGCAGGTGAACCCTTCCGCCACAGAAGAACAAAAGGAAATGCTTCGCAAAGGATGCAATTTCAACTGCAACCGAGCCAAATACTATTCTAAGATTTCGGGCTGTTTGACCTCTTCTGGTGCTACCTGCCAAAGCTTTAGCGATTGCATAGCCACGCAAATGCAAGCAGCTTCGAAAAAGTAAATCTTAGAAACCTTTTGCCACTGCTATCAAACAGCGATAGCAGCGTCTTCTTCTCTCTTCTTGGTCTTTGAAAATTCCTTGGCGTCATCTAACCTCAATGAAATGATCTTGGAAACTCCCGGCTCCTCGTTCGTCACTCCAAAGATGGCATTTGCCCTCGAAATCGTGGACTGCGCGTGGGAAACTACTATGAACTGGGTCTTGTCTTTGAATCGGTCCAAGATCTGGCAGAAACGCAATTTGTTAGCCTCATCTAAGGCGGCATCAATTTCATCTAGAAAACAGAATGGGCTCGGCTTCACCATATAGATGGCAAAAAGTAGAGCAATCGCAGTGAGGGACTTCTCTCCACCAGACAAGAGCCTCAAGTTTTGGACGTGCTTCCCTGGTGGTTCTGCCATGATTTCTACCCCCGGTGTGCCACCTTCTTCTACTTCGGTGAGTTCCAAAGTTGCCCTTCCCCCTTGAAAAAGTGTGGAAAAGGTTTCTTGGAAATTGGCACTTATCGCTTGGAAAGTCTCTTGGAAAAGCTTTTCAGACTTCTCGTTGATATTGGAAAGGACTTCTTCAATGTCCTTTTTGGAAGCTTCAATGTCCTCTGCTTGGCTCTTGTTGTGCTCGTAAACTTCCTTGGTATTGCGGTATTCTTCTATTGCCAGAGGATTTATAGAACCTAACATCTGTATTTCAGCTTTGAGAGATTTGAGTTTGCGTTCTTCTTCTCTTGGTTCTAAGGCTAGAGATTTTTTCCTTTCGTCTAATTCGGATTCGCTCAAGGAATAGTCGTTGTAAAGATCTTCTACGAGAGCCTCGATTTGGACTTTCAGTCCCGACGAAGTTCTCTCCTTTTCGGACAATTTGGGAAGAAGGGTTTGAAAAACTTCTTGGTTTTTGGCGATGTTGGATTTGAGATTTTGGATGGTTTGGATGATTTGTTGGAGAGTTTCCTTTTGGTTTTCCAAGACTTTCATCATGGAAAGAAATTCCTGGTACGACTTTTCAATCTCGCTTTCAAAGAGAGCTACCTCTTTTTCGATTTCAACTTTTTTGGTCTGGAGGCTATTCTGGTTGGTTTTGTAGCCGAACAAGCGGTCTTGGGATTCTTTGATTCTATGGAGAAGGCCTTCTCTTTTTTCTTTGGTCAATTGCTCTTGGCCCAAGGTGGCAAGACGATCTTTGCCCCACTCCGATGCCTGGTTTCTCAGGATTTCCCATTCGGACCTCAATTCTTCTATTCTTTCTTTTCCCTTTCGGATTTCTCTGGTGTGGTTGTCGCTCGACAGTAGTAGGTCTTCAATGGATTGGTCCATGGCTTCCTTTTTGGAGAGGATTCCGTCTTTGTCAAAAAGTAGGTGCCGAAACCGATCTTCCTCGGCAACAAAAGATAGAAATAGCTCCCGAGTCTCTTGGGTACGGAGATTTTGCAAGGACCACTCGAGTCCTAGCCCCGATGCAATCTTCACCCCTTCTTGGTAAAGCTTTTCCTCTATGGTTTGGAACCAATCTATCAAAGTAGTTTTGTTTCTTTCCCTCGTTTCTTGGGAATCCAGAGCCTCTTTCTTTTTGGTCTCTAGTTCCCCTATCAGTTCGTAGATAATTCCTTTTTGGGCCTCTCTCAGCTCGGCATGCCTCTTTTCGTTGGCATCCAATTCTCTTTCCCGGAATTGGATGTTTGACTCTTCTTTTTTGGTAGCAAGAAGCTTCTTTTCGGCTTCTCCTTCTGCGGCTAAGATTTGTTTGTCTAATAGTTGGATGTGCTGATAGATATTTTCTAGTTCCCTTCCAAGTTCTCGGCTATCTAAATCCAAACGGAAGGTTTTGGTTTCTTCGTCTTCTATCTGTTTGGCCAAAACAGCCAGTCTCTCCTCGTAATCCTCTAAAAAGGATTTGTTTTTTGCAATTTTTTCCTTTTGGATTTGGGTTCGCGAAAGATGGTCAAGGAGTTTTTTGTCGGTTTCTAAAACTTGCTTTTCTTTGTTTTCTTTTTCCCTTTCCCTTTCGGCTATGAGATTGGTCTCGGACTGGATGGACGAGAGCAAAGCTTGGTTTTGGTCTCGGATTAGCCCAAGTTCACTTTCCACTGCTTGGAATTTGTCCTTGTAGGACTTCCATTTTGTGTAACGCAGGTTGAGATCGGTCTCTTCAAAGTCCGCTTTGATCCGAAAGTAAGTCTCTGCCTTCTCGGATTGCTTTTCCTTGATATCCATCTCTTTTTCCATGGACCGCAAAATATCCTGAACTCGAAGCAAATTTTGCTTTGTATCCTCTAACTTCCGCAATGCTTCTTTGCGCTCCATCTTGAAACGCGAAACTCCAGCCGCTTCTTCGAAGATAAGCCTTCTCTCTTCTGGCTTCGAATTCAAAATCTGATCCACCCTGCCTTGCTCAAGAATGCTGTAACTGGACTTCCCTATCCCCGTATCCAGTAAGGTCTTTTCGATGTCTTTTCTGGCAGAGCGAATTTCGTTCAGGTAGTATTCGTTCTCCCCGTCTGGGTAAAGCCTTCTAGTGATTTTGACAGTGGGGTAGTCCAGAGAGAAAAAACGATCGGAATTGTCAAAAAGTATGGAAACTTCTGCAAAACCTGCTGGCCTTCTAGTCTCCGTTCCGTGAAAGATCACATCGTCCATCTTCTCACCACGGAGGCCTTTGGCGCTTTTTTCACCAAAGACCCATTTGACGGAATCCACAATGTTCGACTTGCCTGAACCATTGGGACCGACTACAGCTGTGAAGCCTGGATCAAAGGGAATCTCTGTTTCAAAGGCAAAGGTTTTGAAACCTATGATGTGGAGGCTTTTTAAATGCATAACCGATTGACACCCGAATCTGACATAATTTGCTAGATAGGATTATGTCACTAGAGAGGGATGAGATTTCCAGCGAAATTTTTGAAAGAAAACCTTACCTCAAGATTTATTTCCCTTCTCGACCCAAGTTATGTGACATAATTCCAGCAAAGACAAGTGGAGAGTTTTATGTCTCTTACCAGGGGATGTCTATGGCCTCCCCTGTCTCTCCCAAAACCCAAGCAGCGCGCCTACTCACTTCTGAAAGATTTCGACCCAACGATTTGGTAGTTTTATTCGGGCTGGGCAATCCTCACCTTGCTCTTGAAATCCACCAGAAACTCCGATCCGAACAGATTTTCATCTGCATTGACTCCGAAGAAGAATTGGTTGGAGGTCTTTGGGACTATGGTTTGGGTTCGATCCTTTCTGTACCAGGAAGACATGTGTTTTGCGGAGAGCGAGCCCTAGAACTGGGGATGCAATACTTAGAATCTTTGCCAGTGGAGCGCATGCAAGGATTGAAAGTGATTCAAAATTCGGGAGATACCAAAAGAAACCCAGAATTTTTCCAAAATGCCAAATCTCGGATTCAGAATCTCTTCAGTGCGAAAATGAGCGATCTTTTGACGAAGTTTGAATTTGAACGCATCTGGGTTAAGAATTCACTCTGGAATTTGATCGATTCTCATCGCCAAATTCCTGTACGTCGAAATATATCAGAATTTGAAGGTCTTCTTCGGGGAATTCCTGGAGTCCTCGTTTCTGCAGGTCCGAGTTTGCGCGAGAATCTTCCTTATCTACTAGAAATTCGAGACAAGGCATTTTTTCTTTCTTGCGATACCTCTCTCAAGGCTCTTCTAAAAGGTGGGATTGTCCCTGATGGGGTGGTGACATTAGATGCCCAAACCAATTCTTTCTTTCATTTTATGGGTGAGAGCCTAACGGACATACCACTATTTGCTGACTTGGTGACTAGTCCGCTATTGCTTAGAGAGGATCAAATCCCATTTGTCATCCATTCCGTAACCGCTAAATTCCAAGTCCATGCCAATGGGGAAATGACGAGAGAGGTTACTGCAGGAGGTGAGTTCGCAAATGATGTATTAGGAAGAGTCGGTGATATTCAAAGTGGAGGATCTGTTGCCACAACTGCTTTCGATCTTTTGCGATTTTTGGGTTGCGATTGTGTGCATCTCGTTGGACAAGATTTGGCTTATACTGGAAGAGAGATCCATTCCACAGGGACTCACCACAACGAAAAGTGGCTAACACAAATACATCGCAAAAAAACCCTTGAGTTTATCAATGAATCTATCATCAGAAAAAGAGATACTAGGTTGGTCGAATCCTGCGGTGGAGGCAAAGTCCTCACCGATTATGTTTTGGATTTGTATAGGCATTGGTTTGAGGAATCAGCAAAATCAGTACAAGAAATGCGTGTTTACAATTGGAATACAAATGGAGCGAAGATAAACGGCTTTGAAAATCTCCCACCTGAATCAGGTAAGATGCTTCTACAAAAAGGTGAATCTCACAGATTCCAATTCCGTCAAAAATTGAATCCTTATAAAGTGGATGGAAGCCAAGCTAGTCCCGAACCAAAAGGAATTTTTCTATTGAATAAGGTTTGGGAAGAGCTGGAATCTATAACAAAGTATCTGGATTCAGCAGTAAATTTAGATGAATTAGAAAAAAAATTAAGCCAGTCCGAGTATTTGAAAAGGATGGTACGAAAAACAGATGTCTACTTGAGGCGGCATCCGGACCTGGAAGATTCAAAAAAAATAGAGCTTTGGAAGAAAGGATTAGGCAAAGAAGTTCATTTTTTGAAGAGAAGCCTTTACCCAATAAAAGAGGCACTGGAATCAAAAGGATGGAAGATCGAATCATCTTCGTATTCTGGATAATAACTGAAGAAAAGTTTTTGGGAAACGACTCGATAGGCGTACGGCTGAACAGTCAAGAAAAGTTCCGTATGAGGTAGGTCTGGGAGCTGGTGGAAATTATTTTCTTCTTCAAATTTTTGAAATTGCTCCTTGTCCCAATCAGGCCTAATGACCATAGCCTTTTCTTTTAGGTAATTCCAGTCCAACTTGAATTCCATTCTACCGCCGCGAAAAGCTGGGGATCTTTCCATTAGGTTTACCAGACGATTGAGGGGGCACTCTCGAAGGTAGTACGGAGTCAGGAATACCTTTACAAAGCGAGCTGCGATACCGATGGGTTCCCAAAGTTTTTTGCAGGGCTCCGCATAAGTTGTTTCTCTTTTGATTTCAGCTAAAAGTAAATGTAGCTCAGGTAGTGCTTTGGTTCCAGAATAAAACATATTTTTCTCCGGCTCACCAAACTCACCTAAGTAGAGCCATTTGTACAAATCCTGAATTTCCGCCTCTGGATGAGTATCTAAAAATTCATGAATTAGCAAAGCTCTTTCTTTGGCACTAAGACCTACGTGTCTATCGGTTGCCATTAGTTGCCCGAAGCTCCTTACCGTTATACATTCGCTTGATGTTATCTCTATGCAAATAGGTGATAAAGATAGCAGTGCCAACCAATACTCCCAAAAGTAATAGTGACCTGGGTTCTGAAGGACTCAAGAAATTGTTTGCTTCATATAGCAATGGCATCGCCCAAGATGCAAGGATGGAACCCAAACTCACAAATTTAAAGATATAATAAACCAAAAGGAAAACTCCCACTGCCCCCAATGTAACCAAGGGAATGATGACCAAATACACACCTAATGCGGTGGCAACTCCCTTTCCACCCTTTCCACCTAGAAAAGGAGTAAAGGTATGTCCCAAAATGGCTACAAAGCCAATCAACAACTGCCACTCCAATCTACCTAAAAGTATCGTTTCAACTTGAGAACAGAGAAGGACAGGAATAGCGCCTTTGGATGCATCTAAGATTAGGACCAAAAATCCAACCCTCCAACCCAAAACTCTCCCAGCATTGGTAGCTCCGATATTGTGGCTTCCGTGCTCTCTCAAATCCGTTTTGAAAAATATTTTCCCAATCCAATAGCCGTTTGGTATCGAACCGACTAGAAAACTCAAAAATATGATTCCCAAATCAATCATTCTTTGCGTGCCCTGGTTTCAATTTCGATGGTTAACCCATCCAGACCAAAGACTTCTCTTATTCCTTTTCGGTAAAAAGCCAAAATGTTTGGAGGAAAGAGAGCCGTATCATTGACAAAAAATAAAAATCGGAAGGGGTTGGAATTCACCTGGGTCGCATAATATACCTTCGGTGGTCTATTTCCTGCCTTTTGTACCTTGGTTTTGCCCTTCCATTCGGTGAGCCAATCATTGAGTGCCCTTGTGGTGATTTTTTTCTCGGACCTGGATTTTAGCTCCAGGATGGTTTCCAATAGCTTGTGGGTCCTCTGCCTCTCCAAACTGGAAAAGAATACCATAGGAATTTCTTTTAAGGGGGGAAATCGTTCTTCCATCCTTTTCTGCATGTCCCTTAGGGAATTGCTCCCTTTGTCCTTGACCAAGTCCCATTTTGAGATACCTACAAGGATTGGTTTTCCCTTGGCCTGGACTTGTCCGAAAATCTTTTTGTCATATTCTCCAAATCCTTTGGTGGCATCGACGAGGAGGAGGGCAATGTCAGAAGATTCTAAGGATTTTTCCGTTCTGGTGAAGGAATAGTATTCTAATCCATCTCTTTTCGATTGCCTGCGGATCCCTGCGGTGTCGACTACCTCCACCCATTTCCCATCGAAGGCGAACCTCTCGGAAACGGAATCGCGAGTTGTTCCAGCCTCGGAAGAGACCACTGCTCTTTCATACCCCAAAAAGGAATTGAGAAGGCTTGATTTTCCTGAGTTGGGTTTTCCTAAAATGCAAATTTTACCTGCAATTTCTCGGTTTAGAGACCCTTTCTTTGGGAGATACTGGTCGAGCTTTTCAAAAACCCTGCCTAAGTTTCTCTTGAGCTTTGCCGAAATGGGAATGATTTCCTGCAATCCCAATCGATAGAAAGGCTCAAGCTCGGCTTCTTCGGACTCTTTGTCCACCTTGTTGACTAATGTGAGAGTTGGGATATCTCTTAGAGCCTCTTCCTTTCGCAAAAGCTCCACTAAGAAATGATCATAGTCTCGCAAGTCATGTGCATCTAAAAGATGAAGGATAACCGAAGCTTGAGGTAATAGACTCAGTGCGACTTCTCTAATTTTTGAGGACAATTCACTTTGAGGCATATCCAAACCTGGAGTATCACATAAGGCAAATTTTGATGAACCGACTAAAACATCAGATTGAATGACATCTCGGGTTACACCTGGTGTATCTTCCGTTATACTTTTATTTTGTTTAAGAATAGCATTACAAAGGGTTGACTTACCAACATTTTGTCGTCCAATTACAAAAACTTTTGGAAGAAATTTCATCGCTTCTGTAGATGAGCCCGCTCCATCTCAATCTTTGCTTCTCTTTTTTGGATATCTTCTCTCTTATCGTAAAGCTTTTTGGGTTTGGCTGTAGCAATCTCTACTTTTACAAACCGATTGTTTTTAAAGTAAGACTTAGTCGCTATGATCACGAGACCCTTTTCTTTCATAGCTCTTTCTATTTTTTGAATTTCTTTCGCTTTGAGTAGCAATTTACGAGGCCGAATTTCAGGATGGTTCGCATAACCTCCATTTTTGTAAGGAGGAATGGAAAAATTTTCCAAAAATAGCTCACCATTTCTCAATTTGGCAAAGCAATCTGTAAGATTTCCCTTTTTCTCTCTCAAAGATTTTACTTCACTCCCGGTAAGAACTATTCCAGCCTCCCAAAATTCCATAAGCTCAAAATTGAATTTGGCTTTTTTGTTGAATAAGGGTTCTGCTTTGTTATCTTTTTTTGGCTTGGATGTCATGATCAGACCTTGTGATGCAGAAGAATTAGTCTAGCCAATTCCCCTCCTATGAGTTTTGGCATGTTAAAAAAGTTCTCAGAAGTGATTTGCAAATTGTCTTGGAAAAGATGCTCTGAGATAAAACGACTTCCAAGTCCAACTCCTAAAAGCACATATCCTTTTGACTCGTTTCGGATCACAGCTTCTTTGCATTTCCTAGATTCAAAGGATTTGATCTCATCCTCTATACTTGCTTTGGCTCTATTTCCTCTAAAGTCACTCAAGAGAACCAAAATTTTTGTTTTTGAATCTTGGGAATAAAATCTCTCAACGTCATCTAATAGCTGATATTCTGGAATAGAGTCGCCTTGCCAATCTCTACAAAGTGCTTGAAATACACGTTCCTCCACTAAACCCTCGAAAGATTCCGAAAGTTCTTTATGCAGCACTAAGTCGATTGTACTCTTGGTATTTTTAAGATCTGAGTATCCATAAACTGCTGTATCGACATTATGAACCTCCAAAATATGCAAACTTACCAAAATTGCAGAGAGCATAGCAACAGAGTAATCGAAGTTGAAAATTCTTCGACATTTTGAAATCAAAAATACTACTTCAACACCCTTGAGCTTTTCCTCTTCTTTTGTAATAGAAGTTCTATCAAAAATTTTAGCATCACCTTTGCCAGCAAGGTAGGAAAGATATTTACGTGCATCTACTCTAGAACCTTCTCTTCTATGCAATCTATGGATATCAATTTCAGGATCAAAGAGATTTTCTAAGTCTAACTCGACTTCTTCGAGCTCCTTTCCAAAAGCTTCATCGAATTCCGATTTGCGAAGTACCATGGAATAGTCCCAAAGCAATCTTCGTTTCTTCAAAAACTGTTTGTAGAGCTCTTCAGTTCGAAAACCCCAAGCACCACCTCCGCCACTAGGTTCACCTTGGCCCTGGTTCCCTTGCGTGTTTTGTCCATACCAAGCATCTGGTCCTTCTTTGGTATCCCCTCCAGTCTCAGGAGTATTGATTTCGATTCCTTTTTGCATTCCCGAGCCAGGATTCCACTTAGTTGCCTTTCCTGTATTCGGTTCCCTGAAATGATCTTCAGGATTCCACCACCTAGCTCGCTGGATCGCTTGAGAGGGACTTAAAGTTTTTTTTTTATCTTCGATAGCCAAAAAAAGATCCGGAGATTCAGGCATACCATTCAAAAACTGTTGCAGAAGCTTTTCGAGGTCTTTCCTCTCCTTTGGATCGCTGATTTGGTTTGTATAAAACAACTGACCGCCTCTATAAATAATAGGGTGTATCTCTGGCGCATTGTATTTTTGAATATGGGTTTTCCATCTTAAAAGATTGCCTAAACCAAATTGATACGGTTGTATGTTAGCTGAACCAATCGTTCGTTTTTTGGCTAATTCTTTGGCTCGAAGGTGGAAATTTAGCATCCCATTTACAAGCTTTCCTTCGGGAAGGTAAAATTCTAAAATTTCTTTGAGACTAGCTATGTCTTCTAACTCTGGGAATAAGATGGATGTGAACCTGTTCCGAAAGGCTCGAGAAATAGTTTGGGTATTTTTGGACTCCCGAAAGGTCTTGTATCCAAATACAGTTGCATCTGGTTTGGCAACAATTGGACCATTTTCGGACGCTTCGGGAGGCAAAAGAATTGCCCTTGCATCATCTGTTAGCATGTTGAGCTTTTCCACAAGTTCAGCGCCTGCCGCATCCAAACCAGTGATCCAGAGACTCTTACCGACTCGCAAAGCTCGAGTTAAAGGACCATCTGTCCAAGCCACTGGTGGCTCACCGGTTTCAGTTGGTTTTAAGGCACCGACTACGTCTGAGGTATGCATTCCCTTGGACATGGCAACAGCAACTGCAGAGTCACCCTGAAGTTCGGTGATCAGTGAGAAAAATTCGAGAGGATCTTGGTTTTCTCTGGCTTCGATCAGAACATTTTCCCCCATTTGGATACAGGTAGTAAGTTTGTCTAAGAATTCTTGTATGGGAAGAGGTGTAGGATGAGAAGCTAAAACTTTGATAGTATGGCTTTCATTAGTCGAAGCTATTTGCTTGTCATTCCAAAATAAGAAGCCTCCTTGAACATAACCACTTGATTGGGAAGTTATAGGATTCTTACCGAAAATTTTGTGAATTCGATCCTGCTGTATTAGTCGGTCTTCTTCTTTGCGAAAGGGCTCAATGTAGAGGTAGCTTGCTTCCCTTGCATAAATGGCTGGCTCATCTTTTCCGAAACTTTCGATCCTTTTGCAAAACCTTTGGAGAGTTCTCAAGTTGAAATGGTATTTTTCTAAGTCTCCCCGCCCTATCCTTCCTTGCTTGGTATCAAATTCCGAATCTAGGGTAAGCTGAATTGCTCCTTTCAAAAATTCTTCTCTTAAGTTTGGAAACAACTTTTTGAGGATAAAGAGGAGTTCTTCAGGAGAATATGGATCTAAGTAAATCACCGCGAAGTGTTTTGTGATATCGAATGGTAAGGGTTTCCTTCCTTCGAATCCTTCACTAGGGTTTTGAGTGCCAACGAACCAAAAACCTAGCTTTGCTCCCAACCTTGAACCATTCCCTTCGAGAAGATCCAAGTAGCTACCCTCATAAACGGATGCAAATCTCCTAAGAATATTGGGTGGGCAAAGGTTCATCTCATCCGCTACAAAAGTAGTGCCCCACTCTAGAGCTTGGGAGAGGGGTCCATGGTTCCAAACAAAGCTTTTTCCTTGGATCCTATAGGAACCTATGAGATCTTCGGGGAGGCTATCTTCATTGAAACTGAAACGAATGGTTGGGGCTTCTCTTTTGGAATTGATATAATAGATGAGTGCATTTTTACCTACTCCAGCATCTCCTACTAGTAAGACGGGAAGACCTTCGAGCATCGGGTATAGAATTTTTTGGAGGTTGGATACAACAGAATCTGTTTCGACGAGCCTTGAAGGGAGGACTAGCTGTCCCGACTTGTTGGGAAGGACGGGAACCTTTATTCCCGCAATGTTTACAGAAGCCATGGTCTTCAGGATTTCAGAGAAATCTGAACTGGCAATCAAATTCTATTGACCGAGGAACGGAAGGCAATCCGAATGAAAGGGACCATGTTTTCCGAAAAAATGCTCCGAATCGATTCCTCTCCCATACGAAAGGCCTTTGAATTGGCGAGAACAGTGGAAAATCCAATCAACCTCTCGATAGGACAGCCCCATTTTCCTTGCCCTACCCCAATTGTTGAGGCAATTTGTAAGGCAACGAGGGATGGTTTTACCGCCTACACACTGACAGCTGGAATTCCAGCCTTTAGGGAGGCAATGGCACAAAAGTACATCGAATCGAATTCCATCAAATACGCTCATCCCGATAGAATTTTGGCAACATCTGGAATCTCTTCAGCTTTATTCCTGCTATTCAACGCGATACTGGATCCAGGAGATGAATGTTTGGTGATTTCACCGTATTTCTTGATGTACCCTGCTATGATTCGATTCTACGGTGGACAAATAACTCCCTGTCCAGAAACCTTTTCGGAGAAAGATTTGGAACCTTTTCGAAAAAAGAAATGGAAACTTATTATTTATTCTAATCCCTCTAACCCTACTGGAAGAGTTTTGTCAAAAATCCAACTGCGTGCCCTTGCCCAGTTAGCTGATGAAACTGGTGCCTATCTGATAAGCGATGAAATTTATGAGCTATTTACTTATGATGAACCATTTTTTTCCATTGGTTCTGAGTACGAAAAGACCATAACTTTAACTGGTTTTTCAAAAACCTACAATATGACAGGGCTTAGGCTTGCTACTATTTTGGCTGAGCCAAATGTAATTCAACAATTGACAACCTTGCAACAATATACTGTAGTCTGTGCTCCCTCCATCACTCAAGTCGCAGGAATAACAGCCCTTGAGGTTGATATGTCTTCTTATATCAAAGACTACAAAGAAAAAAGAGATTTTGTCTTTGATAGTTTAAAAGAACAATACCAAGTAGAAAAGTCCGGAGGAGCATTTTACTTTTTTTTAAGAATAAAAGGGAATGACGAAGAATTTTTAGCCCGAGCCGTAAGAGAAGAAAAGTTGATCCTAGTTCCAGGGTTTATTTTCTGCGAAGACCATTCCCATGTGAGGATATCTTTTGCGACAGACTGGGATAATTTAAAAAGAGGAATGAAGGCTCTTCGGTCTCTTGCATAAATGTCTTTCTTGCTCTTTTTTTATTCCGCCAGTTTGGGTTCCTTTTATAAAACTCTGGCTCTTCGCATATTGAGGTTCTTTTATCAAAAAGAGAGGAAAAACTTCAATTTTTTCGAGAAATTTAGAATCATTTTCACCAAACCGAGTTCTTGTGAATCTTGCGATGTAAGAATAAATTCTCTTTACTTGATTCCAATATTTGGATATTTTTTTACGAAGGGGAAGTGTAGTCATTGTGAAGCTAGCATTGGAGTACAAAACCCAGCTTTTGAGTTAGCATTTGGAGGGATTTCTGTCTTTCTATTTTGGATGACAGGTTCTCTTCCGCTTTCTTTACTATTTCCCTTTTTTCTCGGACATCTTTGGATTTCTTTAGAAACCGATGCCAATTACTTTTCTTTGGACTTTGAAAATATTCCTTTCCTGCTTCTATTTGGTTTGAGTTGCAATTACTTTATCATAGATGATTATCCAAAGGTTGAAGATGGCTTGGTATTTATCGGATTTGCTTTGTTTTATGGATTAGTTCATTTGATTTATCCAAGAGGAATGGGTTTAGGAGATGTTCTTTTTGCCCCCGTTTTTGCATTGATAGCTGGACATCCCTTTTGGTTATTTTTTTTAAATTCTTCATATGGATTGGCGCTTTTTTTGACCATAGCTCTTCGAAAGAAAGGAGAAAGTTTGAAAAAGAAACCTATTCCTATGGGTGTATACTTTGCTTTGGGTAGTTTCTTTACAATGATTGTCAAAATCATATTTTATCAAACAGTCGGTGAGGGCCATTATGGAGAATGAAAAATTTACAAATGAAGAACTCCAAGGAATGAGAATTCAGTACGAAAAGTACACTTTACTCGAAGATGATACGGGCTATGATCCTATAGTTTTCTTTGAAAAATGGTTTTTGGCGGCAAAGGAGGCAAAGGTTTTAGAACCGAATGCTATGCACCTTTCTACTGTCGGTAAAGATGGGAAGCCTTCTGGAAGAATTGTTCTACTAAAGGGATTGGAAGAGGGTCAGTTCTTATTTTTTACGAACACTTCGTCCAAAAAAGCTGGAGAACTTAAAAAAAATCCTTTTTGTGCCTTAACTTTTTTTTGGGGAGAGTTAGAAAGACAGGTTCGAATAGAAGGGCAAGTTAGACTTTTGCCTCGAAATTATGCTCTGGATTACTTCCCAAAACGACCAAGGATATCTCAATTGGGAGCAGTTGCCTCTAGACAAAGCAGAGTAGTAGAGGATCGAAAATTTTTAGAGAAGGCGATGGAAGAGGCAGAACGAACCTACGAAAATCAAGAAATCCCTCCTCCAGAGGATTGGGGAGGCTTTGCAGTTCTTCCTCACCTAATGGAATTTTGGCAAGGGAGAAAAGGGAGACTCCACGATAGAATCCAATTTGAAAAGGATAAACAAAATTGGAAAAGATACCGCTTATCACCCTAAAGGTGTGAGAGGATATGTCCTAGTTTTTCTTTCTTTGCAGAGAGATAGACCTTGTTTGAAGCTTGAGGAGGAATTTCATTAGGAACTCTTTCTGTTATATTCAAGTTGTAGCCTTCAAGACCTACAATTTTTCTTGGGTTGTTTGTGATTAGCCTCATAGATATAACTCCAAGGTCTCTCAAAATTTGGGCTCCTATTCCGTAATCTCTGAGGTCTGGCGCAAAGCCTAGTTTCTCATTGGCTTCTACCGTATCCAAACCCTTTTCTTGAAGAGCATATGCTTTTAGTTTGTTGATGATTCCGATTCCACGACCTTCTTGCCGCATATAAAGTAGAACACCTTTTCCTTCCCTCTCTATCATTTGTAATGCAGAGTGCAGTTGGGGACCGCAGTCACATCGAAAAGAACCAAAAGTATCCCCCGTCATACATTCGGAGTGTACTCTAACCAAAACAGGCGATACGTCTTTGATTTCTCCCTTTACAAGGGCTACATGTATCTTGTCATCGATTTCAGTCGAGTAGGCG
>Ga0169931_10003847_pt1 | contig 23619 bp, 6 predicted proteins | sample Kivu_15m_20L_FD_129675 | JGI IMG/M metagenome (GOLD analysis project Ga0169931, IMG submission 129675) | Freshwater microbial communities from Lake Kivu, Western Province, Rwanda to study Microbial Dark Matter (Phase II) - Kivu_15m_20L... | ecosystem: Environmental > Aquatic > Freshwater > Lake ...
ACAATCAAGTCATTAACACTGTTCAATTCAGCTCTAGCTACATTCTAAGAGATCTTTGTTTTCTAGATAAAGATCGCTTTGTCCAGGGAATTTTTGGCAACGGAAGCACTATGGTCATGTCAAGTGAAGGGCAAAAACTTTTCGAAATTTACAACAAAAGCAGTAAATGTCTGTGCTCAGCTTTTGACTCAGCTTTTGATATTGCTGCAGTCAGCTACTCAGATAGCATCACTAAATTCTATAGAGATAGAGGTACTCAAGAGTTTGCCGTCATGTGGACTTACCCTTTTAACATAACTAAGTTTCTAGTTGTCAACGAAATCGGCAGCATTTTCATGGGAACCTCTAACGGCAAGATCAGAGTGCACCAGTGGCCTTTCACTGACTCTATGAAATTCACGAAACAATTCACAGAGATACAGCTACACTCAGCTTCTATCACCAATCTTCAGATCTCCCACGACTACAGTCTGCTCATCAGCGGCGCATAAGACGGTTCTGTCTTTATCAGTCGGATTAATGCGATTAGCGAAGGTATTCAAGTCAACGACGTTGAAGTACTGAGCTCATTCAAGTCCTCCTACAAGAATTTCAGAACACTTTACTATTTACAAAACTACCTGAGCACAAGCACTGTGATGTAAGGACAGCAAGAGTAGACGATGGCTCAGCTAGAATCCGATAAGTCCGACTTTGATGTATAATATTCTGAAATCATTCACGGGATCTAAAAAGAAAACGAGGTCAGACTGAAAATATAGGAAAATAAAAAGAATGAATCCCTTAAAGAATAGATGGCGCCTCTTGAGGGATAGATAGATAGTCTCAACTTGTGTAAGCTGAAGGCTAGAGAAGAGATAACTGCTGTTATTAAGGCAAAATCAGACAACATGATTAGTCTTTAAGACCAGAGACTCGTAAAAATGAGATAGCTTTACGCTGAAACTGACATGCTTAAACTTAAAAAACAGAACTATTAGGCCATCTACTCAAAAGAAATTGTCTAGGCTAAACAAAAATATGCTAAATAACTAAAAGTCTTATCTTAAGATTGTCAAGAAAAATCAGGTAAACTCAAGGCTGAGTGCTAGCTGATGGGCCAAGAATATCAGAACAGCGTTAAACGAAACGCAGCCGTTTTGGCTGAGTAAGCCAGAGAAGAAGACGTTTTCAAAACTAGAATGATGGGTTAAATGTAATAGGACCTTAATATGGCCAGGTAAGACGGCTAACACTTGCGCAAACAACAAAACAAATTGCTTCACGAAAACAGTAACTATTAGGATAAAATGAAATATTTTCAACAGCTCAAAACAGAATTATAGTTCGATCTCTAAAACGCCCAGAACAAACACCAAGAACACTAAGTCAAGAAAGGAGAACTCGAAAAAATGCTCAAAGGTAAAGATGAGCTTATAAACAGTGAGGAAAAACTACTTAGACAGCTCATCACTTCAAACATTAATAACTACACTTTATAAGAATTTCTCAAGTATAAAAAGACCGAACTAGTGCAGAAAGCAAAGTATTTATAGGGCGAAATGAGTTAATTAGACAAAAAGTATGTAAATTTCCAGGAAGACTTCACCGCTACTCGCAAAGAATCCCAAGATATCGACCATAAGATCATGGAAGCGCTCTAAAAAATAAAGAAGCTAAAACAAAATCAGCAGTAAATACAACAGACAAATTTTATGAAAAAATATAAAAAAGAATAAATAAGCAAGATCATAGATGAAGCCTATCACCAACCTAATCCTATCGAGCCAGCCAAGATCATTATCAAACAAATCTTATAACTGGTATAGGGAAAGCCTTAGATTACGACTCAGGAGACACCAAACGAGGTAAATGCGGCCAAAAGAGATCACGCCATCAAACAAGTAGTAAATGCAAACAATCTGAGAAAAATAGATGATAACATAAGAAGAACAATCATGCTTAAGCTCAACAGAGAAACAGTTACTCTTACTTGTGAGGTCAATTAGCTCAGAAAATAAAAGAAAACACTTTCAATCAAACTTAAAAACATTATGAATGCCATAAAGGAAATAAGAGAAACATAGGCTTTTAAGTAAAACAGTGGGCTTCAATAGCTAGCCGAGGCAGATATTTCGATGATCGGTAAAAACAATTCCAAGAACAGCCAGAGCCAAAAAATATTGCCTTTCCAGCTCTACCATAATACTAAAATCATCACCAGAACCCACAATCGACTCGCCAGCAAATACGTTTAAGAAGCATCAACACAACTGCCCAGTTTGCTCAAGTACAGTAGTCTTGGAGGCGATAGCGGATTGTAAGGCGTCTTATAAACCGAAGATTAACCTGTTCTTTGATCATGTACTACCTTCATAATCATCAATTTAATATCTAAATAAAATTTCAAATATATTAATAAGTTCTTGATTGTCCTTATTAAACATCAACTGTCCTCATCTTATTCATCTTATTATTCGCTTTCTTCTTGGAGTTTTTCGACAAAATTCTTGCACTAGATATTGATTTTGTTACCCTGGTGAAAGTCTCTGAGTCCCCTTTGTAGTTGCTGTGCCACTACAAAATAGCTTCTTTGGAAGTGACTTCTTACCTGTAGCAATACTGAAGCAACACATGAAAAGCTTTACTGTATTGTTCTAAATTGACGCAGGCGTAGAACAAAGATTAAATAAGTGACTGTTGGTCATCGTGATGCAGACCAGACAAGACACTACCCCACTGCATAGCCAAAGATTCGATGCCCTTGACTCCCTGTGGCTTGAGGAACTTTATTATTTACAAAGTGATTTCAGCCTAATTTTTATTGAAAACTTTGCCTATTCTCACTAATTAACTGACCAAAATAGTTTCTTATTCAGGCTTGTCACTAAGCAGATTTTATAGCTACTAATCAAAAGTGGCTTACTAACCTGGAGGACTTTCCAAAAATAATTAATGATCAGTCAGTTTTTAATATTCTTAGAAAAAGTCAGGCTTGAAGCTGTAAATTTTATAAGTTTAGTTGACTTTTTCAACCAAACTGTACTCTAACCTAGTATTTCGCATAATCGTGCAGCCATCGAGAATGATACAGTGATCCAGAGATACGTTAGCCTGAATAATACAGTTCTTTCCTACAATTGACTTAGATATCTGTCCATTTTACTCAATAGTAGAAGACTGGCCTACATAGTTATTATGTGACAACACGCAAGAAGAATTTATTTTGACTCCTTTTCGTGAAATTTTATTGAATCTTCCCACAGTGAACTGCTTGTCGATTCCTGCTTTCTGGAACTTATTCATGTGGTCGTCTCCGTATATTGAATATGGATGAATATAACCGCATACAAAATTCATGTAAGCCGTGTAAATATTACTTGGTTTGTTAAGTCTGAAAGCTCTTTCGGTATGAGAAAGCTCATATGCATTTATTTTTTCTTAATATACTTCAGAAGTGAGCATCCCGACTATAAAATCTTGCATAGTGTGATACTAATAAGTTTACTTGAAGCTCTTGACCACTTCGATTGTGCAGATGTATATTTCAACTGGAATGAGATCTCGTCTGAAAGAAACATTGAGCCTTTTCAAATTTATTTTTTAAGTGTTTAAAGAAAATTACTGATTAGTTTAATTCTCTATTTGCAGTATTTAGTTTGTTGAACTGTTGATTACGTACACATGTGGTGATATGCCTCGTCGCATCGCAGTAGTCATCACTACATTTTTCAGATCCACTTTTTTCTGGAAGTGATTGTCTATCATTTCGTTCAGTCTTATATTGAAAATGCTGTCGGCGTACATGACCAGGAAATCGTCAGATACAATGTTTCTGAAATGAACTTACCGCATCACGTCTCCGAAACTACATTTGTTAAAAACTACCTTTTCATTTAGGTGGGTTTCATGTAATGAAGATGAAACTTTGCGTCAGAAAGTCTGCTCAGATGCTGATGATACTCTTCAATTTCTGCTTTGTGTTGCGAATAAAACAAAAATATTTCTTCTACGTCATTTTCAATCAGAGTGTTGATAGTGTAGTCGATACAGCTGTAGTTGCCGATTTCAAAGAAAGGCTGAATAAGAGTATGATTACACTGGCTGTTTCGATTTATTTTCTAAGGGACTGACATATTAGCACGCAATAACGGATTCGTTTGTTTTGCTCTTTTTTGCTCATAGTTGATTACTAGATATTAATTTATAAAAGAAATGACTCAAGTATCATGATAATCATAATCAAAGCATAAATCTTAAATTTTAATGTAACTTTTTAATAAAAATATTTGAATTTCAGTTTGATCACTCATTTAGCTGCAACAATAAGGCAGTTCCCTGTAAAATCCAAAAGTCAGCGTGCTCTAATGCTGGTAGCTCTACCGGCAACACAAAGTTAGTGGACTGTCCAGTCGTGCTCAAAGCACCAGCCCTTACCGATGTCTTGTACACTGGACATTAGTATATCTAGAATTTCTAATTTATCTTTTTCTCGTCATTTCGAATAGGAATAAAGTTTACGATCGGCATCACTGTTTGCAGCTAGTTCTAAATCAATAAAATTATACTTTGATGGGATCGATTAGAATCTTTTTAGAAAAGTCCCAAGCAGCTCCTTACAAGAATAGACCGTGCACATAAATACCCTAGGAAGCTTTAGACTGGCATTTTTATTTACTCAGGTCAGTAAACTTAAATGAAAAAATGAGTTAATCTATCGGTATCTCTTTTTAAGGCTGCCTAGCGTACTACTGTAGAACTCCTGTAAGGAATCCTTGAGGGAAAAAGAAGCTTGACATCCAATAGCTAGTCACGAATCCCTATGAGAGCCATTAGCGCAAAAATGTCACTCTCAGTTTCAAATCTTTCATCCAAGAATTAAGAGGCTTGAGACTCGGATATGCTACTTTTTTCCAGTTGTTGGGAACTTTGTTTAAAAGAAGGTCATAGAACATTGAGTCTAGCTAGTCAGATAGCAAAATGAATCCATTTATAGCTTTTTTAAGATCCTCAAGACTTACTTTTATGACTCTTAGCAATCGATTGAATCTATCAATCTATTGAAGAAGGAAAGTGCTCAAGCTAGCCATAAGTCCTTTATCATTTGTCACAAACAAATCTTTTTGTGCAGTCAGCATATCCAGAAGCTCAGGGATTTATTTTCTGTCTGTGATACCCGTTATCATTTCCAAAACAATTTATTGAGAACTTTTTCCACCGGCAGCCATCTCTTTTGGTTGCATCAACAGCAAATCTTACATAATTTGTCTTTCCTGTTGCTTCATATAAGAAATATTAGCGTTTGGATGCATACCGAAGATGGTTGTTAGATCCTACAAGGGTAGACCATCGATATAGCTTTTGTAATTTTAAAGATTCTGGAAGTCAGGAAGGTAGTATTAAGTCGCTTTGGAAAACTGATATTTTCTATCCTGAATTTTAGCGTTATAAAATTTGTTAAGAATAGTCATAAGGCATCTTCTGTCCCAGTTATCGGTGACACGTCCACCATAGTTGATCTGACCAGTTACGAAAAGAAGGGCTTAGTATGGTACAGAATCTGCTTTGTTAAGAAGCATTTGAAGCACAGTCTTTGATGTTTAGAGGTCAGATTAGTTGAACTCATATTTGATGTTCCATCCTAAAGGCCCGAATTTCTGTCTTTCTTGAATAATAGCGTGGAAAAAGGTCAGACCCCAGAGCATTTTGTGATAAGATTAAGTTTTTTAAGGACATGCAGACAGTTATTCTTCTCCTATGTCGTTCCAGGATCGCTTAAGATTAGCTTTTATACCTCGAGGAGGTTCAGTAGTCAGTTTTATGCCGTTTTGCAGCACTGAAGCTGGGAAGTAGCTTGCTGGCATTGAAGTCAAAAACAACCTGAAATTTTCGTGTATTTATTACGCAGGTTATAAATTTTCTTAAACTATTTTTTACAAACTTGGCATCCAGGTTCTGGCTAGGTGACAGTTTTGCAACAAGACCCATTTTCCAGTAGTTTTGGCCTTCTTTATCGATTGCTAAGCTGGACCTCCTTGACCTTGGCCCAAGGAAATAATCTTTATTTCAGCCTGCACTTCAGATGATTATGCAAATTTAAGCAGACTTGCAGTAGGATCAGCTCCTGGTGATAACACAAAGATTATAGGAGTCTTACTGTCTGAATCTTTCCACAGATCTTTAATCGTTGTATTTGGTGGGTCGAGATAGAAAGTTCCTATAGTTTTAGATATATAAAAAGACATAGATGTGACTACTTTTTGAGGCATAATGACCCTAGTGAGCAAAATTTTATCAAAAAGATCGAGTCTTCTGTCCCAATCCTAGGGAAGAGTGTTTTACAGCTTAGCTTCTTAAGCATAGGCTTCCCACTGTTTGACTTTGTTTGTCAAAGAAACAGTTAGTCCAGTAAACTTCGGAAAAGCCTCTTCCAGGTAAGAAGCAAGCTACCAACTTTTAGGAGTAAACAAGTTTTTGTTAGGATTGTTTTTAACATTGACATTGTTGTCCACAACAGGGGGTCCTCGACTAAAAGCTGACCAAATCTATTAAGAAATAACCTTAGAAACTTTATTGATAGAAGTAGCTATCATGAACGAAAACAAAGTTTTATCTTTTTCAAAAAGACCTCTTGTAACATTTTTGAACACATCCTTAGTGATATTTTAGATAAGATTATCCAGTCGAGACTAAAGATTGTTGCCTTTTTCAGCCTGATCCATAGAAGTGTGTATAATTTTTTCAATATACTGAAGAGAATACTGATACATGCTGTCAAGCTGAGTAAGATCTTTGATGATGAAAAACAGTATGGCGCCTCTTGTGGCTACTGAATTGTATGATTATCTGATTTCAATAATGCTTTGCTATAACTTTTTGCTTTCGACCATTTTTTCCTTAATTTACTCAGCAGCCGACTGCGAACTTTTAAGTGTCTATATCAGCTCTATATTATCTAAGATAGTCTCTGCTTTTGCTTACTTTAAAAGTTTCAATATATTCAACTAGCTTTCGTTCATTCGTTTATTGAATTCACCCATTTTTACGATATTCTAATCTCTTTCGATCTAAACCTATTACCTTTCATGTTTGACTACCATAGATAGTAGCTGCTACTATAGACCGTCAAAGGTAACTGTAAAGTTTATGATGTTTACACGGATAAATATTTCAGGTAAGAATTTGGGATTAGCTATTTTCGTAAAAAGGAAGAACTTGAATTTAGAATCATAGTAAATGTTTTCTTATCCAAATTTAACCATAGGCATGTTGTCTATCGGCTTGATTTCTTTTGCAAAAACAGAATCCAGAACGGCAGGTAGACTATCCTCGACATCTACAAGTAAAACAGGCACTCCGTTCTTTACCGAAGCTTTCATCTATGGTATGAAATTACTATGAGTTAATTTTGTTTGAGTCTTTTTTTCAGTTGAAAACTTTTTGCTCAGCCACTTGAATGCTTGCTCTTGCGGATCGATCATCAAAGGCCATTTTGATCCTTGCATGCAGAAAATCGCGTTTTCTAAAGAAACAGTGTCAGAAGGTAGACCATCTATGATCCAATCTCTAATCTATAAAGGATCTCCCAAAACTTTTGAGATTTGGAAATCTAAAGACATAGGAAGATCTTTTGCTCCAATTATAGTTATCCAGTAATCTATCAGATTTTTTCTAAAAATACCAGTAAACGGACCATTATAAGAAATCGCTGCACTACACACAAAAACATCAGCCGGTACATTAACTACTTCTTTTTTCATAATTTGAACAGTTTATTACCATCTAATAGCTTAATCTTTGGTCAGTACTGTGAGGTCTGCAGCTCTTACAAGCCTATCCTTGGTCAACTGAAGCTCAATTTCAAGCTATCTTTTCTTATTAGTCATCGATTTTGTTTAATTTTGAAGATGCAACACCTTATCTTGAGCTTACTTTAAAACAGTAATCTTGGCCTATAAATTTTTGTTCGCTTAATCAAGTTTAAGTTGTAGCTATCTCATTTTTCTGCGCTTTGGCTATATTTCTTTAGTGACATTCGCATACTTTTAGATAGCTTTGCACCACTGAGCGATTTCCAACATCTATCGGACTTTTTTTATGATCACCTACTATTTAAATTAATTTTTTTATATCTGTTTTCTTAGTTTGATCAATCTATCTTCAGGTAAATTGTCTATTTTAAATGTTTTCAAACTTGTAATGAAATCGTCAAGTTTTATCAGTAATTTTTTTTGATATTACCAATCGCCTTTTACTCCAAAAACAATACAAACTCCTTACATAATGGTCTACACAATAGCTGGAGGTTTTGGATAGTTACGAATAGTCTAAAGGGCCTTTCGATCTATTGATTAAACTGCTCGCTTTGATCGCTAAAGCTAGGGCTCGACTTCCTTTAAACGCTACTTAGCTTCATCTGTCAGAATTTGTATCTAATTTTTCTGTTTTGTGACCTCTTCAGCCTCAGCAGACACTACCAGCTCTATTTATGCTGCCTTTTTCGAATCTATTTCGACTTAAACTAAAGCTTGCTAAAGAAGAACGCTCTGCTTTTAGAGCTCAGGTTTCAGCTTGATCAATCTTTTCTCAAGATCGTTAACCTGCAAGCCAGCTTGTTACAATTTTTCTAATCCAGCAGTTAGTCTTTAACTTTTTTATGACACTTAATTTTGTTTCTTTTCAAGCAAAACTAAATACAATTTTAACATATCTAGATATGATTTTGGAGTTGTATAAACCTTTCTTTTAAGCATCGCTTCAAACTTGCTTGCTTATTCATTAGCAGAGATGTGAACTTACTTACATATATCTGCAAACGCGTATATAACGTCTTTCTTTCTAGGTAGTTTTTCAAAAGTAGGGAATTTTTCATATTTGTCAAGCACTGCTATCGCTACATTCATCAAGGCTTCTTCAGGCCATGAAAAGAACCAATCAATAGTACAGCAGTTGACTAAAGCTGGGAATTTTCTGCATCTAACTCTGAGTGCATCTCCAATAGGACTCATAGAAAGGATAAGATGAAGTCTTTCCCTAACTCTTTACACGAAAGTTCTATAGATAGTTTAAGGCGATTAGGGTCTTTTTAATTTGGCATTAAAAGGTCTGGTAGTATTTATAATGTCTTCTCTTTACTACAATTACCATAGGTTAGGAATTTATCCTGAATTGAGTATATTATTTATATCTTCCAAGAAAAGTTCGTTGATGATTTGATTATCAGTGAACATGAACGTGACTGATTGATCTTTGCTTGAGCATTATCTCATTAATCCTTTTAAAAACTACCTGAAAGTATCGATATTGTATCCTTTAGTAATTTCAATCTGACGTACTTTGTAGCCATTTATAAAGGAAGCTAGCCTCGTCAAGGACTGTTTGCCACTTCCACTTACGCCCAGAAGAAGTCCATTTCCTCGGGACATACTCAAAATTCTTTGTATTCTTAAAACATGTTCGACTGCTTAGCTGAACAAGACTAATTAAAGCTTACTATCACTACTATGGTTATGCTATTCTTGCATTTACTCAAGAGTCGAGTTTATTTTTTTCATATCTACTATTTATTCGTACTCTTTGCTATCTAACTTAAGAATGTTTGAAAAATATATATTGCTGTCTCTCTTTCTTACTCTGAAGTTTATCTACAACAAATCATGCATTTTTTCATGAAGCCATTGATGATCTTGTTCAGTGTTGAGCCTATCCTTGAGTATGCGAGATGACTCATGAAACCATAGCTTGCCCAAAGTCTATACATCTCTTACTGTGTTTCTCTTTGCCTACATTATACCCTGGAAAATATTTGATACGTCCCTCAGATTGAAAGTGTAGTGGAATTTAGAAGGAATTGGAAGCTTTTACTTTTTGATAATGGTATATATCTCAATGGTCGAATTTACTACTGCCTCTGTTGTTTTTTTTATTGCTTCCATAAACTCATAGGCGTTGAAAAACCCAAGTAAAATTTATTTGAAAATACGAGTGAGTGAGTTGTGACTGGGTTCTGGTAGGCATAGAAGATTGAAGTGTCTTGTGAATCTGGGTGTAAGTTCGTTTCTTCCTCCTCCTGGGGGACTGCATGCACAAACAAAAGCAGTGTTTTCTATATGCTTCCAAAAATGTTATTTTCTGTCCCAAATTCCTTTTTTGTCCACTAAACTTCTCAAGACTTAAACAGGTGGAATAGCTCCGAATTGTTCCTGAGCTGGCATGTTAGTGTCGTCAATCGCTACTATCTTTATCTTTCCCACTGGAGCACCTAACATATTTTTTCTTATTTTCTATAGTTTAGACTCAACTGACAGCTGAATCATGTAATGAGAAGTAGTGGAAGTCAAAACTAACGGAGCGTGGTCGATTCGACTCAGTTGAATACTCTTTCCTGTTCCAGAGGGACCTGTTATCAAAATGGGTCTGAGATGAGAAGAAAGCTGATTAATAACATAAGAGTATCTAATTGTATCAAGAGTCTCGACGATGATCGAATGAAAAGGCTGCTCTTTTTGATATACAAATTCTGGCAGTTTTTCGTTCCAGTGCTTGAAACAGACTTCGTGAGGGTCAAAGTAGAAATTTTGAACGAAATCGTTGTTAGGATAATTGATTTGCTCAAAAGAACCTCGACATTGAAAAGACAGATCCTCGTGATAACGATCAGTTGAAGTGATACAGGTTGACCATATGAAACTGTAAATAAACGAATAAGTGATAAATTTTTTTTTATACTAGCGATCCTGGCCGATTTTGAAACCGTTTTCAGTACTGCAAATTATTTATAGTAGATTTGTAAGAGAAGTCACCAGCTGTATGGCTGATGTTTTGATAGGCTATTTTACTTTTTTATCGATAAACTTTTTCATAGGGTCAATCGATTTTTCAAATAGCTGAAGAAGATAAGCTTTGAGCTCCTCAGTCCAGTAGTCATCTTTTTAATCTATTTAGTAAATCTGCTGAATCCATCTATCTAAAAAGCTTAAAACGTAAGGCTTCCAGGTAAGTTCTTCAGGTAACATGTATACCATGCCACAGCGAGAAACAGTGGCTGGAGATGCAACTTTAAGATCCATAACTTAGAAAAGCATACGCATGGAATTCGTCAGTTTTATTCTTTCGCCGTTGGCCAAACAAAGCATCATGTTATCGTCAAGCACAGTGTTCATGTTTTCAATCCAAAGAGCATCGACTGGACCATCAAAAACCACCCAGTTAACTGTTCCTGGCTCTTACTAGTTGACGCACTATCTCATAATTGAGGAAGCCAGGCCATCTTTCCACTCTTGTGTCAGTTAGTTGACCTCTCCGTATAATTATCCCATAGAAATTGCCTTGGGATTCAAAATATGCCTTTTTATTCTGTTGTATTGATTGTCTGATTAATTTTTTTATTTTAGAGAAGTCAAGCTTTTCGCCAATAATTCGGTGCAGGTTGTCTTACCAGTATTACTTAAACCTACTATCATCACACCAAATCGAACGTTAAAAGTTTAGTAAAGCTGAATCGATTTTTTAGTTAAACTTGGCACAATTTGGTACTTTGATTGAAGACATACTGAATTGATCTATGATTAGAGCTGCTCATATACTCCTTCTGTGATTTATGATTTTGGAAACAAATCTGAAATCAGGGCTTAGAAAAGAGGCAAATCTTACTTTAAAAACTTAGGAACGTTAGCATTTCTCATAGCTCTGATAAGTACCTCGTCTTCACTTGCCTACTTGTCCGCCCGTTTCAAGGCACCCGCCATCACCAGAACACTCTTCACAGCCCTCATACCAAAGTCATAGTGATCTTGCTGAGAAAGTTGCTCTGAAGAAAGTTTGTAAAGCTGTACCATTTTCTTTGAAAGTACCTTAGCTTCTTAAAATCCTTAAGCAAAAAGCATGATTTCTGCGATAAGTCGATAGTCAGGTATCATCATGCTCATCGATCTAAAGAGAACTTTAAGATTGTCAGGAAGCTCAGTTCTGCCAGCGTATCCAGGATTCATTGTGATGAAAACTCCACAGTTAGGCTTGAGATTTATAACACTATCTACAAAGAAAAACTTAGTCTATCCTTTTAATTTTGCAACTCGTATCGTCAAAAGTTGTTGAGCTATGACTGACAACACTTCGATATCTATTCTGTTAAACTAGTCCAGACAGCTCCAAGCTCCCTGCTCGGACAATCCTGAAAACAGTCTCCCCATCATTTTGTAGTCGATCTGCTCAGAACAATTAAACACAATACAAAGCATTCCAAGTCCTTTTGCTAGATCCTTAGTTGACTAAGTCTTGCCAGTTCCAGCTGGTCCTGCAGGCGCTGCTCCAAGCTTGATATTGATTGCTCCAATAATAGTCATCCAGCATCTGTCAGTTAGAGGAGTTATAACTAATCTGCTCATGATACCCAGATACTAGTATCCGTAGTATATTTAGGCGTTGACTTGTCTAGCCACAACTACTGCATCAATATTTTAGCCTTAAGAATATATTCTAAGCTGCTGATTCCAAATAAAATCATTTTTAGTCACCACTTATACCTCCATAAAAGATTAAACTATATCTCTATTGTGCACGTCTTGAGTGATGAGAGCTATTAGTGTCCTTCTAAGCTAAAATGAAAGAGTTGGATCTCTAATAAGAGTAGTTAGTTCTGTAAGCTGCTTAAGTAGAATCTTATAATATTAATCGAGATTCTACAAACAATGTTATGTATCCATGCTCCAAAAAATCTGACAGACGACCAAGCTTACTTGACTTAGATGAGTTTTAATAAATGATATTCTGTCTTTGGTGTTTTCATATTATATGATGCCTTTTGCCATGTATTTTCTTAAACTTTCATCAATAGTGCTCTCTAACATTTTGAGCCAATTTTATATCTAACCTTTGGCATTAATATTCGTTTTGCTTAGCTTGAAAATTTAACCTTATAAGCTCGAAAGTGACTCTATGTATCTGCTTTCTTATTGGAAATTCAGCTGTTTTATGCTTTCAAAACATTTTTTGATATTTTTTTGAATAGAATCTAGCTCGTTAGCCTTAGCTAATATTTAGATGAGCTAATCGTTAGATAAAAAATAAAATCGTGGGAAATCTTTTCTTTTTTATTATAGATATTTCTAAAGTTCTCTTTGAATGTCAGCTAATACATCTTTCTGACGTATCCATCCTTAGTGTGACCCCAGATTTTTATAAACAGATTTGCTTCTTGATGTTGAAAACATGTGTTTCTTAAAAGCTTTATCAACAGTTTAAAATTTGGCAGCCTATTATCTAAGTTTGCTCTTGATATCGCCTGAAGTAAAGATGTTTTCAAGATAAATCCAGTTTTTCTGAACGATAAGCCAGTCATCAATCAACAACATAGCGTTATAAATTACTTTTTGTATTTACTCAGCTTGAACACGTTGTCGCTTCAGATACCTATTACCTAAAATGGCACTAAAATTAGCCAAAAGCTCGTCTAACTAGACATAAAGCTAGTCAATTTTATCCAATACAAAAGCGTCTTTATTCTTAGCATCTTCAGCTTTGTACTGTTTTGTAGTGAATTCTAACTTAATCCATCTTTGTCGGTTCTCTTAAATCTGAATTTTTAAAACTTGTTATTGCTTCGCTAGAGTTGCTATCTAAATGATCTCGTTTTGATACACGTAAAGCTGCTTTTAAATTAAATCTTTCAATTTAAACTATTTGTCTATAACAAACTGACTGCCAACTATTTTTTGTATCATACCCCAATACTAATTGTCTTCCTGTACTGCCTTGAAACTCAGGGCTATTACTACAGGCATGGATCCATTGAACTGAGTTAGTTTTTTTCGGAACTCTTCGATCACAGGATTTGCAGGTAATTTCTTGTAACATTTGCTGACTATTCTTGTATATTTTTCACAGTATGACTTGATGGATTCAACATCTATTTCTTAAAACACAGTTTATTTCCACTACAGTGACATTCTGTCCCAGTCTCGAAGTCCTCGCCACATATCGAGTCGGAAGTTCAGATTAGACCTGACGTCTTCTAAATTATCATATTTAGTTTCAGGCATATTGAGCGTTACTTAATAGTTAGAATACTATTTGGAGTCTTTTTAGCATTTTTTAACTTCTTAATCAAGTTTTTCGAGATCAGATATCGTTTTATCCCTGTCAGCTTCTATCATCAAAAAACGCTTTTAGTCGACCATCGTCAACAATTTATTAATCTCCTTATTTAGATTTGGTATTAAATTTTTGTTAATTTGTTACGCAAATCTTATCAGGTTTTTTTAGGTGCCTTACTAGGTTTTACTCATAGCATTTTATAGACTTGCCATGTCTTGAAGCAGCTGAGTTTGATATGATTTCCATACTTTTGAAGAGTCTTTGTCAAGATTAGGTATATGTGGCTTGTTAGCCTCCAAAATATTTATTGTGTGACCTATAAATCCTATTTTATCCTTAATCTTTTGCAGCTTCTGATCAATTGATTTCAAACTTTTCAACTGCCTAACAAATTATGAAACATTAGTTGCCGGGGTTCGCAAGGATTTTATTGATTATTTTAAATATTCGCCTATTTCAAGTGTTCTTCGCTTAATTTAAGGTGGAATCATTAAATAAATTTTTTGCATGATTTCGGCTGGTCTTGGCTACAAAATATTCTTTATATCAAAAGCGCTTATACGAAGAAGCTGTTTATCTATAAGGTAAGGTACCTGTTTTTTAATGAGTTCATTTTGATATATAAGACTTTAAAGAGAATATTGAATAGATTAAGTAGGATCGGAAAGCTGTTAACTAGTAAAACGAGAGTAATCGATATGTTAATTTTCCCAATACATTACCAAATATTGTTAGTATTTTTGATAGAGATAGTCGGTAATCGTTTCAAAAGAGTTTTCTAAAAGTACTTTCATATCGTTTATATTATTATCATTTGTTGCTTGATCTATCCAGTCGACTGGATGCAGAAATACATCTTACATATTTTTTTATTAAGAAATCCTATCGTCCCATTATTATAGAACATCCATATAAATAGACATATCTTAATGCTTGCTCCATCTTTCAAAATTTTAAAGGATATTCAGACCTTATTCTAAACAGTTTTTTATCTAAATAAAGTGCATTTCAGCGTTAGGACTTATGCTTAGCCAGTTCTAGCAAAGCAAAGGCGGTACTTTTAATTGAAAAATTGTATTGTCTTCGAAATCAGACTCATCTTCAATTATTTTTGCACTTTTTTTCGTCTTTGGAGTCCTTAAATTTACATGAGCAATAATTTTAAAATCACTAAGAGTGCTAGTTCCTGAAGGAGGCAATAAAAATGCTTCAACATTAATAATTTTTTAAGGCTGTATGGTACAAAGCTGAAGATTGAGATTCACTTTGAAAATAGGTTCAATCGTACTTTTAATTTATTTAGTATTTTACTTTAGCTAAAATATATCTGGTTAATCGACCTTTTGTTGAAGAAATTATTTGAGCTAAGCGACACTGCTATTGTATACATTTTTTAATGAATTCATTGCCACAAAGTCCAGAAGATAACTAAATCTTAAGAATTTCATGCACTAATTTCTGAGACGGCTTCGCATTTCGTAATTCATATTATCAGGAAATTGCAGTTTTTCATAAGCAGTTTCTTTCGAGCTGGGTCCAAAGTTTTTTTGTAATTTTTTAGGCGCCGGTTCAGGTCCACTAGATTTATTCTGGTAATTATTTTTATTTTGAGTTCTAAGAATATCGATATTTTTCTTAAACCCTTACTTAACATAATGACGACAATTGTTTGAGCAATATTTTATAGCTTCTTTCATTCTATTTCTATTTTTCTTTTGTATTTTTGAAAATTCTTACAGATCATAAGCCACATCTGCCTGATATGAGCCTTCCTTCTCGTAGTTTAATATTCTTAGGTCTTAAAGTTAAAATATTTTTGACCTTACACTTAGCAAAACATTTCTAAGATTGTCATTCAAATAAAAAAGTCTTTATTTTAGTAATTAGCTGTATGTCTATATTTTTCCCCTCATAATGATTTTATGCCACATTTTTAAGGTCTTCCATTTTCTGAAATGTCTAAAAAAGTTAAGAGACTTGATTCTATCGAAGCTGTTTCTCTCTTCAAGCCAGTTGTGAAGTAAAATGAACTACTTAGGATTATTATCATGATAATAGCATAATCCTTTTTTGCTGATAGTAAAATATTATCTCATTCCCTCTTTTTCTTGACTTTTTAAAGTAGAGTAGTCGATGACTTCCAAATCGTAGGGATCAGTTTCATAATCTTTTGATTTTTTGAGGTAAACAAACTAGTCTATATATGCTACATTTTTAAGGATGAGCTCTATATATCGATCTAGTTGTTTTATTGGTCTCATTATTATTTATTCAGCATCTTGTTGAGGCACTATTTTTATCAATTTTTAAGATTAAATTGTATTTTTTCGTATTTGGCTCTATTATCCCTACAATTTAAATACTTTTTGATCAAACAAGTGCTTACCCGATATTTTATCCATCAATACTCGAGTGCGTCTCATCTATCCTTCGTTGGCATAAGATTTAGCAGTTTGAACTCTTTCAAGCTTCAGAGGAGCAGCAAGCGACTGAACAGTAGGCTATCGATGAAAGCCTTGCCCTGTGATTGTCATTATTTTGAAAGTACTTTTAGATTCTCTAAGCTCTGCTATTGAATTTTTACGGGAACTAGGTCTAAATCGTTCAGCAGAAGGAACTCTACTTATAGTTGCCATCCCTGGGATTTCTTTATCAGGCGATTCATTATCGCGTAAAAAAGGAGATTCAGTCGTTTAAATTTTTTTTTGATGTTAGTACGTAGATTTCTTTTTAAAAACTGTTGATTGCTCTTTTATGATTCTATTTTTTGGATCATTTTTTGTTAGATTGATCATAAGAGCTGCACTTTTACTACTTGGAGCATCGTTATAATTTTTGATTTAGCGCTTGACAGAGGGTAAAGTTCCATAGCTAAAACCTTCATATTAAGATATTTACCTTTATCAAAAAGCCTTGATTTTAATTGATTTGCTAGGTTTTTATCTGGTAAAGCTTTCTAAGTCGATTATCTTTTTTTCATCTAAATAATATAACTTAAAAACTCATCAAAAGAAAACACCTAAAATAAAGATCTTTTCTTTAATATAGATAAGTATCAATATTTTAATAAATATGTTTTCATCAATTCATCATCTTTTAATTCCTATAATAAAATTATGACGGATTAACTCCTTAAATCAGCCACGTCTATAGGCCTTTAAACTGCACCTCACTCTTTTCGGACGCCCCATCGCAAAAATCTTATTTAAATTGAATAGTTTTCACCCACGTCAACGATACATAAAAATCCAGAAGTTCCATTTACTCTTTTTGACGATAAAGATGACGGAAATTTGCTTATTTTTCAAAACAAAAAGTACAATAAACTCTATAAAAATGTTCTCAAAGATGGAAGAAAAGCAGCTCACTATTTAAAAGACTAACGTTTATCTCAACAAAAAAAGAGTGTCAAAAAGTCTATTCAGAAAATTTTGAAATAATCTGAATAAAAAATGATTTTCAACATACAATTTAGCATCAAACCTCGGTTGCGAATCAAAACTTCAATCCATAAAGAAAAAGAAACAATAAGCTAAATGACAACGATTTAAAAATAAGCATAAACGATGCAAAACTTTTTCTCCGATCATAAAAAAGTTATCAATCTGTAGGAATAAAGCCTTCTTCTGTAGTATTTTTTGAAAGATCAATAAAAATAAAAAAGAACTATCAGCTTTGTTTCGACGAAACAAAAAACTAGTAGACACCGCCGGCTTACTCAAAATACTAACGATGCTCATAGACTTTATTCTGGACATGATGAACGAGAATATAAATCTTTGAAAATGAGAACTCATCTTAAATAAAGATTTATCTAATAGTGCTCGTAAATGGCTAAACGCAATATTACCTTTCGTCGGAGCATCAACTTCAAAGAAATGCAGTATATACAGCTATAGCATAGCCGCAGAATGATGAAAGAAAATACTACAAACGAACATCCCTAAAATTAATAAAAATAAAAAATATTAACAAACTAAATAATAAGATTGTTTCTCAAATATTAATTTTAAGTTTATGGCTAAAAAGCTAAAAACTCTTTAAAAAAACAAAAAGTAGATTTTTCTAAATTCAAAGAAGATCTTTTTTCGCTTGATCCTATAATGTTGGTAAAGTAGAAATAAATTCAAGCTAAGATTTAAGAAATAATGAAAGGCAAACAAAAAAAGTAGATAAATCCACAAGACTTCAAATAAATATTATTAAGAATATGTGATATCAGTAATTTAGATGTTATGGCCTTATACAAAAGCAAATTTCCCGACTACTTTGTAAAATAAGAGCACTAACTAATGTAAAATATTTGATATTTAGAAAGAAAAATTCTATTTAAATAGATAAGTATATGGAGGAAAACAAAATAAAATTTTTGCTCAAGATTATTTTTACAACGTTCCCTTAAAAGTTGTTGATTGGAAAATATTTACCTATAAAAATTATACCTTCGCTTTTTCGATCATACGAAATCACTTAAAAAGATTACGATAATACCAAGCTATTTACTAGTTATTACTGGATGCAGCATTATGATGCAGGACTCACATTCTAATAGTTTTACTAAGGGTCAATACTACTAGGTACAAAAAAAAATGACTGGAAAGGAATTGAAAAATTGTTGAAAAAAATCGACGTTAAAAAATATATATGATCATAAATTCGATTCATATATGCCTATGTAGCTTTTTAAGGTTATGCTTGTTTCTCCCAAGACTATTGTCAACATATTTTTTCATTTATTTAATATCGTACTCATTTATCAACTCTTCTTATCTAAAATTACAGTAAGACATCTCGTTTTACTATTATAGACTTTTCATAGCTTTTGAATATTTTTTTATAAGTTTGCAGTTAGATTTTTATTATTGTTTTATTTTGTCTACAAACTAATTAAGCTTCGATAAGATTCCAGCTTTAATCGCTCTATTTTTAAAAGTAAAACTTTGTTTTAATTACTCTATTTTTGACTGATTTTTGGCAATTTTTGTGCCAAATTAGTTGCAACTTTGTCTCAAAGATTACATACGGTCATTTTTTTACATTTTTTAATGCTCAAATTTAGAAACTGAACGTGAATTTTCTTACGAACGAGTTTTCGAAGTCGTAAATCTTAATGTAGGTTATAATGCATTTTTTACTCTCGTCGACATTTTGTACTTATTCCTAGAAATGTGATTTTTTAGTTCTTATCTTAATTAAATATCTTTTTTGCAAGCCCATTTTTGTCTATGCTATTACTATAGAATCATTTGCAAATAGGTGCATATTTTATGAAAAATTTTGTTATTTTAAACGATACCTGATGTTGCAGAGATTTCCTTAAGTTCTTAATCAAATCTTTTTTACAAAAAATATATTGGCTTTCTTCTAATATCTTTTCTAAGAATATTTACAGCTTCGAAAGAAGATCTGTGACCATTTTTTTACATCACTTGATTAATCTAATTTTTTTATCTAATTTCGTTAGCAAAAGCTAGATTCGTAAAATTTGTATTCTATTTTACCTAATTTTTAAGCTGTTAAAGACTCTCTCTTTATTATTAGTATCTTTTGATTAAAACCGGGCTTAATATTTCTTTGATTCTATCTTGCATCGATTATGGAATCAAATCCGAAGCTTCTTACTTTTTAAGTTTAGCTTATTAATGATAGTTAAAGTGTTGAGGAAGTTGTTTTATGATATCCATGATGTTTATATATGACTCAACTTTACTAAAATTTTTTAAAGTGTTTAAAGGATTATGTTTTGAAGGTTTTATTTTAGTTTTTTTGAGCATTTCGCTTTTGCAATAGGGTTAAACGAAATTCTAACTTTTAACATCTAATGTGTTTTTTTTCTGAGCCTTGACTATTTATCTAATTTGTTAGAAGAGAACTTTATCTGTCATAATAGAATATGTAATATTCTAAAATTATAGCATAAATATCATTGAACTTCTGGTTTTTTTATCGCCATTAGCTTATAACGAATAAACTCTTCAATAACTATTATCTAAATATTTTAGTTTAAATGTTTTTAAGAATACCTCTATAATAAATCTTTTCGATAGGCTTCGACTTACCTATGATCTGAATTAAAATTATTGTTAGTAAAAGCAAGTGTCAATAAGGCAAGCTGAATATTACTTGGATAGGCTTTTTTGAGATAAGTATTTTTCAAAAATTCGTCAGTTTAGAATAAGTAAAGATAAAAATGTTTGATTTAATTACTAATGTTGTTCATTTTTTTATCGATAATGACGTGTTTCAATAAACCTACATATTTCTATTGCATTTAGACAGATAGTTTACTGTATGAAAAGTAAACGACTAAAAAAAATTAAACAAACTACATCTACTGTAATTTTTATACGTAAGACATACTTGGTTCTTTCTCTATTAATTTTAAAAGAAGCTACGATTCGACTTTATAGTTTCTAGTAAAACCACTCATAATTGCATACAAATGCTAGAAAGGTATTTCAGAAATACTTTTAAAAGATTTAACAAATTTTTACCATAAAATTATACTGCCGGACTTATATTTATGAAAAATCTGTATTAATGCTGAAACTTACGTAATTTTTAGTTGTTTTTAAGACATTCTTTAAATAATCGCTGTCTAAAATGCTGAAATATTTGAACTTTTTTTTAATTAAAGTAAATTTATTATAGTCATAATTAGATATTTTGGACTCAATTTTTTCTAATTTTCAAGAATCACCTGCTATGCCATGTCAATAAAGACTCCTCTTTTTTTAATTTGTCTAAATATGTTGACAAGTCGAACAATTACTTATAAATCTATGTATTTTATATTTATTTTACAAAACTAATCAATCTGCTTAAGCTAATTAGGACTCATTAATTTGCAAAAAAAGTTAAAAACTGAAACGATTTCATCAGAATTTTTTTATGATACCACTACAAAAATTCTAAAACTTATTTTTTTCAAGAAGAAAGTAGGAAATTTTAATGTTTTCATCTACTCTTGAGTGAATTTATTTAATCGATAATAATCTAAAAAGCTTTCTATTAAATTTTCAGAGGGATTATAGTTGCCTAGTAAAAACGAGAGATTCAAAAGTTCAGGCAGTAAAGAAAAATCTATTGTTTACAGCTATTTTAATTTCAGTTTTAACTTTTGTGCTAGTTTCGAATCCAATGTGATCTCTTTACTTTATATTTTTCTAGCCAAAAAACAAATATCTACATCTGTTACATTTTTATTGCTATCAAAAATTTAAGTTACTTCTTTACCATAGTTTTGCCATTGAAAAATTTAGTTTTTGTGAGCAAATTTACTTTGAGATTTGCTAGGTAAATCTTTCGTTAATTTTATGTTTTTGATTTTCTAATTTTTGTGATTGAAATTAGTGGATACAGCCTTTGTAGTATTTTTGTAGTACTTAAGTAAGAACCCACAGTTTAAAATACATTTTTTGCGATATATGTTAAACATAATTAATATTAAACTAATAATATCATATGCTTCAATCAAGCTTTTATAACTCCGATTTCTTTTCTAATATCCAATCTCAGCTGCTATAATTTAGCCGAAATACTTTTCATTCTAATATCTTTCTATTTTTCTAGCAAATCGTTTTAGCTGATTCTTGGTTTCATAACCCCAGAAGAAACAATCGAATCATTAATCTGACTTGCAACTGAAGAACCATGACGTAGTCTAATACGGGTTAGTATTTTATCAATAATTTAATCTTTTCGTGATCTTTGTAGATCATTTTTTATTCTAGATTATGAAGAATAAGTCTGCTTGCTACTGATCGATTTTTATACATTATGACATTTTACTAATTATTTTGATCCATGAGACCAAAAGCCGCTATTTATGTATAGCATGTCTTTTTAGTAATTATTTTTATATTGTCGTTAGTCAAAAGTTTATTTTTATTGAAATTTAGCCTAGTAATCGCTATTGGCACTTAACAAAGAAATTTTTTATATTTATAACTCACTGATTTATCTTTTAAGTTAGGAGACTTATTTTTGATGTTGTTTAGTCATTATCTAAACAAGTTTCTAGTACTATTGTTCAAAATGTTTTACAATTGAGTTTTAAATTTAGTCTTTATGAGTTTCAAGTTATCTATTTAGCTCCATTTACAATTTTTATCTCTGCTCTTTGAGCATATCTTCATATATCATTTTTATTTGTTATTACTTTTGAAGGTTCTCGTTCGATAGTTTTTTAAGTCGATGTTAAAGCTCATATATTTACTGCTTGCTTTATTATAAGGCATGAGAAATATATTTTACTTATTATTCCAAAGTCTATGCCTTTAGATTTGCTATTTTAGAATCTTAAAGTTTGTCTCTTAAAAGCTAATTTTCACGGCACATCATTTTTGTCTATTACTATGCATTTTTTATCTTTTCTAAAAGGCTTTGCCAGGCTTATTGATTTTTTTGTTATTTTTATTTGATATTTTCTAATTTTTATTATTAAAATCCATTTTTTGTTACAAAGACCTATTTTACGGTTTATTTTTTATGTGAAATCATTTATAGTTGATTTTTTATAATTTTAAATGCATATTCTGACATATCGGCAACTATATTAGCTATTAAAAATCTAAATTCTTCAATAGTACTAATAATATTCTTTTTTTCTTCATAAAGATCTGTTAATTTATGTTTAATCTTTTCTAGTTTGCCTTTAAAAAGATATTTCCATACTTTTTCATTCTGAGGAAAGCAGTAAACACTTGATTGATGATTGCTTACATTTTTATTTACATTTAATTCTTGATAAATTAATTCTAAATCAGGGCAGTCGTCTTCAGCCATCATTTACATTTGAGATGTAACCTAGCAAGTTTCAATACCAAGATCTCTGAATCTCTAAATTACGCATTGACTGCCTTGCTGCTTATAGATATCCAGTTCATCATAAGATAAATCATTTTCTAAAGTTTTTATTGATTTATATCTGGCATTTCGAGATTTTGATAAGTTGTGCTCTGAGGCCTTTGAATTCTTTTAGCTGTTGATTTTTGTATCAAATTTTCTGCCTGAAGGAGTGACCTAAGCTAACATACTGTTATTTATTAAATAAAAAATGTCAGCGAATCACTATGAATCAATAATAACAACTCTTTTTATAATATCTTATTTATAAATTTAGAAATGGAGGGACAAAGCGCTTTATCAATTTTAAAAAACATGTAAAAAATAATAGGAAGAAAGATTAATCTTAAATAAACGTAACTTAGCTAATTATCGAAGCATTTTTAATAGCTCAAAACAGTATATAGAAAACAAAACATCACTATTCCAACTGGCATGCTGGTTTCCTCAAATGTTGAATGTATCAATCAATTTATACATGCGTAGTTGGATAAAATTGTACCAAAATATCGTAAAAATGTAACGAAAATGAATCTTTTCAAAATCGCTTAGTAATAATTTACGAACTCGTATCTTAATACTGAAGTTAGAAGCAAAAACTAAGAAATTCAATGATTGAATAGTTTTTATCCAAAATTTATACATCAATTAATATTAAAATGTTAAATCATGGGGTTGGGGTTGGGGTTGGGGTTGGGG
>Ga0169931_10003848_pt1 | contig 23617 bp, 17 predicted proteins | sample Kivu_15m_20L_FD_129675 | JGI IMG/M metagenome (GOLD analysis project Ga0169931, IMG submission 129675) | Freshwater microbial communities from Lake Kivu, Western Province, Rwanda to study Microbial Dark Matter (Phase II) - Kivu_15m_20L... | ecosystem: Environmental > Aquatic > Freshwater > Lake...
GGCTCGCGAAGCCGGCCAGTCGATCGCTCTCGATCGCCGGGATCGCCTGCAGCATCATCTCGTTAGTGATTTTCGGCGGCATGTTCGCCATCGGCATGGGGCCCAAGCCGTGAACTTCGGCAAGTTCGGTCGCTAAATCATCCACCGATTCATTTCAGGAGTTCGAATGGAGTCCGGTTCAAGCGCCTCGCGGCGAACGGCGTTCCTGTTCCCGGGCCAAGGGGCCCAGTCCGTGGGCATGGGGCAAGCGCCGAACAAGGAACTGCCACCGAGCGCGAGGGCGCTCTACGAGCAAGCGTCCGGCGTTCTCGGATACGATCTCTTCGCCGTGTGCCAAAGCGGCCCGGCGGAACGGCTCAACGCCACGGACGTGAGCCAGCCGGCGATCTTCGTCGCCAGCCTCGCCGCGCTCGAGGAGTTGAAGGCGACTCAGCCCGCGGTTCTCGATGAAGTCGTGGCCACGGCCGGGCTCAGCCTGGGCGAGTACACCGCGCTCGTGTTCGCCGGGGCGATGAGCTTCGAGGACGGCATCAAAGTGGTGAAGGCGCGTGGCGAAGCGATGCAGGCCGCCGCCGTCGCGACTCCGTCCGGCATGGTCGCCCTGCTCGGCAGCGAACTCCCGGACGTGGATGCCCTCGTGATCGAGGCCCGCGTCGCGGGCACCATCGAGATCGCGAACTACCTCTGCCCCGGGAACACCGTCGTGTCCGGCGCGATGCCCGCGATCGAGCTGTTGGAACGGATTTGTACCCAGCGTGGCGGCATCCGCGCGACACGACTCGCCGTCGCCGGCGCCTTCCACACCAGCATCATGAAGCCGGCGGACGAGACACTCGCGGCCGCGCTGGACGCCGCGACGATCTCGGCCCCGCGGATTCCGGTTTGGTCCAATGTGGACGCGAAGCCGCACTCGGACCCGGCCGAGATTCGCGCCCTGCTCGTGAAGCAGGTACTCTCACCGGTGCGATGGGAAGACACGCTCCGAGGGCTGCTCGCGGAGAACGTGGATCGATTCTTCGAAATCGGGCCCGGGAAGGTGCTCGCCGGGCTGATGAAGCGCGTCCATCGCAAGGCGGACTTCACGAACGTGTCGGCGTAGAGCGGCCAAGATCACCCGCCGGGGCGCATCGGCTGGCGGGGCGAGTTGTACGTCTTCTCCCAGAGGTTCGGCGGGCCGGGCGGCATCACGCCCGGCAAGCTCACGTCGTGGACCTTCGCGAGCCGCACGAGTTCCCGCGGGTAGTTCGGCCACGTCCCTTCCAGCGTCTTCAAGGCCGAGATCTCGGCCTCGTTCAACTTGCGACGCAACTCCCCGAACCCCCGGCGGAAGTCGTCCTTGAACTCGTCCATCTGGCACGGCCCGAGCTTCAACGTGTTGAACGTCGCGAACGGCTTGTTCCCGATTTCCGCGTGAACCGCGAGGGCGAAGTCCGGCCACTTCCCCACGGCCTGCTCGACCGCGCGGTTCAGCTTCGGCCGTTTCTCCATGACCTTCACGATGCCGGGCCACGGGCTCAGGTCCGAGTAATCGACGATCGGGGCCCCCTTCGCAGGCTCGGGGAGCATCTCGTACTTGCGGGAGAAATCGTACACGGCTTTGCCGAGGAGGGCCCACTCGCCTTTGTCCGCACGGTCGAGGGCGTCTTTCAGGCGGGCGGCGTCGCCGCCGTCCGGGCCGAGCGTCGAGAGTCGGGCCCGCCGCGGATCGTCCGGCTTGTACACCGCGCGAACGTACTCGATCACGCTCTTCCGCATGCTCTCGTCCGTGAACGGCCACGGCTGCTTGTTCGTGCGGATCGACTCCCATTGGATGCGGGCGACCGTCCACTCCGTGCGTTGCTTTTCGTCGTCGGCACGGAGCTTGGCCAGGAGTTGCGCTTTGTCTTCGGCGGGAAGGCCCTTGAGCTTGGCGCGGTGAACCGCGGGCAGGGCCGCGATCCACTGTTTGAGCAGGGCCTCGCGAACGGCTTCGAGACGCTTGTTGGAACTGGTCGCAGTCAGCACGTCCTTGCGATCCGATTCCGGCAGCCGGTGCAGCCACGCGGCGTAGGTTTCGAGGAGCCGCAGCATCCGATCCCGCTTCGGAGGTTCGAGAGCGTGGATGCGTTGATCCATCGTGCGAATCTTCTCCTGGCGTTCGGCCGGGAGTTCGCGGTAGGCCCGGAACAGCGTCTGCAACTCCGGATCGGCCGGCTTCTCGACTTCGAGCGGCTGGCTGGGCAGAAGCCACGGCGGCGCGTCGAGTTCATCTCCGAAGAACTCCGGGGAGGCGAGTTGTGTCAGATACTCGAAGTCGTCCGCCGCGGCGTAAAGCGGCAGGTTCGCGATCACCCGCACTTCGGCGACCGTAAGCGAATCGGTGCTCGGTTCTCTTGGCTCGGCCGGGGGGAAGACGAACGTCCGCAGGGCCGCCGTGCCCAGATACCCCACTCCGAGCGCGAGCCCGACCGCGACGAACAACCCGGCCGCGACCGCCCACGGGAATTCGGACCGCGATTGCACCTGGGTGAGCGCCAGCGAACTGTGCGGCGCAGGCGTCGTCGTCGTGGCCGAACTGTCGGAGACGGCTGGCTTCGCCCCGCTCGCCGGAATCTTGTCCATGGTTCGCGTGGCGAACGTGGGCGAAGGCTCGGGCTTCGGCAGGAAGTCCAGCAGATCGTAGGACCGTTTCAGCCCCTCGGCGCGGGCACGCAACTTCGGATCCGCGTCCAGCCGATCCTCCAGCGACCGCGCCTCGGACGCTTCCAGTTCCCCATCCAGGTACGCGATCAGTTCCGCGTCCACCGGGTCCGGTTCGGGTTCGTCGTCGATCACGACTCGTCCTCCTCCGCGGCGGGCGGCGGCGGTTCGCCATCCATGTAAATGTAACCCCGAAGCGCTTCGCGCAGGCTGGTCCGCGCCCGGCTCAGCAGCGATTTCACGGCTTTCGTCGAGAGGCCCATCACGTCCGCGATTTCGCAGTAGTTCATGTCCTCGAACTTGTTCAGCACGATGGCCACGCGCTGGCGTTCGTTCAAGGAATCGAGGGCGAAGCGGATCACCTCGGCCAGTTCGCGATGCCGCAACCCGGCGGACGGCGTCTCGCCCAAGTCCTGGGCCGCGTGATCCGCGGGGCGGCCGTCGTCTTGGCTGCTCTCGCGAAGTTCCAGCGGCAGAACCGGGCGGCGTTTCCGGTTCCGCAACGCGTTCAACGCGAGGTTGTTGGCGATGGTGAAGAGCCAGGTGCTGAACTTCGCCTTGGGCCGATACTTCTTTCGGATGCGGTACACCCGAAGGAAGACCTCCTGGGCGAGGTCCTCGGCTTCGTGCATGCTACCGACGAGGTGATGCATCACGGCCACGAGGCGATTCTGGAACCGCTCGACGAGTTCCGCGAACGCGGCGTCATCGTCGTCCCGCACCCGCAGCATGAGGCGGATGTCCGGGTCGCGCAGCGCCATCACGGAACTGGTCTGGCCGATGGGCATACGTTCTTCTTAGCCGCGAAGCGGCGGGCGGCCTCCATTCTCGACCAGGAGCCTCCTCAGTTCCCCCGAACGATCTGATCTTGCGTCGCTTGCCACACCTGCCTATATCCGCCGTTCCGTCGGAAGCCCCCGGAGCGCGACAGACGATGGCAGGCCCCGCCCGATTCGCACGCACCCTGGCCGCGTTCGTGTCCCTCGCCGCGCGGCGCCCCCGCCTCGTGCTCGTCGGCGTCGCTCTGTCTCTCGTGGTGTCCGTATTTCTCGCCCGTGATCGCCTCGAATATCGCACGCAACGCAACGACCTGCTCAACGCCGAAAAAGAGTGCCAGAAGCGGTGGCAGAAATACCTCGACGCGTTCGGGGACGACGACGACATGGTCGTGGTCGCGGAGGGGACCGACGCGGCCCGCATGAAGGTCGCGCTCGATGAAGTCGCGGCTCGGGCGAAGGCCCGCCCCGACCTCTTCGACCGCGTGTTCCACCGTGTCGACCTTCGCGGCCTCCACGACCGTGCGATCCTGTTCCTTCCCGCCGATCAACTCGAAGAGATCCGCGGCCGCGTGGATCGCATGGGGCCGCTGCTCGGCTCGTTCGCGAAGCTCTCGTGGTCCATGCTTTCAGTCGAAACGCTGCTCGCTCAGGGAGAACGGGCCCTCGTCGCGAAGGCCGAAGGCCGCGACACGGCGGAGGATCGCGATCTGCTGCTTCAACTTCCGGCCGTGATGCAGTCCGCCGCCGCGACCATCCGCGATCCGAACGCCTACCGCAACCCGTGGGCCGTGGCCGGTCCGCGAACCGCGGATCGCGACGGAGAGAAGAAGCTCGCCGAGCCGCAATACTTCTTCACGGCGGACGGTCGCCTCGCGATGCTTCTGTGCCGGCCGAAGAAAGCCGGCCAGTCGTTCACCCCGGCGAAGGAAGCCAACGAGGCGATGCGGGCGATCCTCGCGGACGTGAACCCGGCCTTCCCCGAGTTGAAACTCGGCCTCACCGGGCTCCCCGTTCTTGAAACGGACGAAATGGTGCAGTCCGACGCGGACACGATGCGGGCATCGTGGCTCGCGATGCTCGGCGTCGCCGTGTTGTATTTCGTGGTGTATCGCGGCGTGCGGTACCCGGCTCTCACGCTGGCCTCGCTCGCCACCGGCACGGTCTGGGCCCTCGGGTGGGCCACGATCACGGTCGGCCATCTGAACATTCTCTCGGCCACGTTCGCGGTCATGCTCATCGGTATGGGCGATTACGGCGTGTTGTGGGTGGCCCGTTTCGACGAATCGCGACGGAATGGCCGCACGATCGAGGACGCGATGCGAGAGACGGCCGAGCGCGCCGGCCCGAGCATCCTCACGGCCGCGTGCAGCACCGCTCTCGCGTTCTTCGCCACCATGCTGGCGGACTTCCAGGCCGTGTCCGAACTCGGCTGGATCGCGGGGTGCGGCGTGCTGTTCTGCGCCGCGGCCTGCTTCACGGTGATGCCCGCCACGCTCGCTCTGTTCCACGGCGACCCCGCCCGCGGCGGGTTGCCGCAACTTCGCCTGCACCAACCCTCGGCTACCACGGGCCGCCCGAAGCTCACGCTCGCCCTCGGCGCAGCGTTGCTCCTCGTGTGCGGCGGGCTCGCGGCGAATCTGAAGTACGACCACAACCTGCTGAACCTCCAACCTCGCGAGATGGACTCGGTGTCGTGGGAGCAGAAGCTCATCGAACGCGGCGGCGGCATGACCTGGGACGCGATGAGCGTCGCCCGGGATCGAGAAGAAGCGCTCGCGTTCAAGGCCCGGTACGAGGCCGTGCCCGAAGTGGGGACGATCATCGAGGTCGCGTCGCTGATTCCCGCCGATCAGGCGACCAAACTCGCGACGGTGGCCGCGATTCACGAGAGACTCGCGAACCTGGCTCCGGCCGATCGGGTGCCCGTGCCGGGCGGCTCGAATCCGGAGCGAACGCGGGACGGCGCCGTTCGCGTTCAACGATTCGCCGGCAGCGACACCGCGTTGTCGCTCGCGGCGGGCGACCTGGCCGAAGCCGCCGCATCGCCCGCGGCCGCCGACCGGCTTCGCCGCTTCGACGGCAAACTCGTCGCGGATCTGGCGAACGATCTGAACCGTCTCCGGGCCGTGTCGCGCCCCGCACCCATCGCCGAAGCCGATCTCCCGGCGGACCTTCGCGAGCGGTACATCGGATTGAACGGCGAGTATCTCGTCCGAGCCTTCGCCCGGGACAGCCTCTGGGATCACGAGGCGCTCTCGCGGTTCACCGCCGCCGCGGAACGGGCCGATCCCGCCGCCACGGGCAAGGCCTTCCGCACCCGTGAAGGCCTCCAGCAGATGAAAGTCGGGTTCGAGTGGGCCGGCGTCTATGCCCTGATCGCCATCGTGATCGTGCTGGCGATCGATCTCCGAAGCGTGCGGGACGTTCTGCTCGGCCTCTTCCCGCTGGCCGCGGGCGTGATCCTCACATTGGGCTGCCTGGCGTTCGTCGGGGTGAGCATGAACCCGGCGAACATGATCGCCTTGCCGTTGATCGTCGGCGTCGGCGTGGAGAACGGCGTCCACGTGTTGCACGATTTCCGCGGACGACGGCGCGGCGTGCCGTATCGCCTCGGGGCGGCGACCGGCCGCGGCGTGCTGGTCGCCGCGCTCACCACCGTGCTCGGGTTCGGCACGCTGATGATCTCTCATCACCGCGGGATGGCCAGCCTCGGACTCGTGCTCGCGCTCGGCGTCTCGTTCTGCCTCTTCGCCGCGCTCGTGTGGTTGCCCGCCATCCTCCGCCTCATCGACGACCGCGTTCCGACCGCGGAAGCGTCCCCGCAACCGCTTCGAATGGCCGCGTGACGCGCGCACCGGACCGTTGGACACATCCCGCCCGAGTCGTATTTTCAGCCTCACGAACGATTCACCGGACCGGAGACTCTCCACATGGCGACGAAGGAACTGCGCATCGGCATGATCGGCTACGGCTTCATGGGCCGGGCCCACTCCAACGCGTACAAGCAGGTCGGGCAGTTCTTCCCGAGCCAGCACAAAGTCGTGCTCAAGGCCGCGTGCGCCCGCAACAAGGACACGATCCAGGCCTTCGCGGACCAATGGGGCTACGAGTCGATCGAGACCGACTGGCGGAAGTTGCTGGAGCGCAAGGACATCGACGCGGTGGACATCTGCACGCCGAACAATCTTCACAAGGAGATCGCGATCGCGGCGGCGGCCGCGGGCAAGATGATCCTCTGCGAGAAGCCGCTGGCGATGAACGTGGCCGAAGGGAAGGAGATGGTCGCGGCCGTGGAAACGGCCAAGGTCCCGAACATGGTGTGGTACAACTATCGCCGCATCCCCGCGGTGACGCTCGCCAAGAAGCTGATCGACGAAGGCCGACTCGGAAAGATCTTCCACTATCGGGCGAAGTTCCTCCAGGACTGGACGATCAACGCGGATCTGCCGCAGGGCGGGAACGGCCTCTGGCGGTTGGACGTGGCCGCCGCGGGAAGCGGCGTGAGCGGCGACCTTCTCGCCCACTGCATCGACACCGCCGTGTGGCTCAACGGAGGCCTCACCGACATCTGCGCCCTGACCGAGACCTTCGTGAAGGAACGTAAGCACACCCTCACGGGCAAGGTGGAGAAGGTCGGCATCGACGACGCCTGCATCTTTATGGGCAAGTTCGCGAACGGCTCGCTGGCGAACTTCGAGAGCACCCGCTACGCCCGCGGGCACAAGGCCCAGTACGCCTTCGAAATCAACGGCGAGACCGCGAGCCTCTCCTGGGACCTGCACGACCTCCACCGCCTGCAGATGTTCGACTACAAGGACGACGGCATCATCCGCGGGTGGAAGTCCATCCATGTCACGGACAACGGCGGCGACCACCCCTACATGGACAAATGGTGGGTGCCCGGCCTCTCCGTCGGCTACGACACCAGCTTCACGCATCAAATCGCGGACTTCATCAAGGGTCTGGAATCGGGAACCCCCGCGAGCCCGACCTTCAAGGATGCGCTCGAGACGCAAGCCGTCCTGGACGCGATCCTCGCGTCCGCCAAAAGCCAACAGTGGACGAAGGTCTGACGCGTGACCCGCTTGCGGCGTCGCAAGCCGATCCGCTATCTTGAAGGGGTTCGACGAGGAGCGATGCGATGCCCGCGACCTTGACCAAACTCGTGACGATCGAGGAGTTCGAGAAGTACCCCGAGCCGAAAGACGGCTCGAGACAGGAACTTGTCCGCGGAAAGGTCGTCACGATGCCTCCCCCGAGAAGCCGCCACGGCTTTGTTTGCGCTCAGATCGCGCGGTTGCTCGCCAACTTCGTTCACTCGGCCAAGCTCGGTTGGGCGCACTCGAACGACTCGGGGGTCATCATCGAACGCGACCCCGACACGCTCCGCGAAGCGGACGTCGCGTTCTGGTCCATCCTGCGCGAGCCGACGCTACCGGATGGCTACTTCGAGACGCCGCCGGACATCGCCGTGGAAGTGCCCTCGCCGGACGATCGCAAGAAGGCCGTCCGCGAGAAGATTCAGGACTACGTGTCGAGCGGCGTGAAACTCGTCTGGCTGGTCGATCCTGAAGTGCGGACGGTCACGGTCTATTCCGGCTCCATGCGAGGCGCCGAACTCGACGAGAACGAGACGATCACAGGTGGGGAGGCGCTGCCGGGCTTCTCCTGCAAAGTGGCCGATTTCTTCGGATGAGCGGTCGCGGTTCCGCGGAGCGCCTTTGGAGTTCCAGCGCCTCACTCCGGTGAGGCACCGACGAGGCCGGCATGTCTTCGCCCGAACGCCGGAAACCGCGAGGCAGGCCGTGGCCGCTCTGGCTCGCGCCGGTGGTCGGCATCGCGTTGGTGTTCGTGGTTCCGAGTTCGGTACGCAGCCTCGATCCGGACCGCGGCCTGATACTGTTCAACTTCTCGGCCGAGGGCGCCCGCACGATTCTGAGCGCGTTCACGGCCTCGATGCTTACCCTCGTGGTGTTCGTCGTCTCGTCCATGCTCATCGTGGTGCAACTGGCCAGCGCCCAACTCACGCCGCGGATCATCGCCACGGTGTTCGCGGAGCCGCGACTGAAGTGGGTGCTCGGCTCGTTCACCTTCGCCTACGTGTACACGATCAGCGTCTCGGGGAGGATTGCCGCTCCGCCCGCGCAGTTGCCGATCGCCACGGCGATCGTTTGCAATCTGGCGTGTATCGCGGTGTTCTTCTGGTTCGTCCATTTCCTCGGGAATTCGCTGCGGCCGATCGCCATGCTCCAGGTTGTGGCCAGGAGCGGCCGGGACGTGGTCGAGGCCGTGTACCCCGATCCGTTCGACGGTTCCGGCGAGAAGCCTGAAGCCCCGAACTTGCCCGAGGGCGTGGCGGAGGTCGTCGAACATGTCGGCGGTTCGGGCGTCGTGCTCTCCTTCAACGAGGATCGGCTGCTGACGCTGGCGGAGAAGACGAACGCGACGATCGAACTGGTGCCGCAAGTGGGAGACTTCGTGGCCCGCGGGGACCCGCTGGTTCGGGTGCGCGGGGGCGGCCGCCCCACCGACGCCGCCGCACTCCGAGCTTGCATCGTCATCGGCCCCGAGCGGTCCCTGCGTCAAGACCCGCGGTTCGCCTTCCGCATCATGGTGGACATCGCGAACAAGGCGCTCTCTCCCGCGATCAACGACCCGACCACGGCCGTGCTCGCGTTGGACCAGATTCACGACCTGCTCCTGCAAGTGGGGCTGCGTCGGCTCGGAGCGGGCGAAACGCGGAACGGCCGCGGCGTCGTGCGGGTGCGGTACGGCACGCCGAAGTGGCCGGACTTCGTGAGCCTGGCCACCACTGAAATCCGGCACTTCGGCGCGAGCAGCATCCAAGTGGCCCGGCGCCTGCGGGCCATGCTCGAACATCTGATCCATGCGCTTCCCGAGCAACGCCATCCCGCACTGCGGCAGGAACTCAGCTTGCTTCAACGGGCGGTCGAACGACACTTCCCGGACGACGAGGATCGAGCGGGCGCCACGGTCGGCGACTTCCAGGGCATCGGCAGTTCGGAGCCGCGACCATGACGAACGAATCGGAGGAACCCCGTGGGACGAGCCTGTCCCCGAGGCCGACACGGGCGGAGCTCCGCGCCCGAGGCGAAGCCCTTCGCAAGGAGTGCCCGCGCAGTTCGCACGCCGCATGGGACCCGCCCGCGGACCGACCCGACCCCGTCGATCTGGTCGAGCGGGGAAACGCGGGGCGGATTCCGGAACTGCTGCCCGTGCGGCACGGGCGAATGATGCAGACGCCGTTCACGTACTACCGCGGAGCGGCGCTGGCGATGGCCGTGGACTTGGCGCGGCTGCCGACTACGAACGTTCGCGTGCAGTCGTGCGGCGACGCGCACTTGGGCAACTTCCGCTGCTTCGCTACCGCCGAACGCCGCATCATCTTCGACATCCACGACCTGGACGAAACGCTGCCCGCGCCGTGGGAATGGGACCTGAAGCGGTTGGCGGCCAGCTTCGTGATCGCCTCGCGGAACAACGGGATCGGCGAAGCGCGGGCCCGCGAGGCCGTACTGGCCTGCGTGCGATCGTACCGCGAGAGAATGGCCGAGTTCGCGGACATGCGGGCGATCGAGGTGTGGTATCACCGCGTGGACGCCGAGAAGTTGCTGCTTCCGGGCATGACGGCCGAGATCCGCAAGCGCTTCAAGAAGCGTCTCGCGAAGGCGAAATCGCAGACCGCTCACGATTACGACTTTCCGAAACTCGTGGACTCGGCCGGAGAATCGCCGAGCATCCGGGACAACCCGCCGCTCATGTACCACTGGCGCGAGCACGGTTCGGAGGAGTTCGACCGGCGGATCCGTGATGTGTTCGGCCGGTATCGGGATTCCCTTTCCGAAGACCGCCGCGTGATCCTGGACCGCTATGAACTGCGGGACGTGGCGGTGAAAGTGGTGGGCGTGGGCAGCGTGGGCACGCTCTGCGCCGTCGCGCTGCTCATGGCCGGGGACGACGACCCGCTCTTCCTGCAGTTCAAGGAGGCCGGCCCGTCCGTGCTCGAGGCCGCGGCCGGGGCCAGCCGGCACGCGAACCACGGTGAACGAGTCGTCCGCGGGCACCGACTCATGCAGTCCGCCAGCGACCTCTTCCTCGGGTGGACGGAGAACTCCGAAGGGCGGCACTTCTACGCGCGCCAACTCCGCGACGTGAAGATCAAGTTCGCGATCGAGTCGTTCGGCGCGACGGAGATGGAACTGTTCGCGACCGCGTGCGGGTGGACGCTCGCTCGGGCCCACGCCCGCTCCGGCGAACCCTCGCTCGTCGCCGGGTATCTCGGCAAGAGCGACGCGTTCGATCTCGCCATCGCAAACTTTTCGGTCGCGTACGCGGAGCAAAGCGAGCGCGACCACGAGGCCCTGGTGAAGGCGGTCCGTGCCGGCCGCCTCGAAGCTCTGCACGAAGACTGAACCTCGCCTGCCCATACACTTCTCTCCACACCCGAGAGAAGCGCCCCGATGTCCCGAATGATGCAGCAGTACGACGACGCCAAGGCCCAACATCCGGGCATGCTCGTCCTCTTCCGCAACGGCGACTTCTACGAACTCTTCAAGGACGACGCTGTTCTCGGGTCCAAGATTCTCGGGCTCACTCTCACCAAGCGCGACGGCAGCATTCCGATGGCCGGGGTGCCGGTTCATCGGCTCGAACACTACCTCGGGCTGCTGCTCAAGTCCGGGCACCGCGTCGCGGTTTGCGAGCAGATGGAAGAGCCCGACGCGAAGAAGCGGATCATCCGCCGCGAGGTGAACCGCATCGCGACGCCGGGCACCATCGTCGAGGACGCGTTGCTCGACCCGCGTGCCCCGAACCACCTCGTGGCCATCGTGCCCGGCAAAGGCCTGACGCTTGGGCTCGCCTGGGTCGACCTCACGGTCGGCAGCTTCGCCGCGACGGACGTCTTCGTCGCGAAGTTGAAGGACGAACTGGATCGCCTCGGCGGATCGGAGGCGATCTATCCCGAAGGGGCGGCGCCGGCCATTCTTCAAGCCGCCGGGGAGAAGCTGCCCCGCACCCACGCTTCGCGCCCCGATTGGACCTTCGAACCCGCCACGGCCCTGGAAGCGCTCAAGGAACACTTCGCGGTCGCCACCTTCGGCGGGTACGGGTTCGACGATTCGCAGCCGTGCCTCGTCGCGGCCGGCGCCGTGATCCTCTACTTGAAGGAAACCCTCCGCGCGAGCCTCGCCCACCTCCGCCATTTGAAGCCCCACAAGCCGGACGCGCTGCTCACGCTCGACGAGGTGACGCGGCGCAGCCTCGAACTCACTCGCACGCTTCGGGACAATCAGCGGGAGGGCTCGCTTCTCGCGATGATCGATCGCACCGTCACGCCGATGGGCTCGCGGCAGCTTCACGACAACCTGCTTGCTCCGCTCACACACATCCCGGACATCAACGACCGCCTCGATGCCGTGGAGGAACTGCTGAACGATCACGCGCTGCGAGGCGGGATTCGGGAACTGCTCGACGCGTGTTCGGACCTTCAACGCCTCACCACGCGGGCCTCGACGGCGCGGGCCACCCCGCCGGACCTGGCGAAAATCGCGACCACGCTTCGCATCCTGCCGAAGTTCAAAGCCAAGCTCGTCGGCCGCAAGGCGAAGCTGCTGAACGCGCTCGAGGCGAGGCTGGAACTCTGCCCCGAACTGCGGGAACTGCTCGATCGAGCGCTCAAGGACGAAGTCCCGTTCTCCCCGCGCGACGGCGGCGTGATCCGCGAAGGGTACAGCCCCGAACTGGACGAGCTGCGCGCCCTCGCCACGCAGGGCAAGAACTGGATGGCGAAGTATCAGGCGGACGAGATCACCCGCACCGGCATCGCCAGCCTGAAGGTCGGGTTCAACGAGATCGACGGGTACTACCTGGAGGTGACGAACACCAACGTCAAGAACGTGCCCGAGAACTACAAGCACCGCAAGACGCTGAAGAACGCCATCCGCTACTTCACGGTGGAACTTCGCGAGTACGAGGAGAAGGTGCTCTCCGCCACGGAGAAGAGCCAGGCCCTCGAGTTGCAACTGTTCCAGATCCTGCGGGACAAGGTCGCCCACGAGACTCCGCGGCTTCTGAACGCGGCGGACGTGCTGGCCGCGGTGGACTTTCTCGGCAGCCTCGCGGAGTTGGCTTCGACCCGCAACTTCGTGCGGCCGCTCCTCGTGGAGGAACCGATTCTGGACATCCGGGACGGCCGGCACCCCGTGCTCGAGCAGGTGCTGCCGCCGGGCACCTTCGTACCGAACGACGCGACGCTCGACCCGGACCACGGCGGCATGTTCTGGCTCGTGACCGGGCCGAACATGGCCGGCAAAAGCACCTTCCTCCGACAAGTGGCGCTGCTCACGCTGATGGCTCAAGTCGGTAGCTTCGTGCCCGCGAAGGCCGCCCGCATCGGCGTCGCCGATCGGATCTTCACCCGCGTCGGCGCGGCGGACGAACTCTCCCGCGGCCAATCCACGTTCATGGTCGAGATGACGGAAGCGGCCAACATCCTGAACAACGCCAGCGGCCGCAGCCTGGTGATCCTCGACGAAATCGGCCGCGGCACCAGCACCTACGACGGCGTCTCGCTGGCGTGGGCCATGACCGAACACCTTCATGACGCGGTGCGGTGCCGGTCGCTCTTCGCCACGCACTACCACGAACTCGCGAAGCTGGAAAGCACGCTGCCGCGGCTGCGGAACTATAACGTGCACGTTAAGGAAAACGACCGCGAAGTGATCTTCCTGCACAAGATCGGCCCCGGCGCCGCGGACAAGAGCTACGGCATCCACGTGGCCCGCCTGGCGGGCGTTCCGGAAAGCGTGCTGAACCGAGCGGAGCAGGTGCTCGGAAGTCTGGAGCAACCCGCGGAGTTGGCCCCGCCCGCGCCGAGCCCTCCCACCGACGCCACGCCGAAGAAGCCACGCCGCAAGAAGGAAACCGTCCAGCCACCCGAGGGGCCCCCGCCGTCGCTCTTCGGCGAACCCGTCGACACTCCGTTCTAGCCCGGCGAGGATCCGAGCGTGAAACGCGACGCGAACGATGCCACGCAGACTCCGGACGTCGAGCACGCCACCGCGACGTTCACGCCGAACGCCGGAGCGGCTCACGACGTCACCCTTTCGTTCCCCGCCGGGTCGGATTCCGCTCCGACATCCTTCGCGATACCCGGATACGAGATCGAAGGATTGCTCGGTCGCGGCGGGATGGGCGTGGTGTACAAGGCCCGGCATCTGGCTCTGAACCGCACGGTGGCGTTGAAATTGGTGTTGGCCGGCGCGCATGCGGGCCCCCATGAACGGGAGCGGTTCCGAATCGAGGCCCAAGCGGCGGCGCGGCTCCCGCATCCGAACATTGTTCAAATCCACGAAGTCGGCGAGGTGGAGGGTCGCCCGTATTGTGCGCTCGAGTTCGTGGATGGCGGCACCCTCGCGAGCAAACTCCGCGGCCAAGCCATGCCCACGGGCGAGGCGGTGAACCTGGTGGAGCCGTTGGCGTGGGCCATGCAACTGGCGCACAGCCGCAACGTGGTGCACCGCGACCTCAAGCCGGCGAACATCTTGCTGGCCGCGAACGGCACGCCCAAGATCAGCGACTTCGGACTGGCGCGGCAACTGGACCGCGACAGCGGCACGACGCAAGCCGGCGCGGTGATGGGCACGCCGTCGTACATGGCCCCGGAGCAGGCCGCCGGGCTCGCTCATGAGGCCGGCCCCGCCGCGGACGTGTATGCGCTCGGCGCCATCCTCTACGACTGCCTCACGGGGCGCCCGCCATTCAAGGGCGAGACCGTCGTCGAGACGCTCGATCAGGTGCGATCGATGGAGCCGAAGCCACCGTCGCATTGGCGGTCGGATGTACCCGCGGATCTGGACACGATTTGTCTGAAGTGCCTGCGGAAGGAGCCGGAGCATCGCTATTCCTCGGCGGCGGAACTCGCGGCCGAGTTGGTTCGCTTCCGGAACGGCGAGCCAATCCTCGCGCGGCCGATCGGTCGCGTCGAACGCTCCCTGAAGTGGGTGAAGCGCAACCCGGTGGTCGCGGGCGCCGTCGTCGCCGTGGCCTTGGCGCTCGCCACCGGCACCACAGTGAGCTACTTGAAGTACCGCGACGCGGAGGAGCAAAAGGTCGCCGCGAACCAGGCCACGGACACGGCGCGGCGCGAGCGCGAGGCGGAGCGCTGGGAACGGTATCGGTCCAACCTGGTTGCCGCGGGCGGCGCGATGCAACTTCACAACGTGGGCGCGGCGACCGCTTCACTGGACGCCGCCCCGGAAGAACATCGCGGTTGGGAATGGCGACACTATCGAACTCGCCTCGACAGTTCCTTGGGGAGCCGCCGCGTGGACACGCGAATCGGCCGCCCGCACTTTGCGGCGGGCGGAACGATCCTCGCCTTCGCCGCCCCCGATAACAGGCTCCGAATTTGGGACGTGCTGGGCCGCAAGGATCTCGCGAATCTGAGCGACTTGACGGCCGTCGGCGGCATGGGATTCAGCCGCGACTCCAAACTCGTCGCCTATTCGAAGATCGACAACACCGTCGAAATCCGTGAAGTGGCCGGAAATCGCCCGCTCACCGTCCTCCGCGGAGCGACCGATCATTGCACCGTGCCGGCGTTCAGCGCGAATGGTTCCCTGGTGGGGTGCGGTTCGCGCGATCGAAACATTCGCGTCTGGAACGCGGCGACGGGCGAGTTGAAGCGGACGATTCGGACGCAGGGCATCGTGGCGGGGGTGAACTTCAGCCCGGACGGGCGACGGTTGGCCGCGGATGACGGGGATGAGAACCCGCGGTTGGTGATTTGGGACCTGACCACTGGAGCGGTCACCGCTTCGTTGGCGGCCGAGAAGGGCGGGCTCTCGTGCGTTCACTTCACGCCGCGCGGAGATCGCGTCGTGGCGTCGGAGCGCTTCCCGCAGACAAGCATCCGCATGTGGGATCCGGCGGACGGCAAATTGATCGCGTTGTTGCTCGGCCACACGAACGAAGCGGGGCATTACGCGTTCAGCCGCGACGGCGGCCGGATGGCCACCGGGTCCACGGATCAGACGGTCCGAGTGTGGGACGCCCGTTCCGGCGCACCGATCTCCACTTTGACGGGCCATGCCGGCTGGGTCGAGAGCCTCGCCTTCAGCCCGGACGGAACGCGAATCGCCTCCGCATCCCAAGACCAGACCGTGCGGTTGTGGAACCCGGAGAACGGCGAACCGCTCGCCATCCTGCACGGCCACACCGCGGAGGTGAACGAACTGGCTTGGTCCGAAGACGGCTCCACGCTCGTTTCCATTTCGGCGGACGGCGAAATCCGCACGTGGGACGCTCGGCGAGCGGAACGCCTCGGAGTCCTTCGGGGCCACGAGAAATTCGTCTACTGCGTCGCCGTGCATCCGGACGGCGAGCGGGCGGCGTCCGCCGCGTGGGACGGCACCGTGCGGATCTGGAACGTCGGGACCAGCGAACAGATCGCTCTTCTGCCGCATCCCGAAAACTCCATCGTCGCGTCGGTGGCCTTTCATCCCGAGGGCAAACTCCTTGCCACCATGTGCCGCTCGGACGGCATTCGCATTTGGGACGTCGACACTCGGAAAGTCGTTCGCACGCTTCCGCTGGCGGCGAACTTCTTCCAAGATTCCCGGCTGGCGTTCAGCCCGGACGGCGAGTGGCTGGCCTGCGGGGACAAGGAGAACGAAGTCCGTCTGTGGAACGTGAAGACGTGGTCCGAAAGCGTTCTACTTGGCCACAAGGACCGCGTTCGCGATGTCGCGTTCGCTCGGGACGGATCCTGGCTGGCCTCGGCCGGCGAGTTCCGCGAACCCGTCGTCCGGATCTGGGACGTGAAAGAGAAGGAGCCGATCCGCGTCCTCGAAGGCCACGAAACCAGCGTCTACGCGTTGACCGTGAGCCACGACGGACAGTGGCTCGCCTCCGCGTCCATGGACGGCACCGTCCGCCTGTGGGACACGACCACCTGGACGGAAGCCGCGAAGCTGAATCACGGCGTGAACGTGTATGGCGTCGCGTTCTCTCCGGATGGAACGCGGCTGGCCTGTGCTTGCGCCAACAACACGATCCGCCTATGGGACCTGAGCAAACGGCAACTCGTGGCCGAACTTCACGGCCACACGAAGTACGTGCATCATGTCGCGTGGAGCCCCGACGGCACGCGGTTGATTTCCGCCTCCGGCGACACCACGCTCCGCGTCTGGGATTCGCTTTCCATCCGAGAGCGGGTCGGGCGATGACCCGCCCGCATCACGCGAAGATGTCCTTCACCACGGTTCCGGCGACATCCGTCAGGCGGAAGTCGCGACCGGCGTAGCGATACGTGAGCTTTTCGTGATCGAGGCCCATGAGCGCGAGCAAAGTCGCGTGCAGGTCGTTCATGTGCATGCGGCCTTCGATCGCCTTGATGCCGTATTCGTCCGTGGCGCCATACGTGAAACCGGGCTTCACGCCGGCTCCCATCAGGAACATCGGGTAACCGGTGATATTGTGATCGCGGCCATCCGGGCCCTGCGCCGTGGGTAGCCGACCGAACTCGCTGCCGAATAGAACCAGCGTGTCCTTCAGCAAGCCGCGGCGTTTCAGATCCGCGAACAATGCCGCAACCGGTTTGTCGACCGAACCGCAGCGGTCGATCAGCCCCTTGTGCAGGTTGTTGTGGTGGTCCCAACCGGGCTGGCAGATCTCGACGAAGCGCACGCCCGCTTCATTCAGGCGGCGGGCCATGAGGCATTGCCGGGCGAAGGCCGCGGTCTGCGGTTTGTCCGCTCCGTATTCCTCGAGCGTCTTCTTCGATTCCTTCGTAACGTCGAGCAGATCCGTGACTTTGCCCTCCATGCGGAAGGCAAGTTCATACGACTCGATGACGCCGTCCACCTGATCGGGTGCGCCCGGCTTCGTCGCCAGTTCGCGGTTCAACTCCTGGAGCAGATCGAGTTGTTTGCGTTGGAGCGAGGTCGCGGTCTGGGGCTTGAGGTTGGGCAGGTAACCCTGATCGTTGATGCGGGTGCCTTGGAAGTGGGCGGGAAGGAACGCGCTGCCGTAGTTCACGGCGCCGCCGAAGTTCGGCGGCGGGTTCACGGTGATGTACCCGGGCAGATCCTGGTTCTCGGTGCCGAGCCCATACAGGAGCCAGGCGCCGATGCTGGGCCGGGTGAGGGCGGCGTTCGCGCTGCCGGTGTGCAGTTGGACCACGGCCTGCGGATGAGCGGGCGTATCGGTGTGGAGCCCGCGCAGCCAGCAGAAGTCGTCCGCATGTTTGGCGATGTTCGGCAGCAGTTCGGAGAACCACGACCCGGTCTGACCGTATTGTTGAAACTTGAACTTGGACTGCGTGAGGACGCCGCCGCCGGGGCCCGGCTTGCCGTGATCCGCGATCAGCTTCGGCTTGTAGTCGAAGGTGTCGTGATGCGACATCGACCCGTTCATGTGAACGAAGATGAGCTTCTTCGCCTTCGCGGGGAAGTGTGGGGCTTTCGGCTCGAGCGGCTTCTCCGAGCGGGGGGCGTCAGCCCCCCGTGTTTCGGAGAGCATCCCGGCAAGCGCGAGATACCCGAACCCGGCACCCGCGGAACGCAGCAACGAACGACGATTGGGAATCATGTGAGATCCTTGGGTTTCGCGGCGAGCACGCTCGGCTCCGCGGACTCCGCCTCGCGGCTAAACGGTGTTATCGAACGAAGCGGAACTCGGCGCTCGCGAACAGTACTTGGACGTAGGCGAGCCATGCGGCGCTCTTAGGATCCTTCGCGTACACGATCTCCGTCACCACGGCTTCGCCCGTTTGATCGATCTCGTCCGGGTTGGCCGGTTGCTCCTTCGGCCCCTTGTCTTTGGGCTTCGGAGCAGGCTTCTCCTTCGGCGCGGGCGGCGGGTCCGCTCGATACGCCGACTCGTATTCTCCGAGGAACGCAAGGGCCTTTTGGACCTCGGCCTCGGTCGGCACGCGGCCGAGAATCAGGCGATACGCGGAGGCGATCTTCGTGGCGTCGTCGCCGCCCTGCTTCAGCAGCTTTTCCGCGAGGGCAAGCGATTGCCGCCGCACGAAGCTGGAGTTGAGGAGGAAAAGCGCCTGGCCAGGAACGGTGGTCGCATCGCGGCTGCCGGTGACCAGCGTCTGCTCCACCGGGTCGAACGCTTCCAGCGTTCGCGGGGTGACGCCGCGGAGCAGCGGCAGGTAGACGCTGCGGCTGCGACTCGCGTCCGCCTTGGAATAGATCGCGGTCGCCTCGGGGCCGTTGTCCCGCATCTCGACCATCTTCAGTTCTTTCGCCGGGCTCGCGGCGGGGCGCTTCGGATCGAGCGAACCGGCGGCGACGAGCAATGAATCGCGAACCTCTTCCGCGTCGAGCCGCCGCGGACTGTGCCGCCAGACCAGCTTGTTCGCCGGGTCGGCGACGCGGTGCGTCTCGGGAACATCCGAACCGAGTCGATACGCCCGGCTGAGCGTGATCGCCCGCACGAGCTTCTTCACGGACCATCCGTCCGCGATGAAGCGGCTCGCGAGGTGATCGAGCAATTCCGGGTTGGCCGGCACGTCGCCCGTGATGCCGAAGTTGTCCACAGTGGAGACGATGCCGCGGCCGAAGAGATGGTGCCACACGCGGTTCACGGCCACACGCGGGGTCATCGGGTTCTTGGCGTTGGCGAGCCACTCGGCCAGTTCGAGCCGGCCGCTCTGATTCGGATTCACCTTGGCCGCGCCCGGCACCGCGAACGTGGTGAGGAAGCCGCGGGGAACCGTGGGGCCGGTCTTCTCCGCTTCGCCGCGGATGCGGATGGCCGTGTCTGCGATCGCCTTGGCGTCGCGAACGCCGTGGGCGGCGAAGCCGCGGGCCGCGGGATCGCTCAGGGAGTCGTACTCGGCCTGAAGCTTCTCGTATTTCAAGCGGAAGGGGCGCTGCGTGGGCTGGCCGTTCGCCGCGGGCTTGAGTCCTTCGGGCGTGCCGCGAATCTTGTCCCAAGCGGCCTTCGCCTCGTCGAGTTCCTTCTTGAGTTTCTCGGCTTGTTCCTTCGGCGGAGGCGGCGGAGCCTGCGTGAGCTTCACGAGCATCGCCGGGTTGTAATAGTCGAGCCCGCCGCCGCCCATCTTGTTCCGCACGCCGGCACAATTGTCCGTGCTGGTGAAGATCCCGGCGAGCGAGTAGTAGTCCGTCGTCGGGATCGGGTCGAACTTGTGATCGTGGCAGCGGGCGCAACTGGCCGTGAGGGCCAGGAGACCTCGGCTCACGGCGTCGATCTGTTCATCGACGTTATCCATCTCGAAGCGCACTTCGAAGCGCTGGTTCACATCTTTCACGCCGAGGGCGAGGTAGCCCGTCGCGGTGTTGAGCCGGTCTCGCTCCGCAGGCGAACTGGACGGCAGCAAGTCGCCGGCGATCTGCTCGCGGATGAAGCGATCGAACGGCACGTCCGCATTCACGGAGTCGATGACGTAGTCGCGGTAGCGCCACGCGTGCGGGTACGGAATATTGCGGCTCGGGCCCGTGCTCTCGCCGTAGCGTGCGACGTCCAGCCAATGGCGACCCCATCGTTCGCCGAACTGCGGAGACGCCAGCAACCGATCGACCACGACCTCGAACGCCTTCGGCGTTTCGTCCTTCACGAAGGCGTCGATCGCCTCCGGCGTCGGCGGCAAGCCCGTGAGATCGAACGTGACGCGGCGGATGAGAGTGAGCTTGTCCGCGTCGCCCACGGGCTTCAGCTTGTTGGCGTCGAGTTTGGCGAGAATGAAGCGATCGATGTCGTCCCGCGCCCAGTTCGCGTCCGCGGGCTTGGGCACGGTCGGGGTCTTGAGCGGCTGAAAGGCCCAGTGAGTCGCCTTGAGTTTCTCGTACTCCGGCTTCGATTTGCCGATCGATGCGGGAACGCGGAGCGCAGGCCACGCGGCTCCGTCCTGAATCCACTTCGTGAGGTCCGCAATCTGCTCTTCGTCCAGAAACTTGCCCTCGGCGGGCATCCGCTTCTTCTCGTTCTTGTCGGTGACGCGTTTGAGCAGCACGCTCTTTTCCGGGTGCCCGGGAACGACCGCCGGGCCGGAGTTGCCGCCGGAAAGCAGGCCGTTCTTGTCGTCCACGCGAAGGTTGCCCGCGGGCTTCGTGTCCGCGGAGTGGCAGTGGTAGCAATGGTTCGCGAGCATGGGCCGAATCTTCTTCTCGAAGAACTCGACCTTCGCGGGATCGACCGGCGCGGGCTCCTCGGCGCGGACCAGTTCGGAAACGAAGACCAGCGCGGAAGCGATGGCGGACGCTCGCAGCAAGCGCGACGCAGGCATCGGTCGAATCCTCGGGTTGTCGCAGGAGTGTACCACGGTTTTCCCTTCCACAATAGCCGGCGGAACCGGCACGACCGCCCCGCGGCGGGTCTCCGACCGCCGCTGCCGCGAGCGCCTCTCCCCTCGCCCGCGGCGCGGACCGATCGCACCGGTCCGCCAGGTTCAACGATCCTTCAATTCCAGTTTGACGTCGTCGTTCGCGGGCACTCGGATCTCGAGCCCGGAACTGTCGAACTGGAAGTAGCGGGGCGGCACGGCTTTCTTCGCGAGTTTGCGACTGACCGCATCGTCGTCCGAGAGAATGAGCCGCACCTTGTACGAGCCCTCGCGCGCCCCAGTCACGACCTTGCCTCCCTGAATCGTCTCCAGTTTGAAGCGGCCGTTCGCCTCAATGACACCCGAAGCCCTCACGGTCGGATCCGAATCGAGCGAGGCCTCGATGTTGTGGCCGATCAGTGGGGCCGCATCTCCGCCGGGGAGCGTGATTGTTCCGTTCACTGGATAGGTCTTCGGCCCCGAGTCGCCGCATCCGAGCACGAGCGTCAGGCCGAGCGCGACGCTCCACTTTCCAACACCGCTCATGATGAAACTCCTCGCGAAAAAACGGAAAAGAGATCGGGCTCAATAATTCGGCACGACCTCGCCACCGGCGCGGGTCACCAACGCGGTCAGGGTTTGAATGTCGGTGGAAAGCGAGATTCCCCGCACGCTGCCGTCGCAGAGGAGGAACTGGCAGACGCCGGAGTGTGGGCCGCCGAAGGTGGTATTGGCGAGGGCCCCATTCTGGTTGTTCGGCGGGCTCAGTGGTCGGATGTCTCCATTCGGTGCGATCCCCACCATTCGTCGGATCGAGTTGTTCTGCCCGCCGAATACGCTTCGATCCTCGTTCTTCCCGCGAAGAGAGTTGGGGCGAACGTGTTTCTCGCCGTACATCAGCGTGTTGGATGTTCCGTCAGTGATGGAGAGAAGGTTCAGCGAGCCGCGCCAGGTGGTGTAGATCGGGTTGCCGCTTCCGTCGAAGCTTTGGGGCGGGTTCGTCGGGATGATCGCTCCGTTCGAGTTCGTGAAGTTGGCGGCGGTGCCGAACGCCGCGGCGTAATCCGTAAGCCCTCCTCCGCCCGGGGCGAAATCGCCCGTGCTCAGGACAAAGTCCGGTCGCGAGGGGCAGTGATACATCGCGACCTGCTGCTGATAGGCGGCCGGAGTCTGCTTCGAGGCCGGGTAGCGAACGTCCCAAAGCCGGTAGATGTTGTCCTGCTCCAGGTACGGGAGAAGCAGCACACCCCATGTCGCCCAACCGTCCGGATCCTTGGAGTTGTCGCCGATCCAAGCTGGAACGAGCGCTCCTCGGCACCTATGACCCGCCGCCCGTTCGCCGTGGTGATCGCGTTCACTGCCTCTACCGCGATGCCGAATGCGTCATCACCACGATGCACGACGGGCGGATCCCGTGGCCGCGGTGCCGTGCTCTGCATTCTCGAGGCGGCTCAGGCCTGCTCGTGAACGAGACGTTGCAGCGGGCGATCGAGACGGAATCCGCGGCTGCCCTGATGCACTGGTTCGGTGTGAGTTCGAAAGTCGCCTGGCGTTGGCGCGCTGCATTCGGGGTGGCCGGCACGGCCACCACGCCTGGGAGTCGGGCGGCGCACCAGGCCGGGTGCGAGGCTGGTGCTGCGGTAAACAAGGCGAAGGAATGGACCAGGGAGGAAATCGCTCGCCGGGCCGCGGCCTCGAAGGGTCGGAAACCTATTCGGTGGACACCGCAGAGCGGCGGGTGGACGCCGGCCGAGGTGAAGCTGCTCCGCGGGAAGTTGTCGAACGCCGAGATCGCGACGAAGACTGGGCGAAGCGAGCACGCGGTGCGAGCGAAACGGAACCGCGTCATCCGTGTGCAGATTGGACGGCCTTCTGAATGCAAGAATCCGAACGGTTGAACCAGAGGAAAACATGGAACCGAGCGATACCATTCCACCGATGCCGCCACCTTCGTTCCCGATGATCCCGGTTCTCTTCTGTTACATCGATGGCGGGATCGTTCAGAAGAAGTTCCACGCAATGAGCAGTTCAGTTCCGAGGGCGGGGGAGTTGGTCGCCCCGCAGGCTGGGAGCGCATCGCTGATGGTTCACACCGTCATCTATCGGGTGGAGATGATGCCGAACGGCGTGGCGGGGGCGCATCCGATTGTCTATCTCCGCGAACTCACCGACCAAGAAAAGAAGGAAATCGGGTCGATTTGTGTTAGCTAGCGAAACTGAGGCGCTACCAAGAGTTCGGCCCCCAGTGCACCGGGGCCGCTTCCATTTCCAGCCTCACTTCCCCTTTGGCCCCTTCGCGGCCGGCCCCTGCAAGCGTTCGGTTTCCTTCCGCATCTCCTCAAGCAGGAGATGGGTGAAGAAGGTTTGAACGTCTGGTTGCTCGAACAACGCCTCGATGCTGATGTTTCGATGGCCAGCGACTTTCGCTAGCAAGCGTTGAACATGCCCGCGCACAGCCACCGTAGTCCGCTTCCTGTCGGCTTCGGACAGCCCGTCGTCCGACTTTTTTTCAGAGGCCATTCGCTTCACCAGCGCAACTCTCGTCGGGGCCAGCATTAGGCACCGTCCATTCACTCACGTTAGGCGATGGTTCTTGAAGAATCTAGGAATAGGCCCGAATCTGTTTGAGGACTCGCGCCGTTCCGAGTATGCTCGCCTCTCTAACCCGCGGCTGGGATGCCCACCTCTTCCATTCCAGACGTAGGCAATCGCCCCCATGTGTCAGCAGCGGATTCGGACCGGGCCATTTTCGCGGGGTGGCCCGGGCCAAGGCGCGCGCGGCCGATCGCGGGCTGGCGCGGGCCAAATGCGCGGGTCCGTCGCGGCTGATCGGGGCGAA
>Ga0169931_10003849_pt1 | contig 23612 bp, 22 predicted proteins | sample Kivu_15m_20L_FD_129675 | JGI IMG/M metagenome (GOLD analysis project Ga0169931, IMG submission 129675) | Freshwater microbial communities from Lake Kivu, Western Province, Rwanda to study Microbial Dark Matter (Phase II) - Kivu_15m_20L... | ecosystem: Environmental > Aquatic > Freshwater > Lake...
GAATTATTTTTTAACGACAATACCATGATGATTTTTGGCGATGCCAAAAAAGTTGTTGAAGAAATAGTTAAAAACTTAAATCACTAAATTACAATGACTAAAAAAATTTCTAATTTTACCAATCCCTGTTTCAATCTATCAACATTAAAGTTTTTTTTTAATATATTCATAATTTGTTTTTTTTTACTGTTAAACATATTATCTAATAATGTTTTTGCTCAAAATCAAAATAGCAATATTTATCAGCCAGCTCCCGCCCCTAATTATCAAGCTCAAAATCCGCCATCTATAGCTCCAAAACCATATTATCCACCAATACCAAATAAGCCAACCCCAAATAATAACAATCTTAACCAACAAGCACCCTCTCAAGTGGCAATCACTCCATCACCAACAACAAATTCGGCTACTAATCAGGCTCCCCAAGTCCCTAATGATCAAACTCAAAATGTTGCAGTTACTAACTCTGCACCACAAATTTCTGCAGGCTTCGAAATAAAACAATTACCTAAAAATGATTATTTTGGCCCCAAAATTGGTAATTCAAAACCAAAGAGAAAAGTTATCAAAACCTCTAAACCCAAATTCAACCCTAACGCTGAAACAAATAAAATAAATAATATGGCAAATAATCTTGAACAAAATTTTAAGATTAGCTCTCAAAAAAAATCAAATTCAAACAAACTTAACACCCAGAACAATAATGTGGAAATTTTTAATGAAGAGGATCGATTTTCAACGCATAATTCCCATAAAAAGACTAACCGTAACATTAAAAATTCAGAAATTGATGCAAAAAAATACGATATTAACCCCCATAACTACCATTTTATCGATCAAAGAAATGCTCAATGGCTATCCTTTGATAGCCAAAATTCCAATATTAAAAATGATGAAAATTTTATCGTTGCCGATAAAATTCCAATTGAAGATGATTTTAAACAAAAATATCACAATGATTTAATTATCGATAATGTAAATAAAGCTACCCCCCAAAATTTTCATAGCAGAATTATTATCACAACCCCAAAAATTTCAAATCACAATGTTAAATTAGGAATTGCCAAACTTAATGGCGAATATATCCATAAGTCACTCAGCAATTCTTCAGTTTCAAATTACTCAAAAAATCAAATTAAAAATTTATTAATCTCTAATTTTGCTCTTGAAAATCATTTTTTTTCTCGCATTTTAAGAACGAATTTGGCTTTTTCAAAATCTATTACTTCAGCCAATAAGTCTAAATCTAATCAAGATAATTATTCTAACCCCAATAATACTCAGCAAGTTACTGGAAAAATTTTATCAAACTCTTCAAATAATTTTCTTGATTTAAAATTATCCTCATCTTTTCAAATCTACCAAGATTATTTCAGATTTAATTTAGGATATAAATATAATCAATTACGATTTGAGGAGTCAACTTTAACCTCAATTACTTCAAGTAACATAGACTCTGGCAACATTCTTGATACCACCCAAAACCATAATCCGGTTAAAGTAAATAGAAAATTCAATGCCAAATATAAAATTCCATTTATTGGACTAGAAATTAAGCTACCAATAATTCCTAAAATCACTACTCTCAAAATCTCCTCCAACTATTCAAATAAAGCTTCTATCACTAACAAAATTTTGGATATTGACCATAATTTATCAACTAAAACAAATTTTAGGAATGCTAAATTTTATGATATTGGTATTGAGCTTGAAAATAAAATTTCTAAAAACTTTACTTTAAATTTGAACTATAATTTACAAAAAATTAATTTAGTTAAATCAAAAACTAAAATTATTGATGGAGTCAATGAGGGTAATGCTCTATCCACTAAATTTTCAAATTTGGGTATTAATATCGGATATAATTTCTAATTTTATGAAAAACAAACTTCTACTTTTACTTATAACATTTTTTTGCACTTTTCCAATCTTGAATAGTCAAGCAAAGGAAAATAAAACCTCATCTAAATTATCCAACAAATCCTCTAAAGAACAGACTCAAAATCCAAAAATTTCTGCAAATTCCAATTTAACAAATCAATATCAAAACTCATTTGAAATCGGCATTGGCAGGCTTAATGGCAAGGCTCAAGAAATTGTTTATGATGGCAGTAAAAAACTTAGTCACCTTGATTGGGCACTTCGCGATGTTAAAATGCTTTCGCTAAAATTTGACCGCAGATTATCCGAAATTTTTAATATTGGATTTAAATATTCCAATAATATCGATCATGGAAGCGAACGCGGTTTAATGTATGATTACGACTGGCTTGGTAAAGGCTATGATGGCAATATCGATGAAAATAACTGGACTGACCGTTCAATTTCAAAATTAAAGGTGCAAAAAATTCAACAATTCAAACTTACCTCTTCTTTTAATATTTTTCAGGAAATATTTTTTGCCAATATTGGCTATAATTACGATCATTTTAGATGGCGTGATTATGCTCAAGATTATATCTATTCAGATTATAATCCAAACACCGATACCGCTTTTAATTTTCGTCAAATTAAAGGAAATTTTGGAGGCAAAAGAGCAATCTCTTATCGCCAGAGTTTTTATGCACCTTTTATTGGCCTTACCGTTAAAAAAACTTTGCTTGATAAAAAATTAGATTTGAATTTTTATGCCAATTACTCACCAATCGCCAGAGCAATTGATTATGACAAACATCATTTAAGAGGAATTGAATTTAAAGAAAAATTTAAGCAAATGAAATATTACAATTATGGTTTTAATTTAGGTGGCGAAATTTATCAAAATCTTTACGCTGGCTTGGCTTATGATTTTTCTTATTATCCGCTAAAAAGAGGTGATACCTACACTTATTATAATTCAAAAGTCTATTTTAATCCAGATTCTGCAGGCATTCGCAATAAATCACAAACCCTATCTTTTAATTTAAAATATAACTTTACTTCAAATTATTAACTATGAAAACTAACGCAAATTCAATTCGTATCGGCAATGTTATTGAGTTCCAAAACCAACTCTGGAAAGTAATTAAACGCGAACATGTCAAACCAGGAAAAGGTGGAGCCTATATTCAAGTCGAAATGAAAAATATCGTCACCAACAACAAAACTAACACCCGCTTTGCTTCAAGCGAAGATGTAGAAATCGCTTTTGTTGAACAAAAAAATATGCAATTTCAATATTTTGACCAAGATGAAATCGTCGCCATGGATATGGATAATTTCGAAAGCTTCAACTTTTCCAAAGATTTAGTTGGCGAAGCCCTGCCCTTTTTAACCGAAGGCATGAATATTCGCATCGAATATTGCAACTCCAAAGCTATTACCATTTTTCTACCCGAACAAGTCAACGCCATTATTTCACAAGCTGACGCCGTGGTTAAGGGGCAAACCGCTTCGGCTTCTTATAAGCCCGCAATCCTTGAAAATGGTGTGCGCATCATGGTGCCACAATTTATCGAGTCGGGCGAAGAAGTTATTGTTAATACCGAAGATTTTAGCTATGTAAGCCGAGCCAAATCCAGCAATTAATATGATTAAATTTTTTAAAATGAATGCACTTGGCAATGATTTTATTATCATTGACCATAGATTGGAAAATTCTTCGCTAAATATTTCCAATAATTTAATACAAAAATTAAGCGATAGAAAAAATATTGGTTGCGACCAACTTATAATTTTAAAAAATTCTAATCTTCAAAATATTGCCTGCGAAATGTTAATCTACAATCAAGATGGCACTCAAAGCGCGACCTGTGGTAATGCCACCAGATGCGTCGCTGGCTTGATTTTTTCACAAAATCCGCATCTTGATTTTTTACAAATTCAAACCAAAGCTGGCATTTTAGGTGCCAAAAAAATTTCCGATAAAATCATTAAAGTAAATTTGGGTTCGCCAAAAATTCTTAATCAAAATATTGAGTTGGAAGGGTTTAATTTTTTTCATTGCGACCTCGGCAATCCTCACAGCGTAGCCTTTGTTACAGAATTACCAAATGATGAAGTTTTTTTCAAAAGCGCACCAAAAATCGAAGCCAACACCGCAATTTTCCCCGACAAAACCAATGTGGAATTTGCAAAAATCTGCGATGACTCAAAAATCGAAGTTCGAGTTTTTGAACGCGGAGTCGGCGAAACTCTAGCCTGCGGATCTGGTGCTTGTGCCGTGGCATTTTCGGCGATTTATTTGCAAAAAATAAAAAGCAAAGCTACTACAATTTCATTTAAAGGCGGAGATTTAAAAATCGAATTTGATGGCAAAGATATTTTTATGATTGGCGATTTTCAATTTATTTTTACTGGCATCATTGATGAAAATTTTTTGTAAAATACTGCTATTTAAAATTTTATTATTTTCTTTCTTTTTTTCTTCTCAAAGCTTGGCTTTATCTCCTGAAGAACGACTCAGCGACCCAAAACTTGAAGCCCGAGCAATGAATTTATTTTTGCTTGTTAAATGTATGGTTTGCAATGGGCAAGTTATCGAAAATTCCGATACCAAATTTGCTCATGATATGCGACAATTTATTCGCCAAAAAATTACTGACGGCAAAACCAACGACGAAATTAAGGCGGATTTAATTGAACAATTCGGCGAAGAAATTTTGCTCGAACCAAGCAAATTTCAATTTTTATTAGTGACATTTTTGGCAATAATTTCGGCTACTCTACTGTTTTTTTGGTTTTTTAAAATAAAGAAAATTAGAATTGGTTGATAAATTTTTTATTTCCAAAAAACCAATATCATCATCTGCAATTTCTTCATTTTTAGCATAGATTATACAAATTCGACAATCTTTAATTAAATAATGGAAATGGTATTATATCAAATCCCATCTTTAAATAAAATTATAACAAAATATTTTTGCCAGTCCTGCCTAAAAGGCAACGCTCGTGATTTTTAGCCAAAAACGTGTCGTTGCCCATGCACGACTAAAAAAAGATAAAGCTTAATTTATAAATACCTAAATGGTTCATTTATTAGTTGAAATGTTATTTCACCCCTACATTAATTTAGGAAAATATTTGATGAAATTTTTTGCGTAGGAAAAGCTTTCAAAGCTAGCGGTTCTAGCTCCCCCGCTTTACGGGGGAGCGGACGAACAGCCCTTGCAGGCGGCAGTTGCAAGCTGTGAGTCGTGGGGGGTTAAAAAATTACCATTAAGAGCGGTCTCATCACCCTCCCTAGGCGGGAGGGTAAAATTTTCTGCAAGAAAATTTTGGGAGGGGGTGTGTTTTTGACAAAAATCCAATTTCTTGATTTTGAATTTATTCACCCAAAAGAGATAAAACTTTTAAAAAATAATGAATAAAATTCGCTTAAAATTTCAAATTTTTTTTATTTTTAAGCTAAAAATTCATTTTAGTTTTATTTTTTTTAAAAATCAGGAAATTGTTTTTTAATTAAAAAAAACAAACCCCCCCCTCCCAAAATTTTCTTGCAGAAAATTTTACCCTCCCGCCTAGGGAGGGTGATAAGACCGCTTTTTTTCAAAGCTTTTTGACCCCCCACGATTCTATAATCTTAACTACCGTTAAGATTATAGAATCCGCTCCCCCTCAAGGGGGGAGCTGAGTTAGGCTAGCTTTGGAAGCCTTTCTAAACAAGAAAATTCATTCAAATATTTTCTTGTAAATAATTTAGGTGTATAAGGGGATAATTCTGGATCGCCAATTTCATTGATTCTTTCATTGCCAACACTTGCCAACCACATTTTTATTGGCTCGGCTTTTGGGCTTGGAATAGATTGAATTAATCGAAAAATACTTTGCAAATCTGTAACATCGGTGAGTCACAATTTTCCGTCCAAAGCAATCATTTTCAACTGGTTACAATTTGTAACCACTTCACTTCCTTCTTGGCTTAAGCGATGTTTTAAAACCTTCCAATAATTTTTTGCAAGATCGTAATTAGCCTGATTTGTCAACACTGCGACAATATCAATCACTTAAAAAAAACCATTTTTGCCTTTCTTCATCAAAATGCTTTCTTATAACATTTCAACTAATAAATACCTATTTATATTATTTAATAGTGGAAATGGTATCGCACAAATTTAAGTTTGGATTTGATGCAGAATTTTGTGATTTGATTTTAGTGCAACCCAAAATGCTATGAAAAAAATGATCATGTTTTACCAATAATTTTCCCTCGCGATTTAGTTCATAATTTTTCTTAATTTTAGCAAATTCATTTGGATTATTTTTAATAAATTTATCCGACATCCAAACAATCATCGGCACTTTTCTTTGCTCGTCTGGAGCGGTTTCAACTGGAGCGCCGTGCAAGAAAATTCCATTTTCACCCAGCGATTCGCCGTGATCGGACGCATAAAAAATCACCGCATTATTATTTTGCAATTTCTCAATCATTTTGCTTAAAAAATTATCGAAATATAAAACCGTATTATCATATGAATTTTGAATTTGCTCGTGTGAATGCCCTAAATCCGGGGTGAATTTGGCAAATTCTCGCGGATAATTGCTATAATATTCGCGATGACTTCCGCGAGTTCCAAGGACATAAAGCGCATCTTTGGTGATGTTATTATTTAATTCTTCGAGCAAAATTATATCGCCAAAGTCATTATATTTTGATAAATATTTTTTGCGAAGTTCGCTTGCCATCACCATTTTATTTGGTGTATGAAAATCTTTGTAAATATATATTCCCGAGTCTTTATTGGCGGAACTTAGCACCGTAGTTTCATAACCCAAATCTTTAAAAATTTTGGCAACCGAATATTTTTTTTGATGCTGTGATTGACTAAACTTTGCCATCCAATCATCTTGATTTTCATCAGTTAACATGCATAACAAAGAAGCCGAAGTTGAAGTGGCACAAGATAAAACATCTTTAAAGCTAAATAAATTTGGAATTTTACTTAAATTTGGCGTAGTTTGGCGCTCATATCCATTGATGGCAAGGCGGTTGGATCGAAGCGACTCGCCAACTAAAATTACCACCAACAATGGTTCTTTTGCTTTATCATAATTTTCAAATTTATATTGTTCATAGCCTTGTAAATTTACATTCCTTGAACTTTTATACATAGATTTAATTTCTAAATATTGAGCAAATAAATATGATGGCATCAGGCTTTCTGCAAAAGTTTTAAGCTTATAAGTAACGACATACAAATTGGTATTAACCAATATCATAAATATTAAAATTGAACTTAGGCTATAGGTAATTTTGGTGATAATATTTTGTAAATATTTTTTAATAAATTCCGTTTTGATTGAAAATTTACTATTCAAAGATAATTTATTTTGTGCAAAATTAATGATGAAATATGTTAAAAAAAACAAAGGCAAAACATAAAGATAAATCCAAGAATCAAAAGCAGAAGACACATCGTTTACTTCGCCATATAATAAGGCAGAAATAACAATTTGTTCGTTAATAATAACACCCAAATGCACCACAAAATAGCTATAAATTAAGGCGATAAAATTGGCAATAAAAACCAAAATTTTGGTGGCAAAAATATTAATCGAAAATAAAAAATTTACTGCCAAAATAATAATTATCGATGATAAAATACCATCTAACAATTTTGGAAGAAAATTATTGATATTCACAAAAAAATATTGATAAATTCCACCAAAATTGCAGATAAAAATATGAATAAAAACGCAAATAACTGATAAGCTAAGGTTATTGAAAAATTGCTTGAAATTACGTTTAAAAGACTTTTTCATTCAAAGATTTAATAGCGGTCGAGCTCTTTAGACATCGAGTTTAAGAGCATAAGAGAAAAATTAGACGCTCTCTCTTGAAAGTGATTAATTTTTGCAGAAAAAATATTATAAAAAAATACCGCAGGAATGGCCGCAAATAATCCAATTGCCGTTGCCAAAAGGCTTTCGGCAATGCCGGGGGCTACCACCGCAAGGCTAGTATTTTTACTTACCGCAATACTTTGAAATGAATTCATAATACCCCAAACCGTGCCAAATAATCCAACAAAAGGTGCCGAAGAACCGATAATGGCAAGTAAGTTTAAGCCCGATTCAAGCTTTATCATTGCTCGGTTCGAAACAATTTGCATATTATTTACCAATCTTTCTTTTAACGAATTTTTGGCATCAACGCCTAAAGACGCAATTTGCTTGATATTATTTGATTTCCATTCGCGTAAACAAGATAAGAAAATTCGAGCCAATGGGTGATTGTCGTTGCTTTTAGCTTGATTAAAAATCTCTTCAAGCGGAACATTATTTTCAAAGGCATCTTCAAAGCGGTCACTTCGATGAATTAGGATTTTAAATTTAATAAATTTATCAAAAATTATTGCCCATGAAATCATTGAGGCTGAAATCATCAATAAGATTACAAACTGCACGATGATATCGGCTTGAACAATCAAATTTACTAGCGAAACCGAGGATTTATCCATATTTTTTTAAAAAAATTATTAATTAATTTATTCTAATTAACTCCAAATTATTCTTCAATAACTTCTCTCTTGCCAGAAATATTTGGTGGTGTAATTATGCCATTTTCTTCCATTTTTTCAATTAAAGTTGCTGCCCGATTATAGCCAATTCTTAATTGACGCTGAACATAACTAATTGACGGCTTACGATCGCGTTTTACAATCATCACCGCTTTATTGTATAAATCTTCATCGCTACCTGCTTCAAAATTACCATCATCATCCGAAGCCACTGCAGATGAATTTGGCAGTGGTACATCGAAGGAAATTTTTTCCGATTCCTCAAATTCCGACATATCTTGGCTTTTGATATAATTGACAATATTTTCAATTTCGGTATCTGAGCAAAAAGGTCCGTGAACGCGAGTCATTTTACTTCCACCCGACATAAAAATCATATCGCCTTGCCCGAGCAATTGCTCTGCCCCCTGCACTCCCAAAATTGTTCTTGAGTCAATTCTTGAAGTGACTTGGAAGGAAATTCTGGTTGGAAAATTTGCCTTAATCACCCCAGTAATAACATCAACCGATGGGCGTTGCGTTGCCATTATAATGTGAATACCGGCAGCCCGAGCCATTTGCGCCAGCCTTTGCACCGAGTTTTCGATTTCCTTGCCTGCAACCAACATTAAATCCGCCATTTCATCGACGATTACCACAATAAAAGGTAATTTTTTTGGCTCGAATTCTATTTCTTCAATGATCGGCTTGCCATTGGATGGGTCATAGCCCGTTTGCACTTTGCGCATTAATTTTTCGCCACTAAGCGAGGCTTTTTCTGCCTTTTCATTGTAGCCCGCAATATTTCGCACCGCAAAACTCGACATCAAGCGATAGCGTTCTTCCATTTCCGCAACCACCCATTTTAAGGCAATCACCGCCTTGCTAGGTTCAGTAACAACTGGCGACAATAAATGTGGAATGCCGTCATAAATCGAAAGCTCAAGCATTTTTGGGTCAATCATAATAAATTTACATTCATCTGGGCGAAGCTTAAAAAGCAAAGATAAAATCATCACATTTAAGCCCACAGACTTACCCGAACCCGTAGTTCCTGCGATTAACAAATGGGGCATTTTGGCGAGATCGGCAATCATAATTTCGCCACCAATATCTTTACCTAAAATCATCGGCAAATAAAATTGCGAAAATTTGTAATCACGAGACTCCAACATTTCGCGCAAGAAAATCATTTCGCGTTTTGGATTTGGCAGTTCAATACCAATCGAAGTTTTACCAGAAACTACAGCAATTCTCGCCGAAATTGCACTCATCGAACGGGCAATATCGTCTGACAAAGAAATTACCCTTGAAGCTTTGGTTCCAGCTTCAGGCTCAAATTCATGTAAGGTAATTACTGGGCCAACTTTGGCGCCAACAGCGGTTCCTTTTACTCCAAAATCATCAAGAACTTTTAATAGCATTTTCGATTGATTTTCCACGAGTTCCTTAGGAATTTTTTTGTCCTTATTTTCGGAAGATCTATCGGTTAATAAATCTGATGTTGGCAAAACATAGGTACTAAATTTTCGCTTAGGCTTTTTGATTTTACTACTCTTAAGCTGTTGTATTAATTGATTTTTTGGAGCGACTTTTTGATTTTCCTGTTCATTAAAATTTTCGTCTTCTTCTATTGTTTCAAAATTATTTTCAGCAAAATATTGCTGATCTTGAGTTAAATTTTTTGAACCTGAATTTTGTGGCTTTGCCACTGCAACTCTTTTTGGTAACAAATGTTTTTCAATTAAATATCTTGTCCACACCAAACTATATCGAAATGCATAAATCCAGTCGTAAAGCTTAACTTCAATAATAATCGAAAATAATACCAAGCCAAAAATTAAGCTAGTTGCAAATAATAAAGCATAAGGAACAAAATTCAATTTCATAAGCAAAAAAGTTCCGTTGACTCCTCCCAAAGAATGAAATTCAAATGAATTTGGCTTTGGTAACATGGCTAAAGACAAGCAAAAAGCTAATAGACAAAATGGAATTAAAAAGATTTTAATTAAAAATAATCGAAGAGGTTTGCTTGATAATAATTGCAATCCAAAACTTAAAAAAATAATTACCACAAAAAATGCTGAAAATCCAATTATTTGAAATAATAAATCCGCAATCTTAGCACCTAAATTTCCACCCAAATTTCGAACTTCTTGCGAGGTGGTAAATGTATTAAACGAAGGATCTTCAGGGCTAAAACTAAGTAAAATTAATGCAAAATAAATTGCATAGATAACCATACCAATTCCAGTTAATTTTCTGATTAAAAATTTTAAAATTTGAGTGAGTTTATTCATTTAATTTTCAAATTGTGGAACTTGGTTGTTATTAGAAAAATCCTGATCACCTTTTTGCTCTTTAATGTAAAGTGGAGGAATTTCGCTATCGCCAATATTTTGAGCATTTAGGTTATTTTGCGAAATATTATTTGCAACATCATTTATTTTTCTAACATATTCATCAAATGTAGTTGGAACTTTTTTTGAATCATCGACCCGCTGAACAGCTTTTTGCTCAGATTTGTTAATTTGATTACTAGGCAATTCATTAAGATTATTTACTTCATTTTCATTTTCTAAGGAGTTTTCATTTTCTATATTATTTTCTGTTAAATTTGTAAAAATACTAGGCTCATCTTTTTTGTTATTTTGGTCAATTTTATTATTTATTGATTTTTTGTTAGTTTTTTCCTCTTTTGGAGCTACCTCTTTAAGCTCTGCAATTACTTTCAGTTTTGATTTTTCTTCATTGATTTTTTTAATCATTTCTTCTTTTTCTGCTAAAGATTTTTCTTTATCTTCTTTAATTTTATTCAATTCTTCATCATATTTTTTTTGCAATTCGACACTTCTTTCGTTCTTCTTTTTAATAATCTCGTTATAAATTAATAAACGGTTAGTATTTTTAAATTCATTTTGAGCTAGCGGCCTTGGCTCTCTTGGATGGTTATGAATATAATTTGGATCTTGACCAAAAATTCCAGCTAATTTATTGATATAACCATTTTGAAATTTTTTAAAAGCATTTTGTCTTTTAATTTTATAATCATCAGATATTTTTTGTTCTTCAAGTATTTTTTGCTCGTGTATTTTAATATATTCCGATATTAGAATACATTTATCCTGATGATAACAGCGATTCGCTCCACAATCACAACCAAAAGTTATGGCGTAAGAGCAAACCGCAAACTTATCCATCTTGGATTCGCATTTACCAACACAGCTGTTACCGAAATCTCGCCACATTCCTTTTGACTTTTCGCAATTAGGGCGATCATCAAAGGTAGTTGGTCGCAAAATATCAGCATAAAGATTATTAACAAATAAACCAAAAAATAAAATCAGGGTTTTTAAAATTTTGGTCATAATTTAAATTATGTGATTTAGTATAATTTTTGTAATTCAGTTAACACATATTCACCCATCTCGCTACAAGAAACTTGGCTTGAGCTATCCGAGGCAATATCGCGAGTGCGAATATTTTTTTCCAAAACTTTTTGCACTGATAATTCAAGTTTATCAGCATCTTCAAGATAATGAAATGAATATCGAAGCATCATGGCTAAACTTAAAATTGTAGCTAATGGATTAGCGATATTTTTTCCAGCTATATCTGGTGCAGAACCATGGACTGGCTCATATAAGGCATATTGTTGACCATTTTTTTGTTTTTCACCAAGCGAGGCGGATGGCAACATGCCAAGAGAACCCGTAAGCATCGAAGCGGTATCGGATAAAATATCACCAAACATATTACCAGTAACAATCACATCAAATTGCTTTGGATTTCGAACCAGTTGCATCGAAGCATTATCAACATACATGTGGCTTAGTTCAATTTCTGGATAATATTTTGCCCCAATTTCACTAACCACTTCACGCCACATTTCTGTGGTTTCTATAACATTCGCCTTATCCACGGAACATAATTTTTTACCACGAACTTTAGCGAGTTCAAAAGAAACCTTAGCGATTCTTTCAACTTCTTTTGAATTATAAGTCATGGTATTGACGCCTTGTTTGGAGCCGTCTTCGAGGGTTTTAACATATCTTGGTTCGCCAAAATATAAATCTCCTGTAAGTTCGCGAACAATCATAATATCTAGACCACTAACAATTTCTTTTTTTAACGAAGAGCTATCGGCGAGAGCATCGAATACTTTGGCTGGACGCAAATTTGCAAACAAACCCAACTCTTTTCTAATGCCAAGCAATCCTCGTTCGGGACGATGCTTATATTCAAGACTTTCCCATTTTAAACCGCCAACTGCGCCAAGCAAAATGGCATCAGATTTTTTAGCAAGCTCAAGAGTTTCCAAGGGAAATGGAGTTCCAACCTGATCATAAGCTATTCCGCCAAGCAAGGCATTTTCTGTTTCAAATTTCAAATCGGTGTTTTTAGTATAAAAATCAATGATTTTTTTAGTTTGACCAACCACTTCAGGACCAATGCCGTCTCCTTCAATTAATAATATTTTTTTCATAATTTATTTTGATTTAATTAAAATATTCTTGTAATTCACTCAATAATTTTTGAGTTAATTCAATTTTTTTGGCATTTAGCCAATTTTGTAAAACCTCATCAAAAGCAAAATAATCGGCACCAGAAACTGGCGATGAGTACCAAATTTTTTGATTGCCAGAATTTCGATTAATAACAAAAGTTTTAGAATTTTTAATAATTTTAATTTTTAAAATTCCATCTAAGTAATCAATTTCAAGATTAGAATTTTCATCTTTTTTTTCAATAATAATTGCTAAATCTTGTAAAAAATTTTCGCATAACAAATTAAAATTCATAAAATTAAGGATAAAGTTTATTAACAATCCATTGATTTTGGTTTAAATCTGAAGATTTTTCGAAAACCACTCTTTGATGAATACGAAAATCTCCCTCTTGCCAAAATTCAATTTTATTTGGAACCACTCTAAAGCCAGACCAATTATGCGGTCTTGGCACATCAGAATTTTCAAATTTTTTGGTAAAAAATGATATTAAATCTAAAAATTCTTGCCATTTATTCATTTTTGAAGATTGCTTTGAAGCCCAAGCTCCTATTCTACTCTCTTTTCTTCTGCTCGCAAAATAATCATCAGCTTCAATTTTATCAACCTCAAAAGCCTTACCCTCAACTCGAACCTGCCTGCCAAGAGGCCCCCAGAAGAAACATAATGCTACATTATTATTATTTAATATTTGAAGTCCTTTATTGCTATTGAAATTAGTAAAAAAACAAAATCCTGACTCATCGAATTTTTTTAACAATACCATTCTTGAACTCACAATATTATTGAGGCAACTGGCTAGACACATAGCGGTGGGCTCAATAATAAATTTATTATTTTGAGCTTCTTCAAACCAATTTGCAAAAATCAAAAAAGGTTCTTGAAAATTGCAATTAATTGGGGTTTCATTAGAGAAATATTTATCAATCATTTTTTAAATTATGAATTATTTTATTAAAAACATATTACGAGTTATAATAATTATTTTTTTAGGAATAATTTATTTCAATTATAGAAATAATCAATGTATATTAAAACAAAATTGTACACCAATTTTTTTGAGCGAATTATTTGAATCTCATGAAGATTTTAAATATTACTCAGTCATATTTTTCAAATATAATTTAAATGCGAAAGATATCGAATTCATAGCCGACAATAGCTTTAATCATAATCGTTCGAGCTTCGATTACACCCAAAAAGATTTCAATGATAATGTGAAAAGTTTTAAAAATTACCCCATTAATATAGGCTATAATGATTACATTGCCAAGAAAAACAATGAATTAACCATTGCTAAATTTTCAATTACAAACAAAAGCCATAAACGAGTAAAAATTTCCTTAAAGATGAAAAATAATCCAATTTTTTTTAGCAATGAAAATTATACCATTTATCCAATAAAAATTTTCAATTGCTTTTGTAATCAAGATATAATTTTAAACGAATATGAAACTAGAGACCTTTATATTTATTTTAAATTTCAAAAAGAACAAATTTTGTTCTATGATATTGATATAAGTCAAAAATTTCTAATGGAGTAAATTATTATGAAAAGTGAAAAATTTTGGGATAATTTTTTAGCCTACGAAGATGCGATTTTGATATCGGGAGCCACCACCACGCAAACCCAGCGTGTGTATTCATATTCACTGTAAAAGTTCTTATATTCTGATACACTCCCGACATAAATTATTATGAAACATAATTTTTTTACTTGCAAGTAATTTTTTTAAAAAATTTAAGAAAAGTTATTTAAAATTAAAAAAAATGTTTTAAATAAATAAGTTAAATATTTTCTTAACTCAATTGTTTCAATGGTTTTTACTATATGTTAAACTTAAAAAATTTATTTTTTTTTATACTAATTTTTGGTGCTTTTTTTTGCCAAAAAAGCTTTGCCAACGAAATTTATAACGATAAGGTTTATTCAATTTTATCAGTAAAATTTATTCTAGATGACGCAGTTGCCAACAGAATTGATTCTAAATTTAGGTGTAAATTATTTTTTCGTGATGACTACAAAGAAAAAGTCAATCTTATCGAAGACCACGAAAGCAATTACATAACTATCATCAGCAACCCCGGAAAAATATTTTTAGAAAATATTACTTGCTCAACTCATAATATTCCTTTTTTAATTGGTAAATCTAGAAAGAAAATAGTTGAGAATTGGGGTTTTGTTGCTCATAAGGATTTTTTAAATTACGCTGGAGAAATAACCATTAATTTTGACCCATCATCTTTTCAAATATTAGATATTTTTAATTTGGCAAATTTATTTGAAGACTCTGGAAAGATCAGAATCGATGTTAATGATAACAGCAGTCAAATTTTAAATTTTATCAATTATAAATTTGTTCATTTATCAAATTTCAAATTAATAAAATCAATTTTTACTGAAAATCGTAAATTACAGCCCAATGAATTCAACAAGGAGGATATAATTGAAAATTCCAATAAATTTTCCTACAAACCAAATCCCAACGAAAATAATTATAAATCTTCTTTTTTAGAAAATAATATTAAGATTAAGGAAAATGAAATTAGGTCAGCCAATCCAACCCCCTTCTTAAAAAAAGAAAATACCGAAAAAAAACCAATTCATCCATATTTATCTCCAATTTATTCTGATTTTTATAACCCCATTTATAATCCATATAATTTGGTTAAATTGTCGCCAAACCCCTATATATCTCCTTCCACAGAAATTCAGGATCCAGCCGTTGATAGATATTATTTTGATGATGAAATAAAAAATCTTGATTTAAAATAATTACAAATTTATAATTTTTATACATCAATTCTAAAATTTAATCCTAATAAAATTATAACTTTAACTACTAAACTTTAAATTTATGGCTAGCAACTTTACTATAATGGGTAACAAAGAAATTCTTCTTGTAGCAGAAAATATCGCTCATGAAAAGGGTATAACTCTTCAAGAGGTAGTTGAAGCTATGGAAGAAGGAATTAAACTGGCTGCCAAGAAAAAATATGGCGGTCATTTAGATATAGATTGCAAAATTGACAAAAAATCTGGACTTATAAAACTCTTTAACAAATTATTAGTAGTCGATAATGACATTGAAGATTTTGATGTCAGAACCAAAATTACCATCCAACATGCTAAAAGAGATAATCCAAATGTAGAAATTGGCGATGTTTTAATGCAAGAATTACCGCCCATCGATTTAAATCGTGTGGTTGCCCAAGTTGCTAGAAATGAAATTATTCGCAAAGTTAAAGAAGCTGAAAAAAATAAAGAATTTAACGAATTTAAAGACAGAATTGGCGATGTTGTTAGCGCTTCGGTCAAAAAAGTTGGACTTAAAAATATCGTTATGGATATCGATGGTTTCGAAGCAGTCATTCATGAAAGCGGATTAATTGCAAGAGAAAATTTTCGCGTTGGAGACCGCATTCGTTGTTATATTGAAGATGTTCGCAAAGAAGCTTTTGGCGCCCAAATATTTTTATCTAGAACCCATCCACAATTTTTAGTAAAATTATTTGAGCAAGAAGTGCCAGAATTAAATGACGGCAACATTGAAGTTAAAGCCGTTGCCCGTGATGCCGGTTCTCGCTCTAAAATCGCCATTTATTCTCGACGCGATGACATTGACATCATTGGTTCATTTATCGGCATTAGAGGTAACAGAGTTCAATCGGTCAGCTCAGAACTTAGAGGAGAAAAAATTGATATTATTAAATGGTCTTCAAACATTGCCGAGCTAGTAATTAGCTCTTTAACTCCAGCCAAAGTTAGTAAAGTTGTGGTTGATGAAGAAAATAATTTAATTGAAGTTGTGGTCGCCGAAGATCAATTAAGTTTAGCTATTGGCAGAGGCGGACAAAATGTAAAATTAGCTTCTAAATTAGTTGGTTTTAAAATCGATGTCATGACCGACGAACAAGAATCAGCTCGAAGAACCGCAGAATTTAACCAAGCTTCGAAATTATTTATTGAAGCTTTGGATGTGGAAGATATGATTGCCAGCTTACTTGCTTCAGAGGGCTTTCTCAATATTGAATCTTTAGCCAATGCTGATATTTCAGATATTGCTTCAATTGAAGGATTTGACGAAGAAATCGCTGGCGAAATTAAGCGCCGCGCCGAAGAATTTTTACAAAAAAATTCTTAATTTTAATTAAAATATGTTAAAATGACTGATAATAATTCAAATAATACTCGCTCAAAACTTACACTTAAGTTGCCAAGCAAAGTAAATAATCAAAGCACTGAAAATAGCAGTCAAAAAACAACAGAAAAAAAATCCTCTAATAATTCGGTACAAGTTACCATTAAGGGAAGAAAACCCTCGGTTAGCAATGCAAATTCAAACTCAAAATCACTTAATAAAAGTGAATTAGAAGCCAGATTTAAAGCAATTAGCAATAATCAAAATATTGAAACCGATAATAAAGAAATCAAAACTATAGAAATTTTAAAAAAAGCCAAAAAATCTCAGGAAGCCATAATAGAACAAAATCAAGAGTTATCTAAAAAGGAAATCTCAACCGATAAAACCGATTTACCAGACACAAAATCCCTTAACAACTCTCAAATTTCCCCAGAAAATATTTCAAAACCAATTAATGAAATTAAGGAGCCTGAGAATGTAAAACAAAATTTAATTGATATTAAGCTCGATGATTTTGATGTTCGTAATAAAATTAAATTAAGTTTGCAAATCGAAAATAAACAAAAAGAAGATCGCGAAAAACTTATCGAAGAAAAGCGAAAAAAAGAATTGGAAAATTCTGCAAATCAACAAAAAAATAATCAAGATCATAAAAAGCCCGTTAAAAAATTTACTCATAATGTTGCAAAAAATTCCACTACTAAAACCACTTTCGAAGAAGACAATAATAAAAAAACCAACCCAAAAGAAAATTTTAAAAATAATAAATTCAATCCAAGAAAATTAACCTACATAATCAGCTCCTCTGACGAAGAAAGCGAAGATGATTTTGAATTTCGCAAACATCGTAAGAAAAAATTTAAAACTCAAATTATTCAAGAAAATAAAGAATATAAAAAAGTTACCAGAGAAGTTAATTTACCTGATTTAATCACCGTTTCCGAATTGGCCGAAAGAATGTCAGAAAAAGCTGGTGATGTGGTTAAAAAATTATTCACCATGGGCATGGTCGTAACCAGTAATCAAGCAATTGATTGCGAAACTGCCGAAATTATTATCCACGAATTTGGCCATACTAGCAAAAGGGTTTCACATTCATATGTAGAAAATATTCTTGACGATAGCGATGCCAATGAGGAACTGCATTTTAGAGCGCCAATCGTAACTATTATGGGGCATGTTGATCACGGCAAAACTTCTTTACTTGACGCCCTTCGCGAAACTGATGTTGCCTCGGGTGAACATGGTGGCATTACCCAACATATCGGTGCTTCAAGAATTCAAACCAAAGATGGAAAATTCATCACTTTTCTCGATACTCCCGGTCATGAAGCCTTTACTGAAATGCGTTCACGCGGGGCCAATATTACTGACATAGTAGTATTAGTGGTGGCAGCCGATGATGGGGTTAAAGAACAAACTATTGAGGCTATAAATCACGCAAAAGCGGCCAATGTTCCAATCATTGTTGCTGTCAATAAAATTGATAAACCGCAAGCCAATCCGCAAATTGTTAAAAATGAATTACTCTCGCATAATTTAGTTTCTGAAGATTTAGGTGGCGATGTGATGTTTATTCCTGTATCGGCAAAGTCAAAAACCAATCTCGATAAATTAGAAGAAGCAATTTTACTTCAAGCCGAAGTTCTTGAGCTTAAGGCTCCTTATCAAGGCAAATCAAGTGGCGTAGTCCTTGAATCAAGAGTTGACCCAGCCAAAGGGGTGGTAGCAACAATGCTTGTTCAAAAAGGCACTCTTGATATAGGAGATTTAGTTGTAGTTGGAACCTCTTTTGGTAAAATTCGAAAAATGACTGATTCCAATCATAAAATTTTAAAATCGGCTACACCCTCAATTCCAGTTGAAGTTTTGGGTTTAGATTATGCGCCAAATGCTGGCGATAAATTTGTTGAGGTCGATGAAGAACGCCAAGCCCGCGAAATTATTTCATATCGCGTTCGCAAAGAGAAAGAAGAAAAGGCTTTAAAAAATTCGGCAAAATCAATTTCCGATATTTTCAAAGAATCTGGAAAAGGCAAATTAAAATATCTAAATATCATTATTAAAGCTGATGTTCATGGCTCAATGGAAGCAATTGCTGGTTCAATTTCTAAATTAAATAATGATGAAGTCGCGATTAAAATTATCCACTCTGCAACTGGTGGAATCAGTGAAAGCGATATTAGTTTAGCCAATGCTTCAGGCGCTATTATTATAGGTTTTAATGTTAGAGCTAATCTATCCGCCAAAGAATCGGCAAGTCAAAAAGCTATTGAAATTCGATATTATTCAATTATTTACAACCTAGTCGATGACTTAAAATTAATGCTTTCTGGATTATTAACCCCTTTAAAAAATGAAGAATATGTTGGGCAGGCGGAAATTCGTCAAATCTTCAAAATTTCAAATTTTGGTAAGGTGGCAGGAAGCTTTGTCATTGATGGCATGATTAAAAGAAACGCCAGAGCCAGATTACTTCGCGATAACATTGTTATTCACGACGGAACTTTAAAAACTTTAAAAAGATTTAAAGAAGATGCCAAGGAAGTCAAAACTGGTTTTGAGTGCGGTATCGCCTTCGAAAATTTTGAAGATTTAAAAGAAAAAGATATCGTTGAATGCTACGAAATAATTGAGCAAAAACGGTCAATATAATCAATAAATATTAAAATTAAAATCCAAAATTGTTATTCGGTTACGAATAAATTTTGCCAAAATTTTACTTTGTTCCAGTTGAATTTTAGAAAAGCCAACCTCTGAAAAATCAAATTCATATTTAACATCAAATTTTTTGAATATATTTTCCAAAAAATCTACTTTAGTTGAAGATTTTATTAAAATTTTATAAATATTATCATGATTTTTTTGTAAATTTTTTTGAATTTTTTGGTAATTATTGGCAATATAATCTCTCTTTAATTTATATTCCTTGACCATCTCCAAAGCTGTCTCGATTTCAAAATTATCAAAAATCTTTTTACTAAATTCAATTTGCAAAATTTCTTGCAAAAAATTATCAAAAAAATCTAAAAAAATATTTTTTTCGAAATATTCTAAAAAAATTTCTTGAAGCTTTAAACATTCAATCGTGGTTTTAGCTACAAGCTCACCATGAAGCTCATTTTTAAAAAAACTATGTTGCATTTGCAATAAATGAGCCAATAAATGTTCACTTTGACTAGCTACGCTAGAGCTTTTTGCACAGGTCATTGCCCAACCTGAATTAATAATCATTTTGTGCAAAAATTTTAAAAAATTACGGTCATTAAATTTTAAATTTGCTAAATTTTGTTCAAATTTCTTAATGATTTTGAGTTGCATTTTAATAGCATAATCACAATTTTTATTTAAAAAAATTTGTTCATTAATTGCTAAATCAAAATAACAAGAATAAAAACATAAAACATCAGCAAGCCCAGCTTTATTAAGATTGGCGGGTGCATTTTGTAAAATCTTATAATCGCTAAAGACCGCAATTGGCAACTTGGCTTCCAAAGTTTTTTTGTGTTTTTTTACGGTTATCGAAGCATTTTTTGAAACATAACCATTCATCGATAAAGCTGAAGTTATTATGGCATAATTAATATTTAATTTTTTTGCACTATATTTGCACAAATCATTGATAGTTCCACTTCCAAAAGCCAAAATAAAACGATAATTTTGTGATTTATAAATAATTTTATTAACAGAATTTTCGTCAGCTTGAGGATTTTTTAAAATCAAAAAATCACCAAATTTTTTTATAAAATTTTCTTCAAAAAATTGCAAATTATGATTCCAGATATTTTCGTCAGTTACCAAAATAATATCATGTAATTTTAAATTAAATTTTTGCAAAATATACGGAATTTTTTTAATTAAGCCATTCTGCAAAAAAACCGCAATATGATTTTGAATTTTTGGATTTTGATCTAACATTTTTAAAATAAATTCTTGAGTAGTAAAATTTAAAAAATATAATAATTAAATAATTTAAAATCATAACATTTTTTATAAATTATTTAACTTTAAAATTATTTTCATGGAAAATACTCAATTTATTTTGTTGGTTATTCAAATTATTATCGCAGTTTTAATGATAATCTTGGTTTTACTCCAAAAATCTGATGGAGACTCACTTAGTGGCCTAAGCTCAAGTTCAGCAGGTTTGAATTCGGTGATTTCAGGCAAGGCAACTATGACAATTTTAACAAAAATTACTATGTTTTTAATCGCCATCTTCATGATTAACTGCTTAATTTTAGCCTCAATTTCTAAACAAAAAACTAACAAACTATCTTCAGATCTTACTCAAGCCATCGAAGATCATAATGCCAAAACCAATCCAACTGCAAACTCACCAGAAAACTCCCCAAATAATCCCGACTCTTCAAAGTCTAAACCATCAATTCCAGCAATAGAATAATATGAAAACAACGAAATTAAATTTAGTTCATCGCCAACAAGGAGCCAAAATGGTTGAGTTTGCAGGTTATGACATGCCCGTCCAATATCCCGATGGCATGCTCAAAGAGCATGAGTGGGTCAGAAGTGGTAATATCGGATTATTCGATGTTTCGCACATGGGACAATTCATTATTGAGGGTAAAAATGTTGCTGATTTTTTATCAAATATCACTCCGACTGATTTTAATTTAAGCACTAACTTTTTGGCAAAATATACAGTTCTAACCAATGAAAATGGTGGTATCATCGATGATTTAATTATCACTAAAATTAATGATGAAAAATTTTTTATAGTTTTAAATGCAGGTTGCAAAGAAAAAGACGCCAAATGGATTTCACAAAATCTTCCGACTCACCTTAAATTTCAAGAACTCGCTGACCGCTCATTAATTGCAATTCAAGGCGAAAATTCAGCCAAAATCATTAATAATTTTTTAGCCAATGGCGATGTTGAGTCAATCAATTATATGAATTTAGCAATTTTTAATTTAAAAAATTCTCATGAAATTTTTGTGAGCAGAACTGGCTATACTGGCGAAGATGGCTTCGAAATTAGCATTTCCAATCAAGATGTTGAGGCTTTTTGGTTAGCATTATGCAACAATCAAAATGTAAAGCCAATTGGTCTTGGAGCCCGCGATTCTCTTCGCTTAGAGATGGGTTATCCACTTTATGGTCACGATTTAAACGATTCAACTTCACCAATCGAAGCCTCAATTGGTTGGGTTGTAAGTAAAACCAACCAAAATTTTATCGGATGCAACAGAGTTCTTGCTGAAAAAGCCAATGGTGCCAACCGCAAAAGAATGGGTGTTAAACTTTTAGATCGCGGAATTGCTCGCGAAGGAACCGAAATTAAAAAAGATGGTAAAATTGTCGGAACACTTACTAGTGGGGGCTTTTCACCAAATTTAAAAATTTCAATCGGACAAGGTTATTTTAATCCTACCGAAATTAAAATTGGCGATATGGTCGTTGCCGTGGTTAGAGATCGCGAAATACCAGCTCAAATTACCTCTTTTGTTTTTGTCGAACCAAAAACAAAATCAATTAAAAAATCATCTTAAATTTACGGAGAAATCATGAAATATACTAAAGATCACGAATGGATTAAAATTGAAGGCGAAGTTGCCACCATTGGCATCACTGAATATGCCGCCGAGGCACTTGGCGAGTTAGTTTATGTGGAATTACCAAAAATTGGTAATGTTTATAAAAAACACGATGCATTTGCAGTCGTTGAATCTTCAAAATCTGCTAGCGATGTTTATATTCCAGTAGCTGGTGAAGTTGTAGCTGTAAATGACGCTTTAACTTCGGCTCCTGAATTAGTCAATAATTCTACCTATCAAGATGGTTGGATTGCGAAAGTAAAATTTTCCAATGCTTCTGATCTTGATGAAGCCATGGACGAAGCTTCATACAAAAAAATGCTTCAAGCTAAATAATTTTTTACCTAAAGATTTTTTAATAATGATTAAAATTTTCTTTAGGTAATTTTTTATTTTTTATAAAAAAAATTAATATTTTTACCCCTACCCTTGTTTTTTTACATCATAAATTATTTCTTCGACCTTGAAGCATTAAATTAATTTAGTACAAAATGTTGTTGGTAAAATATGCTTCCAAAGCAAGCGGTTCCAAGCTCCCCCCTTGAGGGGGAGAAGACGAACAGACCTTGCGGGCGGTAGTTGCAAGCTGTGAGTCGTGGGGGGGTCAGAAAATTACCATTAAGAGCAGTGCAATCACCCTCCCTAGGCGGGAGGGTAAAATTTTCTGCAAGAAAATTTTGGGAGGGGGTTTGATTTTTTATAAAAAAACCAATTTCTTGATTTTGAATTTATTCACCCAAAAAAGATAAAACTTTTAATAAATAAAGAATAAAATGCACTCAAAATCCTGCAATATTTTTTAATTTTTATGCTAAAAATTTATTTGGGTTTTATTCATTTTCTTAAAATCAAGAAATCTACTTTGTAAAAAATTCTTTCCTTTAGAAATCCTGTAAACCCTAATAAAACCGCTCCTAAAATTAAGCTTTTTGACCCCCCACGATTCCACCAAATTAACTACCGTTAATTTGCTGGAATCCGCTC
>Ga0169931_10003850_pt1 | contig 23611 bp, 23 predicted proteins | sample Kivu_15m_20L_FD_129675 | JGI IMG/M metagenome (GOLD analysis project Ga0169931, IMG submission 129675) | Freshwater microbial communities from Lake Kivu, Western Province, Rwanda to study Microbial Dark Matter (Phase II) - Kivu_15m_20L... | ecosystem: Environmental > Aquatic > Freshwater > Lake...
TATTATACGAATGCTAATCCAAGTTATATATCAGGCGTAACAGACATTCCAAATACAGGTTCTCCTATTAAAATAAGTATGTTTTATGGTAAATCATCTACTCCTTCTATACCTGTAACAACAGGATTATATGCAAGATATACAGGCGATGGTCCTTTTACAAAAAGCGGAAATAATATAACAACATGGAATGATATATCAGGACAAAATAGACACATAACAAGTTATAGAGGAGTTCCTCAAGAAATAACCAGAAGCAAGGGTACATTTGGAACTACTGGTTCTGGCACATTTAAAGCAGTAAGTGGAACAATAAATGATGGTTTTAAGATGCCATTTGCTTTACCGCAAAATAATAATTCAGCTATTAGTTCATATACTATCGCATATATTGCAAGATATACTGGAGATAAAAATAATATTTCAGGAAATAATAGGATTTTTGATTCTGCTTCAGGAGCAGCAGCAAATCATTTATGGGGATTTCACGGAAATGTTAATGGTAGGTCACACGATGGTAAAACTGGATGGAGAACAGAAACCTTTTATAAACAATCAGACCCGCATTATTGGATGATTGGTATAGAAACTGAATTGAGCAGTAGATTTAATGGAATAGATTGGACTATAAAATATACTCGTTCAACCGATAATTATTCTCAGCCAAGAAAATCTACAGATTCTCCAATATTTACAATAAATTTTGGTAATTATACTGGAGATCCCAATACATCTGAATGTAGTAATTGGGAGGTTGCTGAATTAATTTTTTATGATAGAGAGTTATCATTAAATGAACAAATTAGTTTAGAAAATTTTTTAGCATTAAAGTATGGTCATATAAGTTTTTCTAATGTTGTTTCGACATTAAATCAATATAAATCATTAACTACAATTACTGCATTATATGATAGTTGGTATAATATCTGGAATGGTGCTCAATATGCTTATTATAATTCTTTATGGAATGGTCCTGGATTAGGAGAATTCAAAACAATAAATAATTTAGGGTATTTTGGAATGTTATTTTTAAATGGTGTTGTAGTTACAGATGCGACTGGATATAGTAATAGAAATAGATATCAAATGACATATAATTTTAAAATGCCAGGAAATATCTCTAAAGCACATATTATAGTAGGTGGAGGTGGAGGAGGTGGAGGTTCAGGAACTAAAGGAGGTGGAGCAGGGGCAGGAGGTATGGCATATATACATTCGCAGACAAATTTATCAGATGTAACATTAAATATAGTACTTGGAGCTCGTGGAAGAGAAGGAGCACATTTTAGCGGCCATCAACCTTCATCGGGAGGAGATACGACAACAACATTTACTATAAGTGGTACAACTTATACACTTACAGGTTCAGGCGGAAATCAAGGACCTAATAATACTTCAGCTGGGGGTGCTGGTGGTGGTTTTTCTATTACACCAAGTATAACTAATTCTGGAGGAGGAAATGGCGGAGATGGTGTTAATATAAATAGCACGTATGTTCTACCGCCAGGTGGTGCTATACATACTCCAACTAATATTATGTTTTCATATACTGGTGGTAAATCTGCTACTTTATGGAATGTTGCTACAGCATTTGGTATAGCATCTTATAATGTATCTGATTGGTGGACAGATACATTTAGTGGTAATGGAGGTAATGGTGCTGGTCGTGGTAGTGACGGATATGCTCGTAACGCAAGGCATGGAGGTCATGGTTGGGTATTAGTTATATTTGACAATACAACTTAATAATAAAAATGAGTACATAATTTATTTTTTCTTTAAATTTTAAAAGTTTTTATAAATTTAAAATTTTTTTTTAATTATGTACTCATTTTGCAATTTATTATTTTAACTATCAAACAAAATTATTTAATATGTTATCTAAATTAAAAATAATAGTATATATCTATTTTTTAATAGTATTTACGTGTAAAAATTAGTTTTGAAAGGTATCACACCTATATGTATTAGGCTATAAGAAGTTGTAGAAATATCAATTACATTTTCCTCAGTAATATTTAGAGTAACTTTTCGCAATTTCCATAATTATGTAAATGTTTATAACATGCAATAATATTATCGTATATATTATTATAATAATTATATTTAATATTATTCTCTTTACACCATTCTTGAACTATAGGTTTAATTTTATAATAATGTACATGTGATATTCTTGGAAATAAATGATGTTCTATTTGGTAATTTAGACCCCCATGAAAATATCCTAATAATCTTCCACCTACAGAAGAAGTTGTTTCAATTTGAGCTACAGCCCAGTCAATTTTAGAGTTGCTCTCTTTATTTATATTTTTAACCCCTTCAAAATTATGAGAAATTATGAAGTTTAAACCTAAATATAATCCTCCAAAAGTTAAAGTAATAAATATATATAAAATAGTATATATTGATGGATAAATATATATGGGTAATATGTAAAATCTTATAATAAAAAAGAAGCGAAAGATTAATCCGTAATAAGATTCATGTAATGCTAATGAAGAAATGTTTTCACCCATATGGTTCATATAAAATAAATCTAATATTTCTTTAAAGTGCCAATTAAAAGGAAGTAAAGATAATAGAGGCCATACATAAATTTTTTGTATTTTATATATATTATACCATTTAACAGAATTATGAAGTCTAACAATATCCGTTGTAATATCAGGGTCTTTTTCATACATATTTGTATAAGCATGATGAAGTAATACGTGATGATGTTTCCATAATAAGGAACTTCCACCTATCCAGTCTTGAGAAAAACCCCATAACATATTTATATATCCATTAGATGATATAGCTCCGTGATTAGCATCATGTTGAATACATAAACCAACAAGAGCCATTAAATATCCTAATATTATAGATTTAATGAACGTAAACCCATAACTTATATTGTGCCATTCTATATAAAAAAGTGATATTACTATAATTATAGATTTAATATACCATTCTGAATTAGCATAAGAATAAGGAACAGCTTTTTTCACACGTTTTTTTAGTTCAATAAATTTATCACTATTTATCAAATAATGATCTTTACTCAAATCATCTATATCTTTTATTTTGTATTGTTCTAATAAATATTTTTTGGATTTAATATGATTATTATGTATCATATAATAATGAATAGTAGCATTTTTACCACCAAATATATTTAATATATAAGCACCTCCAGGATGAACTTTAGAAAACTCTTTTATATTATAAATAGCATCATCTACTATAACTTCATCTTCATTTATAATCATGAATTTATTATTAAATACTTTTACTTTTTATATATTTTTTTTTATATTTATGATTAAGATTTTGTATATCATTATTATTATAATTAAGTATTATGAGACTATTAGAGAAACAAAAAAATAAAAATATGATAATTATTAAAAATGCCGTTACACAAAAAACATAGATTATATTTAACAATAATAGATAAGTAATTTTATATATATATTATATATTTAATAATTTATATTTTTATATGTAATATGTTGTGAATGATATAAACATTTGGGTATAATATATTATAAATGTATAGTCAACTTCCTCAGTTTTATTATTTAACAAATATTGAAGTTTTTTCGCAAATTGCAAAAGCAAATTATAAAAATAAAGAATTACAAGAAGAAGAGAGTGATTTTATTATTAATGAAGCAAAAATTGATTAATTATTTTATTATTACAACATAAGATATGCTTTTTAGAAATATGAATATTGATAATATACCAGAAATGAAAAAGCTATGTAATAAAATTAAGGATGAATATGATAAGACTATTTTAGAAGAAAATAGTAATATTAGAGATTTCATATATAATTATATTGAAGGTATGAGTTTAATAGAAAAATCAAATGTATTAAATTCGTTTAATATTATACAATTGGATTATTACAATAGTAATATTTTGAAAAAAATAAATAATAAATATGACGGAGACCCTCTTGTAGCTATTTGTTATGATTTAATTTGCTAATTTGTAAATTATTACATTAAATTACATTTACTTTGTTTCTTTTTTGTAAAAGTATCATCATATATGATATTTACTTTATTAAGTACATATTCTATATCAGGGCGTAAGATAGGTAATATATTCCACATTTTATCAATTAAATTTTGTAATTCTATATTATTTATTTCTTTAAGATTAGGTCTCATTCCTTCTTTAAGTAAGAGAATTGCGTTAGGATTTCTGTCTAATTCTTCAAATGGTATCTTTCCGGTATTTATAAACCAAAAATTTAGTGCCAATGAATATATATCTATTTTTAAATTATAATCTTCACCTTTATTGAATAATATTTCTGGTGCCATGTATCTTAATGTACCTGTACAACCACTCATTTTATATATATCATGTTTTTTTTTAATAGTACGAGATAATCCAAAATCTGTGAGTTTAATATGTAAATCTTCATCTAAAAGAATATTAGAAGGTTTAATATCCCTATGCATAATAGGATAATAACAATTGTGTAGAAAATAAATTGCTTGTGTAAGTTCTTTTATCCATCTGCACATATATTTTACAGAAGGTTTCCATAATTTAGAATGTTGATTTGACATCTTTTTATAATATGTATCCAATGAGCCATTTGGTAAATATTCATATAAAAGTATAAGAGGGTCGTTAATAGTACATGCCCCCATAAATAAAACCAACCGCGGATGTCTTAAGTGAGAAATTACAGAAATCTCATTTATCAAATCATTATAATCAGTTTCAGTATTATCATGTCTAAGATATTTAACAACACATTGTTCTCCTCTCCAAATTGCCTTATTAATTATTCCATTAGTTCCTTCAGCTATTTTTTCATATATATAAATTTCTCCTCTTCTTAATTCCCACCACTCAGCTCTACCTCTAAGATTGAATGGTATCATATCTATATATAATGAAGAGTCATTAGAATTATTTGAATGTGAAGATTTATCATTATAAAGTATATCGAATGTTTCCATTATATATATTAATATATATATTACAATAAATCATTTTTTATTATTTATTCTTATTGTATAATTAGAGATAAAAAAAGATTATATGAAAAATAATTCTAAAACAAAAATTAATGGTGGTGAAAATAGTGCTCCTCCTAATATCGGAGATCATATAGAAGTACGATTAGAAGATTTTCATAAAAATTATGTTTTACTTAGAACTGATGATAATGGATATAAATATTATGTAAAAAAAGGTGAACCAAATCCCAAATATGCATTTCTTCTTGAATATGATTTTTATCGTAACAATAATCCAATAACAATAAATATTCCTCTTGATGATAAAAGTAAAAAAATAAGTAGAGTAAAAAGAGGAGAACAAAAAATAGCTGATATCAAAAATAATAATAACTTAAGTTCGATGAAAACAGCTTTAAATTTATTTATGAATCATTGTCAGCAAACAATTAATGAAAATGGAAAGCTAATTAATATATGTAATAAAGGTGTTGAAGATTTAATTAATGGTGTACGACCAGTACAACAAGTACAACAAGGACAAGTACAAGTACAAGGGTACCAAGAACAGGGGTACCAACCAGCACAAGTACAAGGGTACAAACCAGTACAAGTACAAGGGTACCAAGGACAGGGGTACCCAGTACAAGGGTACCCAGTACAAGGGTACCCAGTACAAGGGAACCAAGGACAAGGGTACCCAGTACAAGGGTACCCAGTACAAGGGTACCAACCAGTACAAGTACAAGGGAACCCAGTACAAGGGTACCCAGTACAAGGGTACCCAGTACAAGGGTTCCAACCAGTACAAAGGTACCAAGGACAAGGGTTCCAACCAGTACAAGGGTACCCAGTACAAGGGTACCAAGGACAAGGGTTCCAAGGACAATGGAACAAAGGACAATTCGGACCACCAGCACCAAAACTACTACCAAAAACAAATTTATCAAGAGCAAATTCGGATAGTTCAGAGGTATCATCCGAATTTTCAGTTGGAGGTAAAAAAACACCACCAAGAAATTCAAATGAAAAGCGTAAAATGCATGAACAAATAATTAAATCAAAATTATTATTTAGAGATTTATTGAACGACCCTGATAGTAAATATGTAAAATATATGAATACGCTTTACATAAAAATAAATGATACATTATTATCTGTAAATAAATTATATGAATTTATTAACTCTGAAGATGTTAGAGTTAAAAATAAAGTTAAATCTAAAAAATAAAGAATAGTAATATTATATATAGTCACTTGAATTAGTTAAATCTGTTTTTGGAATTTCAACAATATTATAAGGACTAGCATTAAATAAAGGAGAGTTTAATGTTAATTGTTTTGGTATATTATATATATCGCGCAATCGTTCTCCTAAAACTATGTTATCAGTAATAGGAACTTTCATATCATTATTATTATCAGTAGGTTTCATATAAAAATCTGATATATTTCTGTCTTTTTGCCTAGCGAATAATTTCCAATTATTGTTTCCGGCATCTTTTTCTTCAGAATTATTTGTAACATATGCTACAAGACGATATTTATCATTAATATCATTGGTTTGTATATACATAGTTCTTTCATTTATATTTTTAATTAATTCACTATGTGTTTTATTGTCAGCACGATTTATTGGAGGATATAATTGGTCTTCTACAACTTTGCGATCTCTTATTTCTACATTATTTTTTTCTTTGAAAGATAACAATTTATTATACTCATCTATAGTTAAGCAAATTTTGTCAATATTAGGAATACATCTAATATCAGTAGTATTGGCATTTTTTTTTTCAGTTTTATTAGTTAGATTAGTTACATTAGTTACATTAGTTATACCGATGAGTTCTGTATAGAAAACGATATATATTATAAAACAACTTATTATTAATATAAATAATAATAAAAGATGAGGTATATACTTATTAAACATTTTATATAGTATTTTAATTATATAAATAGATAAATATATATATCGATAAATGAATACTATTATTAATTTTACAACAACCCCAACATTTCTATTTTGTTGCGTAGGTAAATATTTCTTTCTAATAAATATGCTTACAGCACATATGAAATATAGAAAAAAACCTTATGAAATAAAGAAACCTCTTTATGTATATAATTTATTACAAATTATAATAAATTTATATATGATATATGGTTTAAGGGAGTTTCTTTCATTTCCTAATATTTTTAGTATAAATAAGGAGTATTCAAAAAATATAGAATATTATACATATATTCATTATTTGTCTAAATACCTAGATTATTTTGATACATATTTTATAATTTTGAAATGTAAAAGCAAGGAACAATTATCATTCTTACACGTATACCATCATAGTACTATTGGAATAGTATGGGGATTTCTGTTATATAATAATGATGCTAATGGTACTGCGTCATACGGATGCTTTATTAATAGTATAATTCATTTCATTATGTATAGTCATTATTTAATAACATCTATGGGATATAAAAATCCACTTAAAAAATATATTACCCAACTGCAATTATTACAATTTTTCAGTTGTATTATACATTCATTCATAGTTCTTTTCTATGAAACGATAGTACCAAAAAAATATGCTTATTTAGAGCTAATGTATCATATAAGTATGATTATTTTATTTAAAAATTTTTATAATAAATCTTACAAAAAAATTATATAAAAATAAGACGATATATATAGTTAGCTAAGGGCACAACATCAAAAACAACTATATAATAATGACGCGAAGATATAATAAGAAATCTCACTTTGACGAACTACGAAAGAACGAACAAACATCACGTGCGGGTTTTGGATGGGAAGAAGGTGAGGAAGAAAAACTTCTTTCTATGAGACTTGAAAAAGCTTCCTATGAAGATATTGCTACAGAACTAAAGAGAACTTCTCGCAGTATTCAAACACGAATTTATCAATATATCTGCCGTATTGTAGAGGGTGAAAATGGTAGTGAAGAAGAACTTGTTGCTAAATATGACGTAGATGTTAATGAACTAAAAGAATTTAAAACAAAACGCGACGAATATGCATCAAAAGTAAATGCTCGCAGACGTCAACCAAGATATAATAAAGAAGAAGGAAAACCTAATGTTCCTCAAGAGAACCGCAATAATGATCTTCGCAATGAACTAAATGTTCTTCGTCAAGAAGTTAGAGATTTGCGTAAAGAAGTAAGAGAAATTCGCGAACGTTAAACTTTATAAGTTAAGTATTTTAATGAATATTTAATAAATTCATTAAAATAGAAATTGCACTTATTAAAGCATCTATTTTTCCTAAATCATAATTAATAAATCCCTTATTGTCTGTTGTTTCTGCGTTATTATTATTTTCATTTTTATCCAATTCTATTACCATAGTATCGTTTTTCGTAGATATTTGAATATATTTAACATTAGATACGTCGATTTTAATATTGGCTAATATTAAGTTTTTTGCTATTTTATCATTATTATTAATAATAGTATTATTAATATTCAAATATAATTCATTGTGTTTAGCAAGATTTAAATTATTTATGTTATTATTCGTATCGTTGGTAACAAAATCGCTAAAATTATTAATATTAAATATATTATTATAATTTATTGATTTTTGAGCTTTTTTAATTTTTCTAAGAGATACAAGATAATTCGCGTATAAATATTTCTCATTTTCATTAGAAAATTTGCGAATTTTTAAGCACTTTTTATTTTTAACTATATTTTTACATTTTTGATTATGAAATGTCATAATAAAGCATTCAACAAATGTTAGATACTTAATTATAAGTAGAATAATTAAATATTTCATTGCCAGAATAATAAAATTAAATAGACATTATATCAATTTTTATAATAAAATTATATAAAAATTGATAATCCTTATATATTACTACTATCACCTATACTATAATGGATGATGATATGTGGAACTTATTTAAAGAAATAAAAGATGAAGAGGACAAACAATTAAAAATAAATAATGGAGTTGATACTTCTAAAAAAGATGAAATAATGTGTAGTTGCGGATGTTCTGATTTTATTATTGAAGATAATATGCATATATGCAAAAAATGTAGTTCTATTGTATCAAAGGTTATAGAAAATACAGCAGAATGGAGATATTATGGTAATGAAGATAATAGAGATGGCGATCCTTCAAGATGTGGAATGCCTACTAATAATCTTCTACCAAAATCTTCTATAGGTTCTATGATAGGTAGTGGTTATAAAGATACTTCTGACATGCGTATAATTCGAAAATTTCAAATGTGGAATAGTATGCCATATGATGAAAGAACTTTATGGAATGTTTTTGATAAAATGACAGCAAATACTATAAATAATGGCATTCCTCAAAAAGTAATCGATGATGCTAAAGTTCTATATAAAAAGGCTTCTGAAAAAAAAATTTCACGTGGAGATAATAAAGATGGCCTTATAGCATCATGTATTTATCACGCATGTTTAATTAATAAAATACCAAAAAGTTCAAAAGATATTGCCTTGATGTTTAATATATCACACGTAACTTTAAATAAAGGAAATACGAGATTTCAAACATTATTGCAAATTAATGTATCATCACCTGACCCAATTGATTTTATTTCACAATATGGTAATAATTTAAATATGAGAATATATGATATTAACAAATGTAAAGAATTAGTTAAATTAATAGAAGAAAATGAAATTATGAATGATAATTCTCCAACATCATCAGCGGCAGGAATTTTGTATTATTATTCTATGGTAAAAGAACTAGGATATACTAAAAAATGTTTTGCTAAAGCATGTAATGTTTCAGAAGTCACCATTATTAAATGTTATAAAATTATTAATATGTTTCATAATTTTATAATTACTCATAAAAGTAATATATTCTCATAAATTCTCGTAAATATTAGATTATATTTAATCCTAAGATAAATTAAATGATATGACAAAAGATGATTTATTTTCCTCCATATGCAATGGAGATATACAAAATAGTATATTATTAAGTACTAACATTCTATATATAGATAGTTCATTTGAAACACTCGAATTAATCTATATAGACGTATGTTCGTATATTGGTACATTTATATATATAACAGATATTAGTAAATTAATAGATATATATGACAATTTAGTAATTTTAATTAATTCTGAAAAAATATCAATTAAAAATATTTACTCTATTGTAACTAAATTATGTATATTATGTGACATATATAATAAACATCCCGTATCAAAATGTGGAAATATGTCAATATCTGTTTTAAAAAATAAAATATTACCAATTTTGAATGATAATAATATGAAATTATCACAAAATGGTGTAATGCGTTTTGATGGAGTTCTTCCACCACATAATCATGAAAATTACAATTCTGCTTTACAAATTATAGCAATTTTAATAAAGACAATTAAAAGTACTGATGATATATCTTATGAAAATAGTGATAAATTAATTGATATATCTAATAATCTAAGATTAGTAATAGATTATATATTAAGAAAAAAATTAAAATTCGAAACAAAATTTTATAGTACAGACGATGATATATCATGGTTTATATGGGGTGTTTTTAGTATATTATATAAAGAAAAAGCAATAGACGATGCTTTTACTATATATAATCATGAATTTAAGAAAAAATATAAAACATCAAGACAAGGTATAGTACATTCTCTCGGATTAATGTGTATATATATACATAAAAAAGATATATCAATGGGATGGACGCAAAAAGAACAAAATGTTATTAATAAAATAGATGAAATATCTATAAAGTTATATAACGAAATAAGAAGAGATATAGTTAAAAAACATCCTGAATTACAAGAAAAAAATGTAAAAAAAAAATTAGAAAAAGAAAAGGAAAATGATGGGTTAGAATTTATTTTAAATTATATACCAGAAATAGATAGTGATAAATTATATATTCCAACAAATAATAATGATATTAATGAACCTATTAGAATAATAAATGCAAAATAAAAATATTTATTAATATTTTAGTATTACATTATTATATTTTTTAATTATATCTTGTTTTGAAATACTTATAGCTGCTATATTATTTGTTTTATTGAACTTAATGTTATTTAATTTTATTAATAAATTATTTATATTATATTGCGTATCATGTTTATTAGTTATCTTTATAAACCAATGTGTGTTTATATTATCTTCTTCGGTTGTTATTTTTACAAATCCAGCTTTCGAACCTACACGTCTTATAGATATATCAGAGAATTCTTTTTTAGAAAATTTATACCAAGATAAAGGTATTAGTTTAGCAGGTTTTTTTCTATTATAATTTTTACGCTTCCATATTTGAAATATAGTCTTAATATCTTTTTCATTTCCATGATAGATAAATGAATTTATTGGTAGCTTTGTTTCATATATTAAATGATAATTCAATGGAAATGATTTTTGAAAACTTGGTTTCCTAAAACTAATAGGTAAAACAAATGATATACTTTTTGATTTTAATATATTTGCTGAATGCTTAATAAACTTAATAGCTGCTGAAGATTTATTACCAAATGGAGGATTTCCTATTATATGACAATCACAATCATATCTATTTACCTTTAAAAAATCAGCATTAACAATATTTTTGTGTTCTGGTTTAATATCATAAAATAAATAATTATTTGTTAGCTTTTTAATTATATTTATGAAAGAACCATTTCCGGCACTTGGTTCAATTATTAATTCATTCTTATTAATTTTTAGATATTTTTTAATAGCCTTATAGCAAATTTTAACAGCTATTGCGTTTGTATAAAATTTATTAAGAGATACGGCATTCTCATTAGACATAGTTGATATAATGCTATTTATATACTTATTTATAATAAAATTAAAAAAATGATATATAAGATTATTTTATGTAATTTAATATATTATAAATAATGACTATCGAACACACATATTTTACAACAATTAATACAAATGAAAAAGCTTATGTCATAGGTTTAATTTTATTTAATATTAAAGAGAAAAATAATGATAAAATAGTAGTCAAAATAGAAATAGATACAGAAATATTAAAAGATTGTAAAGTTACATTATCATATTCTATTTATAATAAATTATGTAATATTGATAAAAATAATTATGTTTACTATAAAAATATAGATAAAATTATTGAGATTTTTAATAAAATAGGAAATGTTAAATATGATGAAACATATAATGTTATTGAATTAACTATAACATCAATGTATATTATAAATGATATATTCCATAAACATATGAAATTATATTTAGAAAATACTAATTATGATTATTCATTATTTATAAATACCATTTATAATACTGATAATACATTGGCAAATAGTTTTATTAAAGCATATATAGAAAAATATGGAAAAATACAAAACAATAGTGTATATATTAACTTCAATAATTTCATTACTATAAAAAAGGTAGTAGAAATATATGGAATTCCTAACAAAATTTTAAAAGAAGATAATGATAAAGAACAATTATATGTATTAGAATATAAAAATTCTAATATGATAGATTTTCTTGGAAAAATTTATTCTGATGATATGCATATTAATAATAATATATATAATTTCGTAAATTATAATGATAATCCTGTATTAAAAATTATAAAAGTAGATGAGAAAGCCATAATACCTAATAAAAATAATTACTCAGATGCTGGTTTTGATTTAACCATTATTAAAAAAATTAAAAGATTAAATAGTGATACTATGCTATATGATACGGGTATTAAATTAGAAATACCTAATGGATATTATGTAGAAATAGTACCTCGTAGTTCAATAAGCAAATCAGGATATATGTTAGCGAATAGTATTGGTATCATAGATCAAGGCTATATCGGTAATTTGCTTGTAGCTTTGCGAAAAATTAATAATGAATGTGAAGATTTAGAATTACCTTATAAATGTTGCCAAATTATTATGAAGAAACAAGTATATCCAAAAATAGTAGTATGTGATTATAGTAACGATAGTAACGATAGTAACGATAGTAACGATAGTAACATCGATAAAGAAAAATCTAAGAATATACAAGAAACTTCGCGTGGTGAAGGAGGTTTTGGAAGTACAGGAAAATAATTGTATAATTGTTATAAAATTTTAATAGTGAATAAAATATTACTATCATTATAGTAGATATAGTTATAATTGTAAGAAACAAAATATTAAAATTATTGTTGATATCAAAGTAATCTATATATATATACCACAAGTTTCTAATATAATCATTATTGTAATAATTAATAATAAAACAAACTATATTAATTAATTCATCATTTATAAAACTATTCATTATTTATTTAATAATTAAATATATATTTTTGTCATTTTTTTATTAAATAGAATATTTATTTATAATTTTATTATGTATCTCGTCGTAATTTTCTAATGTATAATTAGCAAAAAATATATTTTTAGAATGAAAATCACTACATATAAATATATTATTATATAATTTTTTTATTTTCTCTCTAATAATAATACTATTTATACCAATATCCCATAAATATAATGAATATTTCTTAATAGGATATACTATATTCATATTATTAAGAAGATGATTTTGGATATTATATTCATTTAATATATATTCATCATTAAAAATATATAATGTATCTATATTATATTTTGAAACATTACCAAATGTCTTTCTTTTATCTTTAGAAAAATATTTAAATTTTAATAAATTATCTTTTGATAATGCGAATATAATAATTTTTGAGGTCTGGTATTTATTAGATATATTATTAGTAGTTAAATTTATATTATTATAATCATCAATTGAAACGTCCTTGACCTCTGTGTTATAAATAATATTACAATTATTTTTTAATACATATGAAACCATTTTTTCAATAATTACACTTGAATCATCTTCTACGATATAAAAGGTATTATTGATTAATTCATTATTAAATAAAGATATGCCAAATAATCCAGATATATAAGGATATATTTGAAAATAATTATTAATATTATTATTCAAATATAAGTAATCATTTTGTGTTAACAAAGTGCCACATAATTTATCAAATGATTGAGTATTTAACATTTTATTAGGAATATGCTTTGCTTTATTTATAATATTATTAATAATCGAAATTATTTTTTCATTAAAGTTAAGATTATAAGTACTATATTTTATAGAAAATTTATTTAACAATTGAATATAAGAATTATGTTTTTTATTAAAAATTTTATAATTTATTATATCGTCATTAAAGTTAGTTTTTTTTTCTATAAGTGTTACTTTAATACCGCAATCAATACATCTTATTGCTGAATATAATCCTGAAAAATTACAACCTATAATGGTTAAAGTATCATTCATTATATAATATTTATTTTAATAGTTAATATTTAATAATTAAATATATTTTATATACTAAATATATATTATGCGTAGCTTAAAATATAATAAAAAAATATATATAAATTAAATAATATATAAAATGGGTGCCAATTCTTCGCGTCAATATACTTATCAACAATATTATGACGCAATGAAAAAAAGTGGAAAACATAATGATATTAATTTAAAACATCTTGATTATGATACAATTAATCCTTACGAAATTTTCACTATATCAAAAGATTTTACATGGGTAGAATTAAAAGATGCTTATAAAAAATTAGCGATGCAATTCCATCCTGATAAACCTGATGGAAATAAAGATATTTTTAATATGATAACATATTGTTTTGAGAAATTAGCAAAAGAATATAAAAAAAGAGAAACAGAATTATCACATAATGAATTAAAAAAACAATCAAAAGAATTCTTCAATAAAATTATATCAGAACAAAATACACATCCCAGTATAATTAATAACAAAAAAAACATTAATGAAAGCAATAATGATGAACCATTTTCTCAAAGATTTAATAAAAACTTTGAGAAATGTAAAGTATATACAGATGAAATAGAATTTGGTTATGGAGATAATATGGATACTTCTACAAATATTAGAGAGGACATAAAAATAAAAAAATTAATGAAAAAAAAAATGGATAATAAAAGTTTTAATGATTTATTTGAAAGCAGAGTTCCTGTTAATAAACAAATTGTTAAATATAAAGAACCAGAGCCTCTATTATTAGCTAAAAATCTTCAATTTACAGAATTAGATAATAAAAAACCAGATGATTATAGTAGCAGTAGTTCAAAAAAACAAAACTCATTATCATATACAGATTATATGAAAGCACACGATGGGTCGCGTTTAATAGATACTTCTATTATCAAAACAAAAAAGGAATTTAAATCAATAGAGGAATATGAAATATATAGAGATAATAATGCTAAAAAAGAGTTATCTGCTAAAGAATTAAGGATACAAGAATTAAAAAAACAGAAAGAAGAAGAAGAAGAACTTATGAGATTAGAAAGATTAAAAAAATACGATAATAGAATAGAATTATCATATGAAAAAGCAAATAGATTATTTATAAAATAATTTTATTTTTATTTAAATTCATTCTTTATTTTAGATAATAATATTTCTCTATTTTTGTCACTATCTTCCCAACCATTTTCAAATAATTTTTTAGAATTTTCTTTATCTAAATACATTAATGCATTTTGCGAATATTTTCTACCCCACATAAATCTATCTATATCTATTGAATTTGAAGATACAATATTATCTACTCCTATTATTTCTAATGTTTTTGAATTTTTTATTTCACCATCTATATAATATTTATCTTTATATTTTTTTGAAAAAGTATTACCTGATATATATGGAATATATGAGCTACATAGACAATAATCAATTAAATCATTGATATCTGTAAAATCATTCTTTTTTACATTTTGAATATTATATATTGCTTTTACATTTGAAGCAATTATTGATATTTTATTATTATTATCTATTATATTTCTTCCCAAATATCTTAATTTTAAATTTTTTTCAATATTACTTTGAAAAGTCCTAATATCATTATGAAAAGATATTTTATTTATATTTTTTCCTATAGAAAAATCCCATAAATCATCATGATTTGATAAGTCTTTTTCTTGAGTATATAATAAAGCACACCACGCACCTCCTGAAATACCTGTTATATTATAGTTTTTGATTGGTATATTATTTTTTATATACCCTAATACACCTATGCTATATGGTAAATATAAACCAGTTCCAAAAACATTAATATTAACATATGCGAATGACATATTATTTAATAATATAGTTGATAATATTATAAATTGAGCAAGATATTTAATAAAAAATATATTTACTATTTTAATATTCATTTATTAATAAATTGATAATCTACATTATATTGTTATATTATTTTATTATTTTCCATTTTTTCTTTTCCTCTGTTAAATCTCTTTTGCGCATATATGTTAAAAAGTCTTTAACATTATCTTCGTTTCCTATAGAGAAAAAATTATTTAATTCGCTAATACATCTTTTATTTTTGTGGATACATGCTAATATTATATCATTCATAACATTTTTATAGCGATCAGATATAAAAGGAGGTTGAGATATTAACCATAAATTTCTCATATCAGAATAAAATATCTCGTTTATTTGTATTTCTTCTTTCTTATCATTATCATAATAAATATGTATAATATTTTGTTCTATTACTAAAGATACTATTTCATTATTTAAGTTTTCCATTTTAATATATATATATATATATTATTTTTATTTATATATTATTTATATAACTACTATATAACTCTAAATTATAAATATATATATAACTTATCTTTAGAATGCTATATTATGATTTGATTATTGTGGGAGCAGGACCCTCGGGATTAGCTCTAGCACACGTATGCTGTAATATATATAGAAAAATATTAATTATAGATAAAGAAGATAGTATAGGTGGTATTCATCGTGTATTAAGAGATTATTATGGAATATATACAGAATATGGTCCAAGAACATATATGTCAGTATATTATAATTTTATTAATATTATTAAAGAGCTAAGATTAGATTATAATACCTTATTTATAAAATATAAATACAATTTTATATCAAATTTGTTATTTAGAAATAATTTAACTTTATATGAAAACTATGTATTAATATGTGCTTATATGAAGTACCTATTTAATGATAATTATGGAAAAAATACGAGTTTATATGATTATATACAATATTATAAGTTTAGTAGTAAATCAATTAATATTATAGATAGTATATGTGTGTATATAGATGATGGTAATATAATGACATATAGTTTGAATAAATTTATTAAATTATATGATGTACTTTTTAATAGTAAGATTTTAGTTCCTGCTAAAACATTAGATAAATATTTATTCGATGATTGGAAAAGATTTTTGGAAAATAAGGGTGTTGAATTTAAATTAGAAAAAGAGATATATAATATTAATATAATAGATAATAGTGTATGTGGAGTAGATTTACTGAGTGGAGAACAATACGGATGTGTCAATTTAGTATTAGCAATGCCACCATTGGCATTATTAAATATTATTAGAAATGATGATTTATTAAAGAGATCTTTTGGAAATTATGAAGATTTAGAAGCATGGGTTAAAAACACAAAATATCGCAATTATATATCAATAACATATCATTTTAAAACTAATATAGATTTTTACGATAGTAATGGATTTACCATAAATACAGAATGGGGTATTATAGTAATGAACTTATCAGAATATTGTAATAAATTAGAAAATACATCTTATCCTATACTAAGCACAATGATAACATTATGTAATAAAAAAAGTAGTTATATTAATAAATGTCCAAATGAATGCAATAGTGAAGAATTAATATTAGAGGTTTTTAGACAATTAAAGATTTGTTATATTAATTGTGAAAATATTTCATCTGCTGAATATTTTGCTGTTATCAATCCTAACAATTATTATGATGCCTATAAAAAAATGTGGATTTGTTCAGACAATGCTTATTATAATACATTCAATCAAAAATATATAGATTTTCCAAGTAAAACTATAGATAATTTATATACTTTGGGTACTCATAATGGAAAAAGTTATATCCCTTTCAATTGTATAGAAAGTGCTATTTCTAATGGAATATCTTTAGGTTGTGAATTATATCCAGATGTTAGAAGAAATTACTTTGTTAAAAGAGGAATATATTTAAAAGACCTTATATTCTATTTTATAATAATAATGTATTCTACTATAATTTATTTTAGTATCTATAAAATAGATATAATCCTGTAAAATGGAAAGAGGTATAATTATGTTACTTCATTCTATTATTATTGGATTAATATTATATATTATCATGGTTTTTGCTTTTCAACAAAATGATAAGAAAGCAGAAAATAGAAGTATTTTAATAGCTGCTATAGTATTAATATATATGATATTATTTGGTCATGAATTACCTAATAAAATTAATAAGGATTTATAAAATAATATAAAGCATATAATATTAGGATTATTTATCAATATTATATATTAACATATATGCTTCTTTATTTTTTTGTAAAAAGTTATCAACTTTTGATATATTATCATCATTATATAATAAAAAGGTATTTTCATTATTTACTTGCGTAGAACATATAGAAGTATAATGACCGCCTGAAATATTACCAACATGTAGTGCTATAGAAGATAGTTTATAATTTTTTTCTTCATTTTTTTCATATAAAATAGTACCTTTTGTAAAAAAAAGATTTTCATTTATATTTACAGGTTTGGTATTTTTAATATTTGTATTAACAAATCTGTTTATAATTATAAATAAAACAGCAGGTAAGCTCCATAATTTAGAAGCTTTTATATATTCTGTCTTCTCTTTACATTTATCACATATCCAATCATTATTATAATTATTTTCTTGTAATAAATCTTGTAACATATTAATAATATTTGGATTATCAATATTATCTGGTATATTTAAATGAAGAGTACTGATAGGTTCAAAATTATATAATGTATTTTCGCATTTTTTACATTTAGTTATATTAAGTAAAAACCCTTGTGTAGTATTTTGCCATAAAGATATTTTGTTATTACAATGTGTAGTATAATAATATATAAATTGTTCATTTAGATATTTGCTATTTTTAAATGCAAGTATAAAATCTTCATAATTAGAATATTCTATTCCATTTAAAATCCTATTTTCATTAAGTAGAGTATTGTGATATTTTGGATTATCATTAATTTCAGATATTATCTTTTGGTTTAAAAATATCCATAATTCAGTAATATCAATTTGCTCACCATAATCAAATATATTACAAAAATTATTATATATACTTGCGACAAATTTTTTAGGAATAATAGATTTATTTTTAATATGTAATAGTACCAATAACTCTTTTAAATTAGAAATTATAGTATTGTCTGGAAAATCATAGCTTAATATTATATTTCTTAATAAATCATTCCTACAAATTATTTGAACTAAGCTATTAATAGCACAAGTAAATCCAAGATTTGATAATCCTTGCATTATATAATTATTTAATATTTTATATCTTATATCTATTAGTAGATATACTATGAAAAAAAAAATTTCTTCTAATACATTGGTTAAAAGTAAAAGTAAGCCTTTATCAGAAATTTATGATATGAGTGGAGATATGAAAAATGTTAGTAAATCAATGGGAAAAGTTGGATTTAACGCATTTTTTGTACTATTAATAATTATATCTTTAGTAGTTCTTCTTATTAACATAAATGCTATTATATGGATTAATAAACTCGAATACATAAAGTGTGCTTGTAGCGAAAGTTGGATGCGTTCTTATATTAAAAATTTTCTATATATATTCATATTATTTTCAATATTAAACATCGTACTAACAATTTATATGTATAGTAATAATTTTGATAATACTAAATTACCTACTTCATTATCATTAGTTATTAATATATTCCATATGATAATATCTATATTCGGTTTTATTAATATATTTATAGTTATAATATTTATTAATAAATTAAAAGAAATAAATTGTGTTTGTAGTGAAGATATCAGAAGAGAAGTTTACTATATATATAATACTATTTCGTTATTTCTTATCGCATTTTATTTATTCCTATTTATAGGAGCTATAATATTTAACTACATTTATTATAAAAGATAATCTAATCTAACTCTTCGACTGGTTTGTTTTTAGGAACTTCATCTTCTCCTTCTTGGAAACCTGGCATACCTCCGGCCATACTACTTGCCATTCCTGAAAGGTCGGGCATTCCTTCTGGCATACCTTGGCTATATAGTTTTTGCATTAGAGGATTAACCTTTTCTTCAATTTCTTTTTGTTTATTTTTATATACATCAACATCTGATGTTTTATTTTCTTCAAACCATTTAAGCCCTTCTTCTACAATAGGATCAACTTCTTTCTTAACTTCATCAAGAGTAGGAGGAGAACCTTCACGTTTTGTCATAGAATTTCTGAGGTTATATAAGTAATTTTCTAAACCATTCTTAGTCTCAATAAGTTCCTTCATCTTATTATCTTCATTCTTAAATTCTTCAGCTTTCTTGATCATTTCTTCAATTTGTTCGCTTGAAAGACGTCCTTTATCATTTGTAATAGTAATATTGTTAGTTTTCTTTGTAGATTTTTCTTCAGCTGTAATATTCATAATACCATTAGCATCAATATCAAATGATACTTCAATTTGTGCTTGACCGCGGGGCATAGGAGGGATGCCATCAAGATGAAAACTTCCGAGAAGATTATTGTCCTTAGTAAATCCACGTTCACCTTCATAAATTTTAATATCAACGCCAGGTTGATTATCAGAGTAAGTAGAGAACACTTGTGATTTTTTAGTAGGGATAGTAGTATTACGTTCAATGATTTTAGTCATTACTCCACCAGCTGTCTCAATACCAAGTGAAAGTGGAGCAACATCTAAAAGAAGAAGTTCATTTGTTTTGCTATTGCCTTGACCGGTAAGAATTGATGCTTGAACGGCAGCGCCATAAGCAACTGCTTCATCTGGATTTAGAGATTTGTTAAGTTGTTTTCCATGAAAATAATCTGACAATAGTTCTTGAATACGTGGAATACGTGTTGAACCTCCTACAAGTACAATTTCATTAATATCTCCTTTACTCATTTTAGCATCTTTGAGAAGACGATCAAGAGGTTCAAGAGTTCTTTGGAATACTTTATCAGCAAGCGATTCAAATTTAGCACGTGTTAGTGTAGTATTATAATCTACACCATCAATTAGTGAATCAACTTCAATAGTAGTGGTAGTTGAAGATGAAAGGTTTTTTTTTGCTTTTTCAGCTGCGATATTAAGGCGCTTAAGAGCACGAGCATTTTCTCTTACATTCTTTTTGTATTTTTTGTCAATTTCATCACACAAATAGTCAACTATGATATTATCAATATCAGAACCTCCAAGATGTGTATCTCCGCCTGTGGCTTTTACTTCGAAAATACCCCCGTCCAATGTTAGAATAGACACATCATGTGTACCACCGCCACAATCAAATACGAGAATATTGCTTTCTTTCTTATTACCTGTTTTGTCCAATCCATAAGCAATAGCTGCTGCTGTAGGTTCGTTGATAATGCGAAGAACTTCGAGACCGGCAATAGTTCCAGCATCTTTTGTTGCTTGTCTTTGTGAATCATTAAAATAGGCTGGAACTGTAATTACAACCTTTTTAAGAGGATGTCCGAGATAAGATTCAGTTGTTTCCTTTAGACGCTGAATAACCATAGCTGAAATTTCTTCTGGATGAAAGCTCTTATTTTCATTTTTGTATTTTACATTAATAAGAGGTTTATTGTTTGTATCTCCAGTAACATTAAAAGACCATAATTTAACATCCTCTTGTACTACATTGTCACTAAATTTTCTCCCAATTAAACGTTTTGTATCATATACAGTATTTTTAGGGTTCATAGTTGATTGATTTTTAGCTGCGTCACCTACTAATTTTTCTTCATCGCTAAAAGAAACGTATGATGGAATAATTCGTGATCCAGTTTGAGTATCTGGAATAATTTCAACTCTGTCATTTATCCAAATAGCCGCACAACTTGTAGTAGTTCCAATATCAAAACCGGCGGCAATGTCTTTGCTATCTGTCATTATACTTATTATATTCTTTTCTTATACATATATAATTATATAATCTTTATATATTTTTTATATTTTTAATATCCTCATTATAGAGATGTGGAAAAATAATAAAAATATAATAATATGTATTCTTGAAAACTTATGAAAATTTTCAAAATTTAAAAATGAGTACATAATTTATTTTTCTTTAGACTTTTATAATTTTTTTTAAAATTTAAAAACTTTTTAAATTATGTACTCAAAATTATTATGTAGTAATTAAAATATTATAATATTATAATATTATAATATTAATAAGTATGAATGTTAACTTAAATAATACAAACGATTATGATAAACAGGTAATATTTTTAGATTCAAAAAATGGAACATATAATGATAATAATACATTTGATTTTTACATAAAATTTGAAGAACCAATTAAAAATATATCAAATGTTAAAATAATAGACGCTTCTTTAATTTTGAAATCTTCATTAACAAGAACTTTAAATAATGATGATATTTATTATATAGAATTAAATGAATATCATAGAACATTTTCATATATCAAAGATAAAAATATGACTTACAAATATTTTGATAATATATATTACGATAAATCTGAACATAATGCTACTACAGGTGAATTAAGTAAATTTAAAGTATCATATCCATCGGGATTATCAAACTGGACAGACCCCTCCTTATATACATTAAATCCAATAGCACATAATATTACTAGATTTACTATTAAAATAAAGGATAAGAATTTAAATGTTTTAACAAAACTTTCAGGAGAATCTTTCAATATGACAATTTGTGTCTATACTATTAAAAAAAATATATATGAATAAAAATCTATATTATAATAAATGAATTTAAACATTATAAATAGTTGGAAAGTTTGTTATTATAATTTTCTAGTAAATTTTTACTTATGTTTTAATTCTATATTTCCTTATTACAATAATATCATTATAAATATGCAATTAAAATCTATAAAAATTTTATTAGATAAAAACAATTTTTCTTTTCAAGAATTTAAAAAAATAAAAATGCTTGCTTTTTTAGAAAAAATACAAAATGATAATATTTTAATAATAGATAAAAGTACAAATGAAATTTATATTAGCAATTCACATAGGAACTTAATAAAAAAAATATCTGATGAAGATTATGATATTGACAATATAATTGATAGATGTAAAAGCAATGAAAGCGATGAAAGCGATGATAGCAATGAAAGCAATGAAAGCAATGAAAGCAATGAAAGCGATGATAGAAATGAAAGCAATGAAAGCGATGATAGCAGATATAGTAACAGTAGTATTTATAGTAAAAATAATACAAAAATTATAAATGATACTAATAGTATAAATAGTAACGATAGTACCGATAGTACTGATAGTACTGATAGTACTGATAGTACTGATAGTATCGATAGTACCGATAGTACTGATAGTACTGATAGTATCGATAGTACCGATAGTAAAAATAATACAGATATTATAGATAATACTAATGATATAGATAGTAAAAATAATACAGATATTATAGATAATACTAATGATATAGATAGTAAAAATAA
>Ga0169931_10003851_pt1 | contig 23609 bp, 20 predicted proteins | sample Kivu_15m_20L_FD_129675 | JGI IMG/M metagenome (GOLD analysis project Ga0169931, IMG submission 129675) | Freshwater microbial communities from Lake Kivu, Western Province, Rwanda to study Microbial Dark Matter (Phase II) - Kivu_15m_20L... | ecosystem: Environmental > Aquatic > Freshwater > Lake...
AACCCCCAACCCCAACCCCAACCCCAAATTTAAATCGATATATAAAATCAATCCAAATTTATCAAAATATTTAAAACTATAATGGTAAGCTTATCATTTGATTTTCTGAATAGCTAATGATGCATTTTTAACGTATTTCTGATACTATTTTTCCTTTAGATGCTCCTTGAACCACACAATCAAGTCTCTTATGTTCGAAAACTGCTGATCGTGGAAGTAAAATCCTGAGCTTTTGACTTTGATCAACTCTCGAATCGGTTTTTTATCTCGATACATATAGATCAAAACAATGAACTGAGGGTACTCATCAGAAACTCCGAAATAGTAGTATATATGACTACTGTCAGCTGCCATATCTCTTTTGACCTGACTTTCGATTTGTTCCAAAGATGCTACATAAATAAATATTTACTATTCATGAATTTTTTGTTAGAGGTGACATCTTGTACCAAGATGTTCATAGGTTTTATGCATTTTTAGATGATTTCTTCAAGACTATTAAAGCTTTTGTTGTCTCTATCTTCAATGCGGTATGTAACATTAAGCGAATTCACTCCTTTGTGTTCACAACGAATTTTGATATGCACCACGATGGCTTTGAAAAAGTGCCAGCTTATCGTCAGATACTCTATTCCTTGTGAGCTTGGACGAATCAAAAACTATCCTATGGGCTCATTTTTAAGTGTATCAATTGCAGGACCCGCACTGATGTTTCTGAACTTTGGATGAGAAATTCTTCTGAAATCAGCTTTGATATTTTTTTGCAAATATTTTTCTTATTTGACTTCAATCACAGGTCTATCTTATTTGCGCAGATCAAAATGGTCCTTATCTAGATCGATTAACGGATGAAGTTCCTTCAAGATAGAAGGGAAAGAGCTCGTCATAAAGTCATACTTAGTTCCCTCTTGCCTTTCCTGGTCCTTATGAGGGTAGTCTAGCCCCATTTATATTTTCAATAGCTACTGCTACTAACTGGTTGGCTCTCTAGTGGCGCGCTAATCAAACGGAAATCCAATCACAACTGCCTTAATAGTCGTGCCTTTTTCATATATCTTTTCCCATTCGTCTTGCTATTTTCCAGAAGGAAGCTTAATGTACCCAAAAAGACCGTTTTCTGGCACAATAACGTTCAGGTAGTTTTTCTTGATGCTGAGAACTTTGACCTGCAATATCGAGTATCGTTTTAATGTTTGAGGAGTTTCGCCCAGAAGGTTGTAAAAAATATCTTTATTGTCCATAACTTTCTATGACTATCTAGGGTTCCTAAATCTATTCATGATCTAGTTCTTTACCAACTCTTAATCAAAAAGTCTTTAGTCTTTGTACTACCATCCGATGCTTCTGATTTTTTCAGGATTCTTGAAGAGCTCCAAAAGAATCACATTTTCATCAGAAACTCTTGCGAATTGTTTTTTATTGCGCTGAATTAAGATCAAATTACAATATCGGATAAGTTTAGTGTTTTGAAACTGTTAGTCAAATTGCGTTTGACTACGTTGTACCATTCAAAAGGGATACGAGTCATGTCCAGCAAATCTACGTCTTCATCTGAATACAAGCATACTTACATTATTTGATCAAGGATGATTTTTTGTCTTTGTCTATTTTTTAGAACAACATATTGTGAAAGTTTGTCTAAATCTTGAAGAAAGGACAGCAATTTTTGCATACTTACTGACCTTTTAGCATTTTTTTTATCTTATCTCTTCCTAAAATTTCATCTTCTTCGTCTTTTAGCTTTTGCAACAAACTAAATGCTTTCTTAGGCCCCAAACCGTTTATAAATGGCAAAACGTTATGCAAATGGTCGTTTTTGACTAGCTCATTCAGGTTAACTCCAACCATATTCACTATTTCGATTATTACTTTCTAAAGGCTAGCCTTAAGCTTACTCTGATTGACGAAGTCCTGATACGGATGGAGATTCATCGATAAAACACCATTTTCTTGGTTGCGATCTGCCCAGAGACCTATGATTTCGGCCATAGGATTAGTTTTGAGTCGAGCCATCGAAATTGCCTGAAGAATTGTGATATCTTCGCTTATTCCCTGAGTAATACGTTTTTTTGCCATCAATCGAGGGACTTCTACTTCTCCAAACTAACTAAATAAGCCTTCTCTTTGACTTTCCGTATTTGGATCTCGAAGCTACTTACGAAGAGTTTGGGCTCTCTTACAGTTCGCCCCAATCAAAATCATATTCGGCTTATACTCTTTTATGTAGCTAGCTAAGCTTTCACCGCTTACGAAATTCTTGAGCATTTCGTCATTTTCAACAGAAATGTGAAAAGAAAATTGAGGCTTTCCTGCTTCGTCCACGAAAGCTACACCTAGTTTATTGTCAACCAGCATCATCGATAGTATTTTTTTGGGCTTTCCCCCGACTAAACTGGGTCCTTTATTGAGTTGTTCCCTGAGTCTTTTGCAGCAAGCATTAAGGATTTCTTTTTCGCCCTATCTAGTAAGATCTTCTTTAGTTTATTTAATAAAAGCTGCAATAAAATGTTCGTTGAGCATAGAATGAACCACTCTTTTCCTGAACAAGTTCCACATCTAGGCTTTAGAGCTGATATCGTAATAGTTTCTAGCTATTTATTGGTAGACTGTATCGCGTTCACGAGAGTCACGCTCGGCTCCAGTAAGCTACCATTAGAATTTTAGATCGATCTTGATCAGATCAAGTTTTTCAGCCTGTTGGGCTAAAATCCATATTTATTTCTTCAGAGTAGAGATCGGCTTGTCTTTTATTCTTTTGATTGGGAAATACATATTGTAGATGTCTATCTACTGTTGACCCTTTTTCGTAGGATAAGTTGAAATCACTAACTTTTTGTAATATTTTTCTCTTAAGATGCGTCTCAATTATGGATAGCAAAAAAGTTCATAACTCAAGTAGCGAGTAAAAGTCTTGAAACGATTTTCTTGCACTAGAAGAGGATACTTAGATTTGTCTATTCCCTATCCAATAGTGTCTGATGCGTTCATAACTCTTTAGAATTCGTCTTTAGGTTAGCTGTTAGGTGTAAAAGGCTTTCTTTCTTGCGATCGCATCTTCAAATTGTAGCATAGACTTTGAGGACTCAAGAAAATCTGAGTGGACTAAAGCTAGCCAGCCACTCCTTTTTCAGCCATTTGTGTCACGAAATTCAATTTTTGATACTTTTTGGAACGATTATTTTTTTGATTTTCTGAAGACTGAAGCCATCTCGCTTCTGCAAACTCCTGGAACTACTCAAAGTATCTCAGATATTTCACATCAGAACAGGTTTTGATGAAATCTAGCAATTATTGAGGGATTTCAGTGTATGAAGTAAGGAACTATTCCAAAAACTTAGCCATTTTAGATTGTTTCTCTCTGAAAAGGAACCATTATTCATCAAACTCTTGTATTTTCCACAAAGATTCTAAAGATATGTCTCCGGCGTATATTTTTTTGCGGTAGTAGTAGATATACATCGTTTATAGATGCTCATTATGTCGGCATTAGAGAATTTTCTTTATCCTGTCCCGACTGTCCCTCTAGTCATATCCTTCGATAAGCTAGGCAGCTCGCATCTTGTTGTAAATCCACTGGGCTTCGTCAGATTTGTCTTCCTTTTAGATCATTCCGATGACCTCAGCAAGAGGTTTTTCCAGGCTTCGAGCGTATGTCCTTATTTGCTCAATATACCTTTCAGGTAGATCATAGTTTACAAGCTCTTTGTCTTTTTCAGCGATAGTTAGTTTTTTGAGATCAGCTGGGTCAAATATTTCACGAGGCATCTGAATGACTTCTCGAATCTACGATAGAGACTATTCATCCTAGACTTCTCTGAACCCACTGAGATCCTCCTATTGATCATCTAGGGCTTCTTAGTCATCTTCGTAGTTAACTTCTGCCTATCTTGCTACTTAGTCCTCTTCATAGTCACTTTCAGGCTGAGCCTGCTTTTTCTTTTTGAGTCGAGTGAATGCCTGTTCCTAATTGTCAATAATGTCCAAATCGTCTTCGTCATAATCTTCTTCCTGCAGGGCTCTTTTTTATTTTTTTAGTCTTTTCTTCTCTTTTTTGTGCTTTTTGCTCTTCTTTTTGCGTTTGCGGCCCTATTCGTCTGAATCGCCTCCTCGGGAATAGCTGTCTTCTTCGTCTTCAGGAACAATAAAGCCGTCCATTTCATACTCATTTTCGTCGACAGGTTAGTCTTCATTCTCGTCTTAATCGGAGTCATGGGCACTGGGGGAGTGCCTTCTGTGTTCTTACTTTTAGGATTGCATATTATTATAGTTGTTTAGTTGATGATGAATTTAAACGGATGGCGCTAAGCCCATCCTCTTTATCAAGTCGAGTACCAACTCACTTTCTATTTATTCATTTTTTTATATTTTAATCGATTATTTATCACCATCCATTCCTTTCTCTCCAAAACATCTCCATCATCATACTTATTTTCAAATATGATTGGAAGTCACAAAAAAACTATGTTAAAAGAGCAATTATGTTCAAAAAAGAATATTGAGTCTATTCTTTTAATGCTAAAAATGAATCTTTAAAGTATTTGATCAGTCAATAAGGCTATTCAGTTTTAGTCAATAATGAGTCTTTTTATATGCCTATAAACTATATTCGACAGGATAAAGACTATCAAAGAGAAAGCAACTGCCCTAGCCAAAGGTAGAAATCCTTCTTATCGGACTCGCTATCGAATTCCACGTTAATAAATCCGAAGTCGCCCCACTTGTTCACTCCCACAATCGAAGCACAAGCTTGATACACTGAAGCAGTCAAGTCGAAACTTCCAGTGCTTTTTTTAAACACGCTTGCGATCCAGACAGGCTCACCCTATTTATAAGTGAACTGGCAATCTCTGATGAGCTCCAAATCTATCGAATACTTTTCTTTTATTTATCCTTATGGATATTTGTAGGCTCTTACCTTGCAGCTCTAGCTCACCTCTATTAGTGCTTTTTTCATAGTGCCATCTATTCTGTATAAGTTACATGTCATAGGTTTGGTTATCTCTTTCAATTCCTTTAAATTCTTTGAACAAGTCAAAAGACCTTAGAACCCAGAACTCGGATTATTCAAAATAAAGCATATCTCATGGTACCTTTCAAAGTATTTAGGCTATTTGCCAAGATTAGTCAAAAAGTTCATTAAGTTCTAGGTCGCTAGCACTTGCTTTCTGAGTTTGTGCGATCGAAGTAAATGAAAAGCCAGCAAAAAGAGTGCATCATCTTTTAAGGTACCCGAAAGGAGGTGTAGATACATTTAGGGCATACCTACAAGCTCAAAATCTGGTTAATCTTTCAGATAGTTCATAGGCATTTTTTTGAGAGCACTCAAGCAACGATTGACAGCAGCCTAAGAATGGATTTTCTTATTTAAAGCTTTAATCAATGCTATGAAGACATTTTTATTCAGTTCTTTTGGAATATTAGGTGAAAACTGATACAAAATTTATATATAACTGTCCTCAATAGTGTCTTGACTCTCACAAAGTTTTATGACACAATCAAGATAGCCGCTTTTAACCAGTAGCTATGAGGGCAGTTTTGATTGGTATACGCGTGTTACAATTTTATTTACATAATTTAGAATTTTCTTGCTTTGTTAAGCAGAAACTTTATCGGTAAAAAGTTGAGGAAAAACAGAACCAGCGACTATATTAAGCACTCCCGTTTCGATAAGTAATCGATGATTGTTTGCGTTGATTGTTAGATTTGTCACCAAACGGATAGATTTTACAATAGCTTTGAAATTTTTATGCAGTTTTAAATTACTCACGAGCAAAACAGGAATTTTGTTTTCCATTACCATAAAATTTTAAATTTAAGAGTTTTGGCAAAGGCAATCTATGGCGTCGATGCAACTCATCAGAATCTGTGGATTTTTTTACGAAATTTTCATAATTTAAACGATGAGATATGTCATTTATTACTAATGAAAAACCTCTAAGCGATAGCCATGAGATGTCAGATTGGCAACTACGTCGATCACAGTAACAGTCAGAGCGATGTTTTTGTCGTCTATTTTCTGCAAAACTTCAAGCCTATCCATGACAGCTACTGCAAGATCCAAGAAATGTTGATCTATCATTTCTTTTGAGAAAAGTTTAGAAAGAGACAGGTTTCCAAAGGCTCTAAAGAGCTGTTTGAGCATAGAAAGATCGGCTTATTAAGCTGTTTCACAATTGTCAGCCAGAATGCCAACGAGAATAGAACAGATATTGAGCTATCTTAGAATGTTTTTAACTTACTAGTTAGCGTATGCCAAGTTTGCTACCAGGCAGGAGCCAGACTCAACTACTGATCTGTTATTAGAGTTTTGACCAAGCTATAATAACATTATCTAAATCTATTGACTTTGCTTGACGATCTCAAGACATACTTAGGGCTGCGTAAATGACATGGAAGAAAGTGCGTAACAAAGGTTCGCCAAAACTTTGTTGTTGCTTAGATGCTCAAAACTAAGCTTCATAATTTTAACGTGAAAACCATTTTGAGTGTAAAATACTTTAGTTTATGCAAATCTTGCGCTGGTGCCTAATAAAAGCAAAAACTGAATCAGTTATTCTTCAGTAGCGAGTTGCTTAGCATACTGCACGCATATTTTTTGGTAGTTTTTGCCGTAAAAATATGAAAGCTAACTCTATTGCACTAGATTGTACTAAGCGACTTGGCAGCCAAGTTCATAAAAACCTTCCTGAAAGCGTATCATGGCTAGGTCTAGCCACTCACGGCCCTAGAGACGCCATCTTTTTGAAAGCAGAAATGCTTATTTTTAGACTCTTAGCAAATCATAGCAAGACTGCTTTGAAAGACCTGTTTTGTCCTTTCTTAATAACAAACTTAAAACTTTTTTTTGAGATTATTTGGGTCTGTTTGGATAAAACTCAGCTAATAAGTGTCCAAGCACATCTCGATATTAGTTGATTTAGTTTTATATAAAAACTGTATAGAGCTGTGTAAAAATTTCCTGAGGCTATGTTTTTTAAATGATTTTTTTGAGCTTACGAAGGGCAGCGAGGACATTCATTTAGGGTCCAGTTGCCTAAATCGCATCTATTTTATCCAAAGTATTATTGATTTACATAGTTTTTTGCTGCTAATGTTGATGATTGTTGGAGAGTTCTTCGTGGACGAACGAAGTAGAAACATCTTATTGTTTTTCTTCTTTTTATTTTTATAAATTAAGTTTGTTGGGCAATGCTGGACGAGGCTTTACACGATAATTATCAAGCAAAGTGAGTATTTATTGTCTAGCAGGACTTTCAGACAATCTTTCGACTATTGTCTTGAGAAGTGATTGGTTGATTGGCACATTATTTTGCTGAAGATTAATCAAGCAAGCTTTGACTGATTACAGGGGATCTGCTTTTTCCTAAGTAACGATGCCTTAATTGTTGCTCAGGTTTCTAATTATTTTTGCCAAAAGCGCAGTCATTATCAAATATCAATAGGAATTATTATACATTATGACATAAATTGAGATATTGTCAATCAAAAATATGAATAGATTTTAATAAATTAGTCATAATTTCTATGATAACTTGTGAATAATCAGGGTAATCAATCAGGGTAGGCTTTTTAAGTAGTTATTCATTTGATTATAAGCTGTTCGATTGACACTCATGATGATTCTTCGATCTGATATTTACTTTTCTGTCAAAAAGTTGATATTTTTGACATCGCGCATGTACTAGATAGCTGCCTTGACCTGCTCTACTCTCAGATTGACCTTTTTGCTCAGCTTGTCAATCAGAGACTCTTTGAACATGTTGCTAACGCCTTGAGACATGTAAATCATCATCAGATCCTCACAGACTCGACACACAATATCCTTTGATACCTCGCTTTCTTTACCGAACATTTGTACCATCTGTCTGTTCTTTTCTTCTTTTCTCTCTAGCTCTTTGTTTATTCTGTCGATTATCGAAGCACATTATTTCTTTTGGAAAATCATTTTGGTCACATCCTGAGATGTCAGGGACTTCTTGTCTTACTACTCTTTCATTTGCAACATGAATTTTCTCAAATGATTGTTAGGAATCGCTTAGAGCTATTTGTGTGTCTTTTGACTCAGAGCCGCATGTTTGGTCACTGGATGAGGAGGAAGTGCCATCATCGGAATCTCATATTTGTCAGGGTTAAATCCCTACTACCAGCCATTCAGATTAGTCTTGGTCTGTCGATTATTTTCAAGCAAAAACTGTAGTTCCATAGTCGTTAGATAGTTTACAATCAGTTTTTGGGTGTTGGCTACTCTTGAGTCGATCTAAGTATTTCTGCTTGGATTGAACATCAGGTCATATTGATTGTTTATGTTAGAGTTTTTAGCCCATTCGATACTGTATAGATCCTTATCGATGAATAGTAGCTGTTGTAGTTGCTTTTTTGTTATTTAAAGACTTTTTCCGTTCTGAAAACTTTTCTGTAAATCGCTGAAAAAAACAAACTTAGTGCCTCTGTTTTCAGTTAGGAAACCTATAGTGCTGTCGAGCAGACTCAAGACCTTTAAAAGTACTCGATGCTGATAGCCAATTTTGAATTTTCTTTAGTCTTGGATCAAATGAGCATAGCGGTCTCTTAAGGAAGGTCTATTCATTATTTTTTCGACTTCTCGACTGGCAGGGATGAAAATGTGCGGAGTCTAATGCTTAACTAAATTTGCAGTATGACTTTTGTCTCCTTTAGAGTTTGATTTTTTAATAGTCTATTCTTCTAAGACTGAAACACTATCCGCTTCAAAATTTTTGATTTTTTATGCCGCCTCTTCTTTTTTGATTTGCTTGCTTATGAGCTCTTTGATCTGCTTGCTTGGCAACTTAGTCGACTCATCTTCTAGAGGGTTTATCATGACTTTTTGCAGACGGGAGATTTGAAGAGTGTTGGAGATGGAGTCAGTACACTATTCTTGTCTTCGCAAGTTCATTTGAATTTGTTTTGCTTTGCTGAAGTCGATAGCGTTGCTGCCGGAGTCTTCCCAGTTATCTAACTCATTAGCTTAAACAGGAAGTTGAGCCTCATATGAGCTGTTGGTGTTTTGATTGGCGTTGTCGTGGGATTTGAACGGCGGGAGAACGGCCTCTTTGAGCTTAGATGCTCTGAAAGGTTTCTTTTTAAAGTAGGACTCAATGGTGTTGGAGTTAGACATGAGGGCGGTAAGATTAGTTGTCTTATTAATCATAGGCTTTATAAGCTGAGAGCGGGCTTAAGAATCGGCAAATTTATAAAAATACATAGATAATGCCCACTTTCACATCAAAACCACGAAGGCGCAAAAATACTATATCTGCAATACAAAAAAATACAAAATTAATGCAAAAAATCGCTTCTAAGAATATTTAAAAAAGCATGATCAGCAACTATGCGCCAATTCATAATAAAAATTGTAATGTATAAAAGTTAATTGTAGAGTAAATCACATTTTTTTAGTTGTATATTCTTAGACATCCAAGTACTATGTTTCCGTAATTTCAATAACTTTCTTGAGAGCCAGTCTTTGCTCTAAGCAGTCTCTGGAATCAGGGAAAGTGCTAGCTTCGATCAGCAGTGGCTCGATAGCCTTGAGCTCATTATCCTCACTGTTGTCAAGGAATTCAAGGATGGGCACTCCATTATTGATTTGAAGTCCAAAGGAGTGAACTAGATTGTCGACCATCACGATGTCCTTAAGCTCTCTGTTTGCTACGATTCTCAAGTCTTTAATGAAAAATCCATTTTGAGTCTACATGCAGTTTTTCCTATGCAAAAGTCCCATAATAGTCTTTTTTTTCTGATTAAGATAGGCGACAATAGGCTCAGCGTAGTCTTGAGTGCCAGCTGTAAACACATAGATCGAGTAATACTCACTGAGATTGGACAAGAACTAGAAACAGTGAGGTCTCACATTGAACTTGAACTAATCTCCTTTGTGAGTGAATTTGACATCTGTTTTCTCGTTAGTGAAGACAGAGTGGATCAAAGTTTAGTCAAGATCCATAATCAAAAATTTCTTCTTTGAGTCTAAATAACAAAAACGATACCTTAAGTCTCGGGGAGTTTGACTTTTTTCTTATTGATGTATTCTTGAGAAGGACCCTTGAGATTATTGATGGCATAAAAAAGGCCCTTATAGAGTAGAGTGGTGAACTTCTTGAACTAGATCAGGGTGGGTTGTGTATTTCGGATGTACTTGAAAGCGGGATGTTTGTGGAAGACCGAAAGGGAAGTACTAGAAGAAAATTCCTTGTTCTATTTCTCATCTTCGGACTTGCCCTTGACTAACTTAGCAGTCTTTAGCATGGTCTTCTTGTTAAGATTGGAAAGGGTGCCACTGCGCTGCATGGTTCGTACTTCCATAAATTCTTCTATGATAGAATAAATATTTATATCTAAAACCGTTTATGGTCACTTGAATTCTTCTATGGCCCTCCGAAAAACTGAAAGGATAAAAAATTCAATGTGAGATTCAAATAGTATCACATAATCTAGCAGGCTTTGCCCCCGCAGCAACCTGTTTTGGTTTCCTCTTCTTTATCTCTTCTCTTTCTACCTTCTTTGTTTTTGTCAGTAATAGCATTAGCATTTTATTCAGCTACTAGCTGTTTGCCTTTGCTTTCCTGCTGTCTTTGGATATTTTTGAGCTTTTGTGCATGTTCTTTCTCCATTATCTACATTCTTCTTTTTGTTTCTTCTTGCTAAGTGTTGTCTTGCTTCATATTCAAGACCATCACTGTTATGTTTGCCACGAATTCAGATATCAATTCTTCTTTCTTAGCTCCCCTAGCCTAACTATTATACTTTTTGACCACTTCATTTATATCAGCATTTATCTACTATTTATTATTGCCAGTCATGTAGTACCCGTTCTCAACTCTTGTTTTGAGTTTTTGAACATGGTTGTTCAAAATAAGTATGTTTCGTTGCTAGTTCTTATCGTTATTATCACTCAAGATCTACATTTCCTTTTGGTCGAGAAAATCATTCAGTTTTCTAGCATGTTTTTCATGGTTGTTGCCGTATGTATTTTACTGAAACTATCTTTTACTTTCTTCTTTTAAACGCATCAGAGACTTATAAATTTATTCACCTTTAGGCTCATCAGCTCCGAATTATTGTCGGTAAAGCTCTTGAAATTTTTATATAGCTTTGTCATAAGCTATAATTCCTTAATTTTAGCTTATTTGTTCCCAGGCTGAGCGTATATTAGGCACTTTATTCTGATTAAAAGCATCAACATAGCTTTCAATCATCAAAGCCATAGCCTATCCATTAACTGTCTTTTCTTTAAATGTTTTGGGTCCAGTGTTTACCATGATTTTGTTTCTTAAATTATTAATACCTTCAATGAATTGACGTCTAAGTCTTGAGTCTGGCAGTCTATTCATATTGTATATGTCTTCTTCTTCGTCTACTGGTCTTACCAGAGTCAAGCATTAACGGATAGGAAAATATTTAACTATACTTTGTCGAATTTTTTTTGAATTCGGGTCAGCTTTTCCTATTGAATTTTCATCATTTAGACTATTTTATAGATACTGCGTTGCTGTTATTTTTCGACCTCGACTGTCGACAGGCTCTAGCATGAAATCTCTAAGCAGCCAGAGAAACTTAGGCATGTAATTATGAAGCTGAGTGCTTCCCTACCCCGTTTAAATTTGTTTGGAGAGCGCTGTAACCATTTATAGTTCGTTAATTGATCGTTCATCAATGCTTCCCAGACTGTTGTAGATGAAAAATGAAGATACTAATACAGCAAGAGTGAATATTTTAGTATCATTTTATACGTCCTTGACCAAACTGTCTGTACCTTCAGTGTCTAAATATCGATTTAGATACCTAAAAAGAATACTAAATTGTTGTTCTGAGGGTTAGCGTAGGGTTAAGACCACATCCAGATGCCTTCAGTGCAGCTCGACGTCGAGGGATCCACCTTGAACTTACTTAAAAATGTGTTACGCCATCTCCTGTAAGATGCAGTAGTCTATTCAATAGACAGCTTTTTCCAGTTCTAGTCTTGCCGACGAGACTGACGAATCCTACTGGTTGAGAAATAGACGCGATGATATCTAATGCTTCATCGTTGATTTATATCTTGCCTGAACGCTGTATTTTCAGAAGATTAATAGGTCTGCCTTCACTAGTCAGATCCTGTTCTCTCATACGACTGTCGTTCATCGATGATTCTGAGAATTTTTACGCGAATTGGGGTTTTCGACCTGAGTATATCCAATCATACTTCTCTGCATATTTAAATAAGCAGTCATTAATAGTCTTGAAATAAGTTAGTACTATCTTAGAGATCATTAATTTATTCATTAGGCTACGATACATTTTGGTTTTTAATCTTTCAAAAAAAAATATTATCACATATGCTTAATAATGACAGGCAAAAATTTAAACTGGCTAAAAAAGAAGGCAAATAATGATGTTTAAGATCATTTAAGAACTAAATCTATTGAATCTTATACTCCAAACTTGGTAAATTTTTATAAAATTGGTTATCCTTGATCCTTTTTGAATCAACTTTAGTCCCTCGAAGATCACAAATTAGCTACCAATTCTAAATTGTTTTTTTTATATTTTTTATCCCTTGTATGACCAGTTAGTTTTCAATTGAGAATGGTGGTTCCTATCAACTATTAATCAACATCTGAAAGAGCTTCAGATACATATTTAAGAGAGAGTCGCACAACTCCCGAACTAGATCGAAATGAAGCTATAGACTGTTTTTTATTAGCTGCTATTTTATGATTAACGCTTAGATCAACAATCAAGATGTTTTGCTTAAGATTTAAACGCAAAAAATCCATCTATTAGAGGAAGACATTTTGAGAGTATTTAGAGTTTGAATAGTTAGATAGGCTGAAAAATTAGTATATGATTAATGAATTCTTTAATTTAAGTGAAATCCTTAGTTGCTAATCTACATTATAATTTTATAGTTGTACCCCATAAAATCCTTGAAATGTCCTACTCTTTTCAAAATGCGTTCTCCAACTTCAACTTGCCCCTACAGACTTACTGTTATAGCTTAGGTACGACATTCGGCTATCCTCATCAATTTTTTTCCGCTTTTGATTTTAACATTGCGTATAACGATATCAACTCTCGAGTTTCATGCTAAAGCCCTCCTTCAACGCCTAATAGCACCTTCGAAATCAAAATTCAGCCCAGCATCATCATCAGAAACTCGTCAATAAGGCAAAATTAAAAAAAGCTGAAAAAAAATCAGAGTCGTTAAATGGAAGCTAAGTCAATCAAATCAAAAAGAAAGCCAGTACAAAAATAAAGCAGAAACGTAACTTCGAACATAATGCGTATTTTCTTCAAGAGTATTCTTGAGCTTCGCTTTTACTAAACTTAGATATAGGCCATCATTAGGAAGAAAAGTTTACAAATGAAGGCCGAGGAGTTTTACGAATGGCTCCAGAACTTCGGAATAAACTTCAAAAACTATATTCGTTGTAGCGAGCTCAAGAAAATAATGACGAGTTAAGGGAATTAGAGCATGAAGTTAATCTTCCGGATTCTTCTAAACAAGTATGTCCAGGGAGTCGGCCTTTCGCACTGCCTAACATCAAGACGCATCGACAAAAATGCGACCAATATGCACCTTAAAGGACTGAAGGAATTATACCACTAGATCCTTGGAGGATAAGTCAGATAAAAAAGCATTTTATGATTGCTTTTTTCTATAATTACTACTTATAAAAACTATTTGTATATAATTATGCATAATTAAATTAAATCTAAAGCTACCTTTATGTCTTTTTAAATATTTTATTTGCTTACTACAGCTTTGTTATAGTTTTCATCATCAAAAAAATTATTATAGCGAATGGCTACAAGTATGATCATTCGTTTTTGTAAGTTTGAGTATTGTTGTAAGCATTGTAAGCCTTTTTCTTCATTTCTTCAGCCTTAAGTTTGTTATACTCATCCATTCCTTTGCGCATGTCCTTGAGTCCTTTATTTTTAGCTCTATCTTGTAGAACGATGGCCTTGCGCTGGGCCTCCATTTGCTGAGCGAAAAGCCGGTCTTCTTCAGCCTCCAGGTCTCTTTGCATGGCTTTTTCTCTTCTTTGTTTTTATTGTTCATCGAGTATTTGATGTCTTTGATCTTCATTCATACCTTTCCAGTGGTATGGCTTTACTCGATTGCGGCTAAGCTCGGACTGGCAAGTTTGCTAAATATAAGCACTTCTACTGTATTTTAAGTGAAGAAATCGTGTCCTGTGATATATTGAATATGATTGAGTTTTTCATTTGTTTCAAGCTGTCTTTACTGGGACTCTTTGTTGATCTTTTCTTCAAGCTGCTGAAGATTAGCTTGCTTATATGCGATTTCCATGTCCCTCAGTCGCTTCTGTTTCTACTATTAAAGCTGTCTTCGATACTCGTTAATTTGAAGAGTTTGAGTGTCAAAACTCTCCCTCTCTGCCTGCTGCATTTGTTTTCTTCTTTCCTTTTCGTCTTGCTGCTGACGCCACCAAATGTCTGATTGAATCTGTTGGAGTCGCTTGCGGTCTCCGCTTGCTGCATATCATTATTAGTACTCAGATCCTCTCCGTCAAATATTTTGAGGTTAGAGGGACCGTGTATGTTGGCCTGGAAGGCATGGCTATAGGTAGAGCCCTGGAAAGAAGGGTGCATGTAAGTTTTAAATATAATAAAATTTATATGTAATCTCACAATCCATCAAAAGTTCTGGCTTCCACCAAACCGGAATCCACCTGGCGCAGTTGACTGAATTACTCCTATTTATCCCATCATTTTCTTGACATTTTTTTCAAAATTGTAAAGGTTGCTTTCGTGCTGGAGCACTTTAATCACGTGATTTTTTTCTTCTTCAGTGCTTTCACTATTGATTGAGTCCTTACGCACTCGAACCTCTGGTCTAGGCTCAAATCGACTCTCTCTTCTTCCTTCGGCAGCCACCTGAACTACTTTTTTCTTGGCGTCGGCAGCTCTGGCTTCCTTATTTTTTAGGTCATCTCTAGCCCTCTTAATCTGAGTCTCAATATCTCTGATATCTTACTCTACATCAGTGATTTTTCTTTTAAGACTCTTGATGTCTTGAGCATAGTCAGCGATATTCAGAGTCGCGTTGTTTAGATTATCCAAATCCTCTCTTAAAGTTTAATTGTGATTTCTTAGTCCATCGATAATGTCCTTAGCTTTGCTGAGCTTATTTTTGACATCTTATTCTTCCATGTGGATTTAGGCAAGCCTTTGCTTGAGCTGATTGACTTCATCTTGTTTGACTTGATTGTCTCTCTGAAGACGAATCACTGATTCCTCGATAGAAATGCTTTTTCTTCTTTATGCCTCAAACTGTCTTCTGAACTCTTCAAGCTCTCTTTAGTTGAGGTCGCTCTTACGGTTCATTTAAGCAATAGCTTGCTCAAACTATCTCTGTCTTCTGCTAGCCTGCTAGACTACTGCTTTTGCTTCTTGATTCTAGGCTCTTCCTCGCTCTTTTCTTTCTTTCATTTCTTTGTTCTATCTCTAAGCGTCTTTTATTCTACGAGATATGGCATCGTTTTCAGCAAAAGTGACTCTTCGCTCTCTTTCCATCTCATCTCTGAGCCTTTGCATTTCTTCTTCAGAAAGCTGATACTTTTATTGAGCAGCTATGATTCCGTTGTAGTAATGCCCGGCTTACTCGATCTTTGTTGCAAGTTGTTACTCGAGTTTCTTTAATTTTTGAACGTCTATCATGCTTTTTCTGCGTTCATCGTCGATAGCCTTCTAAAGATTGCGAATATCACTGTCTCTTCTCAGGAATTCTTCTTACGCTTGCTACAACTTACGTTCTTTGTCTGCGATCAGTGCCTCCATTTTACGCAGTTTGGCCTGATCTACGCTACTTTTTCGTCTCTAGGCTTCAAGTTATGCTTTCAAAAAGTTAAGCTCTTCCTCAGCAACTTGAATCTTTTGAGCAGCGTTCTATAGTTCCGATTGCTTCTTGTCCAGTTATTGCACTTTCTTACGAAGCAAGTCCTCGAGCTTGGCAATTGTGGCTTCATCTACTAAACTCTTATTGCGTTATCTCTGAAGCTCTTCCTGTATAGCTCTTATTTATCCTTCAAGCGAAGTGTGTCTACGCTGGTCTTCCTCAGCCTGCTTACTTTTTTCTTCAACCATCTTTTGCAGTTTTTTTATCAGGCCTTGATCAGCAGTACTCTTTCTCCTTTCATTCTCGATCTCATCCTGAAGCATTTTGATGACTTCCTGATCATTTTTGTCTTTTTTCAGCAGCTCAGTCATTTTTCCATCCATCTCATTCGCTAATCTAATTTTCAAATCAAGATTTTTTTGAAGTTCTTGAACTTTTCGCTAATCTACCATACTCTTTCGGCGCTATTGTTCAATGGCTTATCTGAGCTCATCAATCTGGGCGTCATTTTTGAGTCTAAGACGATTGCCTTCAAGAAGTTCCTTTTCTCTTTCTTTGAGTTCAGCCTAAAGCTTGCGGACCATAGCCTCATCACACATACTCTTTTTCCTTTCGTTTTCAATTTCTTGACGGAGTAAGGCCAGCTGTTCTTGACCTTCGGACTGTCTTCTAGTCAATTAGTTCAAAAAATGTATTTTTTAATTAAGGGCTCTTTATATTTCTTGAGCCTTCCTCTCATCGACCATGCTTTTTCTTCTTTCCTGCTATAAAGCCTCGGCTAACTGATAGATTTGTTGCTCTTATTTAGCAGCATTCTGTTGCAACAACTGTTAAATTTTTTTGATTTTTTGCTGATCAGCCATGCTTTTTCTGCGCTCTGCCTACATTTCGTCCTTTAGAACTAAGAGCTAATTCTGATTCAAGTCGCTTTTTCGGGTCAGCTCTTCAATCAAAGCTGATAGTTTTTGAGCGTTTTCAGCCATTTGTCTCTGCATTTCTTGAATATATTCTTAGTTCTGTTACTACTATTATCCTCTGTCCTGGAGCAATCGTTGAAGCTACTCTCTTTCCTTGCTAAGCTTTTCGATATTTCTCAAAGCTTGCTGTTCGCTGACCTGACTCTTGCGTCTCTAACCTTATCTTTCTTCAGCTACACGTCTTAAAAGAGCCTCGTAGTTTCTTGATCTTTCGTTTTCTGATCTGATTTTTTCTTAGAGTTTTCTTTTTTGTTCTTCTAAATTTTTAGCTTGCTTATTGATTCCTTCCTGATTAGCACTTGTCATTCTTCTTTCAGCTTCGAACTAGTTTTTGAATCCATCGATTTCTTGTTTATTTAATTAACTTTTTCTGGCAAGTTCTCTGATGATTCTGTCAGCTCTTTCATTTTCTCCTCTTATTTTACGCAAAGCGTTATTAGTCGACTATATCTCTCCATCTCCCTATCTAAGTTGTCTTTCGATCTGTGCATTAATAGATAACATTTCTTTTTATTTGCGCTAGGCCAGAATAGCCACTTCTTTATTCTTTTTCTTTTCAGCCTCGAGCTGTCTGTTAATTTCCTGAAGCTGTCTAGCGTTATCTTGATTGCGTTGGTTTAGCTGTTGATAGGCTCTTTCAGCATCTGCTTTTTCTCTCTTTTCTTATTAAAGACGTCTTTAGTATTATTGATATTTTTTGCGTATATATTCTTCTATTCCCATACTCTTTCGTTTTTCTTGCTCTAACTGCAGTCTCAATGCCTCCATCTGCTCTTCTTAAATAGATATTCCACTCTATAGCTATATGTTTTTCCTCTTAAGATTCTCCAGTTCTCTCTTCATGCGTTCCATCATGGCTCCAGCCTTTTGTCTTTCCTCTGCTAGCTGTTGGGCTTATTGTGAGTTCTGTGCGCTCTGCTGACCTAATCTGTCATTCTAGGCTTTCACCTGAGCAATTTGTTCCTCAAGTCTTCGTCTGGCCTCAGTATTTTCTCGTTTGACCTGAGTAGTCTGTTGGGCAAGTTGCCTAGCCTGTGCCAGTTTCTGTCTCAGCTCCTCATTTTCGCCTCCAGATAGAGCCAGGTCCTGCTCTATATCCTGGAAGATGCCATCAATGTTTCCTCTGAGGTCTCCGAGCTTGCCAACTATGCTCGATGATCTGGTATTATTTTGTTTGAGGATTTAGGCTAAATAGGGAAGCAGGGCCTGCACTTTTTTGATCAGGTAATTTTTGTTAGTGCTAGTGGCAGTTGGCGCTGCTCCTCTGTAAGGGTATGGGGAAGCGCTGGGAGTACGGTCGTTGAACATTTATAATGATTATTTCGATTCATAGAATATCATACTCCATATATACCACATATCTATACTATATATCTATTCATCGTTTATTGATCTTAGGCACTCTTTTTAAGTAGACTTGAAATAAGATCATGCAGTACATAATTCAATCAATAATTGGCCGGTTCGGCCTTTGAGCTCAGTACCCCTGACACTTCATCGATGAATTCTTTGAAATCGTTGAGTTTTTATTAGATTATTTAATCAGTAGTGCATACTGCTGGCTGGATCTCTACTGCGAGTTCCTCTAATCTATGCTCATGTAGGGCCCTCTTGTGATGATAATAGTTAAGGCATTCTTGATAGCTTTCTTCTTATACTTCTTCGACAATCTTCTCCATATTTTGTTAAACATCTTCCCGCATGCCAGCCAGCTCCTCAAGTGTCTCAGCTATCTAATCAGCCTCGATCTGGCACACTTGAGTTGTTCTTCTAGATTCTTCTTCTACGAATCTCAGATGTTCTGATCTGATATACTCAAGATACTCGAGCATGGATGCATAAAAATTTGAAATAGTTTAACGCTCAACTTAATGGCTCGTTTGTATTCTTTTCAAACTTTCTCCCTTCTCAGCGTAACTAGTTTAAAGTTTTTTTAGTGAAGCCAGGAAAGAAGTAAGTTCTTTCCGTTTTCGGGCGTTCGGGTCCTCTCTTAGACGTGGAGACTTTGTAAACTTTAATCTTTAGACCTTGAAGCCGTTACTGGCCAAATGAGCTGCACATCTATTACAATAGCCCATCTCTTCTCCGTCGATTTCAATTTTAAACTCAGCCTACAATTAAATGTGATTTGCACAACTCTTGCCGGGCAATGATACTCGCTTCTTTGGAATCGTTTTGCTGTTGTTCAGCAGCTATTGAGGTGAGTAAGACTGCTCCCAGTCCTTCTGAGAATTTGTTTGCGGCGACGGTTGGTTTGGAAAATACTGATTTTACTTGCCAGAGTGCATTCTGGGACGAATGGGGGTGCTGTTTAGAGGACCTGTTCGGTTGTTCGTTCTGAGGTAGCTGATGGGAGTCTCTGCTCGCATTCTTTACATAACTGACATATTATTATGATTAAATCAGGGTATTTAAAGAATCATTCAAGCAATAATAAGCTTTAAATGCCATATAAGAATTACATCAAAGTATAATGATCACTCTGCTTACTCATTTAGCTAGTAAATCTCTTTTCCAAATTTTTTAGATATGCTATTCACTTTTTTCTGATGATCTCCTTTGCATTCTAGGAACAAAACAAAGTTAATAGACAAAATCAGAAGACAGAAAAGACTCAAAAACACGAAGAAAAAGTCGAGTAGAAAGAGGTTGACTATCAGGACTAGGAACCAAAACACTATGGATACTAGTTGCACTATCCAAAAGAAATAAACATTACAGCTTGCAGGTACGATTCTTTTAGATGAAACAAAACACCATTTTTCTTAGTTTTCTTCAGTCAGTCGAGAATACCAAAATAAGGCTGCTAGCTGTCGTCCGGCGATGTTCTTAGTTATCCAAAAGAAAGCACACATTAGCAGCAGAGTCACAAGAAAAGTACCGAAATGCTGGTTTGTAGCCAAACTCAGCACCAAATACCTAAGTTATCTCACAATTACAAAAAGATAGGAAGCGATGCTGAACCCACAAAAATGCCTAAAACTTTTGGTTTGCATTAATCGTAGACCTTGTCAAAGGAACCCACAGAATCGACGTTCGATGGCTAAGAAGCTGCCTTGAATCTGAGTAGATGATCAGGTACTCGCCAAAATTATCGTCCATTTTTAAACTGAAAATAATGACTAACAATAATGAATTCATAGTCTAAAAATGATTTTTAATCATTTATTACAATTCATAGAGTAATCACTTAAAGGCCATTACAACCATTAGAGCTAATACACTAAACAAGAGAATTCCTTCAATCCACTTGCGCTGAACCGAAACTGAAGGTCCGACCACTCTTATTCGTTTAGTCGAAGCTTAAGTAGACGATAAAATAGTCGAACCAGTGCTTTCAGTAGGCAAGCGACTATTAGACTGATTTGAATTTCTCACGCTAGGAATCCTGCTGCTGGGTCTAAGCGATAAAACTTATGATTTTTTCTATTGCTCTTATATTCTGCTAGCAGTCATTTGATTGAAAGATTTTAAGTTCATAGGTTTAGGTTGAGGAGTAGAATTTTCTCCAGAAAAACGACCAACGTTTGGAAGATTAGATTTATTGTAGAAGACTCGATTCGAAGCTGTTCTTTGGTTCAAGTCGTTTCGATTTTCGTTTAAAAACTGGCTTCTTTGGTATGAAGAAGAAGTCAAAGAACGATTATAGTCATCTTAGTTGCAGAGAATGTCATAGTGGCCTGGCCTGAAAAAAAGTAAAAAATTATGTTTTTTACCGCCTTAATAAACTTCTTCCTGCAGCGTAGTTTGTAAAACGACCACAACTGTGATGCGTACCTGAAGCAGCTAAGCTAAGGATAATATTTAGATGCCCTAAGACTCCATTCCATAAGTCCCCACACGTTCCAATTAACTGTCTACATCTCCAAAATCTCTGAACTCATGTTTTTTGCTGCGCAAATATGACTGGTTCAAAGTCCGAAAATAGGCAATAAGATAAGCATCTATCAGGAAACTCTACCTGAATAATTTTTCAAGAGATCTTTATCGATCACTGCGACTTAGATTAGACAGAGGTTTTAAATACTATGCCCAAATGTGACGCAAGACGAACTAGGCTTAGTAGTCATCGCGGGCAAAAGGAGTCTATCGGCAGTTGATTTCTCTCGGAGCCGGAAAAAGAGCAAAGAAGTCTTTGAGATCGGCCAAGGAAAGATAAAGGAAAAGACAGGCTCGATAAAAGCAGTTGCCATCGCCCTTGACGACTCTATAGTGATGATAATTCTTTTATAGGGCTTACAGATTGGGCCTTAGTTCTTCACCTGGGTATTGCTCTATGAATTTTCTGAGTGGAGCAACCTCAGATATCAGAGGCTGTTGTGGCGGTATAGTGAATGCTTTAGCAAGGTTCTGATGCATTATTAATAATATCACACTTATATGTTAGGCGTGAGCGCTTAAAAGTTGAACACAACACGTCATGTCGCAGTGCTCTTACTTATTTTGCTAGCGACTTTAGCGAGCTGTAAGTCAGGACACATCAAAGAGCATAGCAAAACCGTAACTGAAAACAACCATTACTTCAGTGACACTCAGAAGAAAGTCGAGTATAACATCAATAGCGTGCAAACAAACAAAGCCCTAATTCTGATTCTTCAGAACACCAAGACGAAAATCACTAAGCTTGCAAATCCTGTCTCCATAACAATCAGCTTACCTTCCTCGACCACTGAGTGTTCCTTCACCAAACCAAAAGATATGTGCATAATCCCGAAAGTCGAAGGAACTTAGAATAATACATCACTGACAATGACAATCTAGTGCAGCATTTTACCATGCGATGTTCAATGGATCATCTACCAGCCTTAAATCAAAGATCCTTCCACCAAGCAACCAGCTCTTAATCTTTTCGCCTTACAGCAAACCGACTATCATGTTTTTGGCAAAATAAGCTGCAATGATCCTTCTATTACTACCTTCGAACAAGACGTCAATCTGTACTCAGCAAACTCATACAACAGATACTACCGTAATAACATCATCTACGCGCTTTTTACTGCAGAAAAAGACACTTATGCCTGGGTTGACATAGCTGCTTCTTCTAGAGCCTGTGCTTAAGCTGATTTCAGCAATGTAGATAAAATAATCAAGCCGTAACAGTAAGTCTAAGATTTTGTAGTAAGATAATCACCTATTTCCTTACGATTTGAGTAGATTCCTAAAAATGATTTTCGCTTAGAATGCGTAGCCATCCGTCTTGATAAAAATAAGAGTGAAAAATTATCTTTAAGATTAAGGCTGAGTCTTTAAGCAAAAGATGAAAGTTCCAAGACACTATCACAGGTAGATATTCAATCAATTTTGACGAGATCAACTGATGACTTCACTGTTGTTTTCAAACAGATCAAGTAAACATAGGGTGTAATCAAGTTGTAGGTGTTTGTAGACACGAACTAAATAGTTCTGATGAATATGCGTTTATCGGAAGGACCTGAGACATATGTATAGGCAGGCTAATCAGTATTTTTCGGTTCTAAAAACAGCTCTTTTTCTTTCAAAATATCTGCGAACAAAGATGCAAAAGATGAAGAAAAAACTTTTTTGACCACTAAAAGAGCCTAGGGGCTGACTTTGACTAAAACCCAGTGCAAAACTAAATAATTATGCTAGTTTTTTGCCACAGCTTAAGACACAGACAATATGCTATATGTCAGTTCCAAAGAGATTTCATCATCAGTACTTAATTCAGATGGTAAAGGAGTCTATGAGTTCCAAGAAATATAACTAGTTTCAATCATAAATAAGGCTAGTAGAGCCATAAGAATGGGAAGCAACATATTTTTTAGCAAAAAAGTCGACAAAGGAAAAGCCATTCAGGTATATGTCAACAACCCGAACGTAATTTTGTACGCAGCGATGAAGACCAAATGCAAGTTTCCGGACGATCAGTGTAGAGAAAGGACAGGGAACGAGCATCACCCTTTCATATATGAAGCATCCTAAGATGGTTAATTACTGATAAATGTCGAAGGACTAGACAACACTATTTTTTAGCTAACTATTGTCGAAGAAAATGACAAATACATTGTTTTGTAAGACGGAACACCATTCAGCTACAGCATGGATCCTGAGGAAGATAAAGTAGATTTCAAGCTGCAATTACACGAAAAAAAAGATGTTAGCTTTAACTTAGTTGCTCCTCTTAACGATTTACTGATGGTGGCCGGCAACAGCGAATAGTCGTTAGATTAAGACGGAGCCAAGCAAAGTGCTGATGGATACATTCTTATCAAAAAATAAGACATGAGAGGCAGAAACTTTATAATTTCAGTCAAAAAAGCTAAGAAAGGTCCATCATACTTCACTCACTTCACTCTTGTCGCCTCAACCAAAACCACCCAGCTTCGTCTATAACCTACGATCACAAACTACTAAACTCTTCAGGCAAAACAATCTAAAGATTACATTTTTGAATTCAATCCTAGTTAATAGTATATTTTCAGCTTCTATGCATACAACCTTAACAATCAGCCTGTAGATTTTTAGCTCACGGTTTTCAGCAATAAAGATCCGAATCAGTCTTCTGTGTTTTCCATCGATAAATAGTCAGATTTTTTGAGTTTAGAAGACGTGTCTGAAGACGTATGTGAGTCTTAAGGTGTGCGTAGTTGCTAGGTTAGCATGCAGCTAAGAAACAAGATGTAAGTATAAGTTGATTTCACTTTGACTTTGCTTATGAGAAACGCCATAATTGAGCTAAAAGACGGTATTTGGCAAGCGCTTCCAACTACATAGATGATGGTCACTACAAGGCTTTACTTTTATCC
>Ga0169931_10003853_pt1 | contig 23603 bp, 10 predicted proteins | sample Kivu_15m_20L_FD_129675 | JGI IMG/M metagenome (GOLD analysis project Ga0169931, IMG submission 129675) | Freshwater microbial communities from Lake Kivu, Western Province, Rwanda to study Microbial Dark Matter (Phase II) - Kivu_15m_20L... | ecosystem: Environmental > Aquatic > Freshwater > Lake...
GTCATTTGCAGCAAAGTTGGCTTGATAAGCCATGTTATTCAACCACATACCGGGCAATGCGCCCAAAGTTTGGGATACGTTGGAACTACCCGGAAACTCTACCAGAGGGGCAGTATTGACGTTCATAGCTTGGTTGAAAGTAACAGTGATTCCAAATGTTCCGGACTCAGCAGCTTCATCATTCACTACTGCATTGCTGAAGGCCACAGCAGAAACTTTGGGAGCTGAATTGACATACATATCATTAACAAATTCAAACACCTGTGGGCCGAGTTCCATACCAATATAGCGGCCCGGAATATCATCAGCCGGTGGGTGAATACCACCCCAGATGCGCGACAATGAGCATTGGTCGGAAGCATCTTTGTAAGTGGCAAACTGCAATTCCACGGTCTCTGAAGGGCCTTCTTCAAACACCAAATACTCGTTTTGCTCAGCTACAAAAACGCCATAACCACCGGGGAAGAAAGGCGAGCCGGTCATCAACTCGGTCAACTCGGCAGCTGCACGGCTGTAGGTACTGTGGCCTGACATATAACCCGCAAAGGGAGGTGTTACAAAAGAAGGACGTTGATATGGGAACCATTTCTCTGCCAAAATCCAATCAACACCGGCATGGTCAACCAATGGATCGGGAACGTTCAAAGAATCGCCACCTTTCCAAGTGAAGAGTTTGATTTTGTGCAAATGCTCTTGGTTGTCACCAACCAGTGGGTCACCGGGCATTACCAACTCCACGTGTCCGTCTACCAGCACAACACCGCGGGGGTCATAGTGAGGCAAGTTGGGGTCAGATGATTGGCCATATTCGGCCATCACACGAACTGCCGAAATAGGACGGACATAGTCATACCAGCCCTTGTTGCTCCAACATGCAATGGCAGCATCATGCATGGCACCACCCATAGCCAAGTAGATGCGCGCATCCCACTCCAAGTCGCTCAAGACTTCGCCTTGGCCTTGCCACTTCTTCTCAAACATTGGGTGATCCGCAACGTAATTCAAGATGGTGAACCAGTGGCCGGGAGGAGTTTCAGAATGAGGACCATCTGCCCAAAATTCAGCCAATACACGGGCATAGTCGCCACGCTTAACCAAATTGGGTGCATAGGGCTGACCTGTCACAGGATTTAATGCGTGGCCGGTGGCAAAATTGGTACCTCCTTCAAATGTGCGGTATAAGAGTGGGTAATCTTGAAAATCTTGGGGTTGGGGCAGCCACGATGTATTTCCAATAGCACCGGGTGAAATGTCCCACATGGTCGTATCTGCAGGGTCCAAATGGCTTTGCCAAATAGGAACCATTTGGAAACCCCATTTGTAAATACTTTCCCAGCCGGTTGGATTCACAGTATCCAAATAGGGAGGATCACCCGCATCCATGTACACCGGGTAAGTATTGCCATCTCTGACATGCAAGGTGACTTGATCGGGTTGCAAAGAAAATGGAACCACCTCGCCCCATTCTGCACTCAAGAAAGGAGGAGAAGAGTTGAATGTAACTCCACTTTGATCAACAAAATTACTGATTGCCAGACGCTGCCAGCGATTCGGGTCTACCATTCCGGTCAAAGGCGAGTTGTAAATATCAAAATCAGGATTGACTGGAGTGTAGAAATTGTTGGCATAATTGCCCGCTTCATTCGAACCATCTTGTAACCCAAACTGAATCATTTGATAAGCAATGTAATTGCCCATTTTTGCGGGATCTCCATCCGCATAGTTGATTGACGTGATGGCGGGATTGAATTCCAAATCATTCATCAAAGCGTTGATTTCCTGATAAGTATTAATAACTCCGGCAGACAATTGGAAGCGATGCGCAATCAAGCGATAAGCCGCATAGCTGATTGCCTTCTCCTGAGCTGCCTGAACATCTGTCGGCTGCATCACCCCGTTGAAAGGAATGTTATAACCACCCCATGTCTTGCCTAAAAAACAAGGCTCGGCATGCGGATCATACACTGCCCAAGCGTCATAAATAGCCGCTGAGATATGAAAAAGATTGCGAGCGTGAACCGTTGGACGAGCTGCGTCATTTCTGATGGCTTCCAATAGAACCTCATTCCATTGGCGAGCAACAGATTGCTGCCCAGCGGACACTCCGCTGATTAACAGCGCCATGAAGGTCAATGCGACCGAGATGGATCTCAAATTAATAAGTAGTTTTTTCATCATACGTTTTATTTAAAGGTCAAATTCAGAACGATTGTCGTTAAAATTGAAAAACTTGACGAAGATATCTTGATATTATCACGCAATGGTCACGCAATTTACCGCGTTTTCATGATATATGTCATTCCCATGTGAGGGAATGTTAATGATGAGGAAAACTATCAATCAAAAAAAAGCCCACGCCAAATGGCGGGGGCCCTATAAAACAAATATAGATGATGAAAAAAGTCTCCTTTATTCAGAGAGAATGATGCGCGTACCCAATTCAGCACCGGGAGAGGCAACATTTAGATAATAGATGCCTGCACTCAAACCTTGGGTAGGAATGACCAAACGGTTGTCTGCTTTGTTTTCCACAGCAGCAGAGCGAACCAATTTGCCGTTCATGTCATAGAGGACAAAGCCTGAGGCATTGAATCCTATCGGATAGTCCACCACGATCGCTTGGCCTGCGACAACAGGGTTGGGATATACCACCAATGCACCGGTTCCTCCTGAGGTTTCACTGATGCTTACACCTAAATTGACACTGAAGAAAGCATTCAGTGTGTTGGTCATCATAATGTTACCGGGAGCATCCAATGCAGCGGCAATCTGAACATCGATGCCAGCCATTTGCACTTGGCCATCAGTCACGTTGTAACGCGCTACATACACAGCATTGCCCATCCATTCAGATGCCCCGCTGTTGAATGTCAGCGCTCCGGCACTCACCGGATTTTGGCCGGGGAAAGTGATAACAGGTGCCACATTCATATCCATCGCTTCGCTGAAAATGATGACGATTTCAAATGTGCCGGATCCAACGTTTTCTGCGGAAACAGAGTAGTCATTTGCAGTTGCCAACACCACTGTCGGGTTTTTGGTATCTATGGTCAATGACCCAACTATTTCTGCGCCTTGTGCATTTTCATTGATGTCTTGTCCACCGGATATCACCATTTCGATTCCGTTCAACTCAATATTGGTGTCGGGAGCATTCAATACCAAGTGGTATTGAGTGGCCGATTGCCAAACGCTCGCTCCTGCATTGACAATCAAAGCGCTGCCCGGATTGGTGGCAGGGAATGTGATGGCGGGTGCCACCGACTGGTTCATGGGTTGGTCAAATGTGATGTCAATCATGAGTGCTGATGAGCCTGAATTGCTGTCTGCAATCATAGAAGTATTTACAGATGACGCACTAACCGATGGATTGTGGGTATCAATCAAGAAGCCGGTGCCGAGGTATACTTGTTGCGACTTGGCTTCCAAATCCATACCTCCGGTGATTTTCACAGAAGAAACGTTTTGCAACACGTTAGCATCAGACACATTGAAAAGAAACTGAGCAGTAGCCGCATCAATCCAAGCAATGCCATTGGGTGTCAGGGTAGCGCTCGCATCAGTGCCCGGGAATGTCAGTCCGGGAGCAACGGATTGGTCCATAGGGCGGTTGAAAGTGGCAATTATACCAAATTGGTTACCGACCAAGTTGTCGTTCACTACGTTTTGGGTGAAGGAGAGGTTGATTACTTTTGGCACACCGCCATTGGCCAAAGCATCGGCTTTTTCATATGCCTGAGGGCCGAGAATCATACCCAAGTGACGACCGGGAATGTCATCGATAACAGGGTGGATACCACCGAAAATACGCGACAAGCTACACTGATCTGAGGCATCTTGATAGGTAGCCCATTGGAATATCACATCTTGTGAAGGGCCATCTTCAAAGGCCAAAAACTGGTTTTGAGGTGCTACAAAATTTGAAACTCCACCGGGAAAATAGTTGCTACCCGTCACCAAGGTCAACAGTTCGGCTGCAGTGCGGCTGTATGTGCTGTGCCCTGACATATAGCCGGCAAAAGGAGGGGTGACAAATGTGGGGCGTTGGTAAGGGTACCACTGCTCAGCCAAAATCCAATCGACTCCCGGATACCCTATGGGGTCTTGGAAATTGGTTGTACCGTTGTCATTAAGTCCAAATTGAAGATGGGGAGGTCCCATCCAAGTGTGCAATTTTACTTTGTACAAATGCTCATCATTTGGTCCCGCCAGAGGATCACCGGGCATCACCAATTCTGAGTGCCCCGCTAACAATGGATAGCCCTGAGGATGATAGTTGGGCAACAATGGATCGGTGCTTTGACCGCGATCTGCCATATAGCGAACAGCAGTGATGGGGCGGCAGTAGTCGTAATATCCTTTGTGTCCCCAACATGTAATGGCTGCATCATGGAGTGCGCCACCCAAGGCAATATATGTCTTCACATGAAACTCTAATTCTGGCATAGGATCTCCTTGGCCGTTCCATTTCCATTCGAACATAGGGTGATCAAACACCGCATGGTTCACCACACTGAACCAGTGACCGGGCGGGGTTTCAGAAGCAGGTCCATCTGCCCAAAATTCAGCCAATACTCGAGCCCAATCACCGTACTTCACCATTTGCGGAGGATAAGGCTGTCCGGTTACGGGATTGATCGAATGCCCGGGGCTGTTGTCGCCACCTTCAAAGTTGTAGAAAGCCATGTACTCATCCAAGTTGTGGTTTTCAGGATACCACTGGTTGTTGCCCATTGATCCTGGCGACACATCAATCATCAATCCGTTGTCCGGATCTAATTGGGCCTGCCAAACGGGCACCATCATAAAGGCCCACTTATAGAAGGAATCAATGTCTGATGGATTGTCCAAATCCAACGTGGGAGGCATGCCTTGATCGTGATACACCTTATAGGTACCTCCATCGCGTTCGTGAAAAGTAATGTCAGATGCTTGCAAAGCAAACGGCACCACATTGCCCCACTCGGGCGTCAAATGCGGAGGTGTATTGGGCACTGGCAAACATGGGTCAATCCCTTGTGCACAACCTTGGGATAAGCTCAAAGTCTGCCATCTGTTAGGATCATTGCAAAGAGGGTTTCCGGGTGCAAAGTTTTGTAGATTGATGTAATGCTCCGCAAGTGAATTGCCTCCCACATAATATTGACTGGCATGATTGGCCGATTCATTTGAACCGTCTTGCAAGCCATATTGAATTAAATGATGCGCGATGTAATTGCCCAATTTGGCCGGATCTCCATCAGAGTAGTCAATGGAGGTGATAGCCGGATTGAAGCCCAATTGGGTCATGGTGGCATTAATGTTATTGTATATGGTAATGACCCCCGGGGCCAATTGATAGCGGTGCGCCATCAGGCGGTACATGGCATAACTCAGGGCTTTTTCCTGTGCGGCCTGCACATCTGCCGGCATCACAATACCATTAAAAGGCGTTGTGTAATTGCCCAATGTTTTGCCCAACAGGATAGTTTCGGCTTTGTCATCATACACCGCCCATGCGTCATACATGGCAATGGTTGCGTGATATAGATTGCGCGCTTGAACCGTAGGGCGTGGCAAATCGTGCCTGATAGAGTTTAGGTGTGTTTCGTTCCACAAACGTGCCACTGACTCTTGGGCCAACACCGATTGCGATACAAACAGAGATGAAGCGAGAACAGGTAACATCCGCATCATCCCTTTCAATGAGAATAGAGCTTTTTTCATAGTGAAAAACGGTTTCAGAGGAAACCGCTTTCACGGCATCCTCAAGGTTAAGCTTATTTAGAGGACGCGAATATATCACGTAAATTCACTTTGCGTGATATTTATGTGACTTTTGAAAAAAATTTCAGCCCGGAAGAAACGTCAACGCCTTCGTATTTCTTTGTTTTTCTGCAATTACAAAAGAAATAGTTCTGTACTCACCTATCACGTATTTCTCAAATTGATCGTGATAATGTAGCGAAAAAATATTGCCCGATTGGCCACAGGGCAAGATGTTGGCAAATGAATTTGGGTCTGAAAAATCAACGATGCGCCTGATTTGAGGTCCATAAGTAACGGGATACTCACTGTGCGGGGAAAGACGAAATCCCGTCTGGTTCACAGTCTCATATCCACCCTGAATGGGAACCGGGCCCAGATTGAGCCATTGTTTCACAGGCGCTGCCAAACCAAACGGATGTTTCATTTCAATATGGTGGGCTTTGCCCCATTGCCAGGCAGCAGCATCGCTGCCGAATTCATTGACGAGTGACGCGGCACTTGTCTTGAATGCCTCAAAAATGATTTCATCACGGCTTTCGTGCCGGTCGGTGGTCACGTTGTCCCACACCTTGGCCTGTGGGTTGGCCATGATTTTCGAGTAAGCATTTTTCACCCAATGGGTACCGAGCCAATTCTCAAACCACTCATCCCCTGCTTCATCTGCCACCGCAGCATGCAACACATGATAGAGCATTTTGTAATAAAGCAATGAACTTTGTCCGTCCACCGGGTGATTGCCATCCCATGTGAGCAATTCGGCTATTGGCTTTTGATCCGCGCTCAAATCCGCCTGACGCGCCTCCACCACTTGTCTGAAAACCGCACACACTGCACTGTCCACAGGGCTTTTGACATCGGTTTGTGCTGTCTTCATTTTGTCAATCGTCCAATCACCGCCTTGCTCCAGCATTTGCACCACTCGGGTGGCACGATTGGCCGGGGCATAGTAGCCTTCGACATCTCCGTGCACTTCCATGCTCACTTGGTTGTTGGCCGAATAGATGTAGCCCCAAGGCGGATTGAAAGATTTGGGATTGTCCGCAAAATCATAATACTCAGAGATATCAAACTCACCGGTGCCGGGGACAAACAATTTGCCATCGGTCAGGCGCTTGGGCAATGCGGCACAAGCCCACCAGCCGATGTTTCCTTCGGCATCTGCGTAGTTCATATTGAGCCCGGGCCCGTGTATCAGGCTGATGGCCGATTCAAATTCGGTCATCGTTTGGGCGTGGTTCATATCGCAAAAAGCATCCAGTAATCGGTTTTCATGGGAGGTATATGTCCAATAGAGGCTCAGGTGTTTGCTGTCGCCCAAGTCAAAAGCGCGGTTTACCACATAGCCAATGTCAGAGCGCGTGGTGGTGAAAGTGCTGTCACTGCGTCCTTTGATTTTAATCGTTTGGACGGCTTCTAGGTATGGTTTCCATTGATTATTGTGAAAATATTGCCCGGGAAGTGAGTCGGATTCTTGCATCACATAGAAGTCCATGTCGTCTTCTTCGAGCATGGTCACGCCCCAGCCCAGAGCGTCATTATGGCCCAACAGGGCAAAGGGAATCCCGGCCAAATAACAGCCTGTGAACGAAAAACCGGGGCACTCCAAACTCGCTTCGTACCACACATTGGGCACACCGTGGGCTATGTGGGTGTCGTTGGCCAAAATGGGCTTGCCCGATTGGGTGTGAGCGCCCGACACAGCCCATGCATTGCTGCCAACCAATTGGGGTACAGGCAAAGGATCGAGCACTTGGGCCAACTTGTTATTGATTTGGTCAAAGTCTCCTTCCCAACATGGTATGACCGGGTTTTCATGGTTAAAATAAAGTCCCAATTCCTCCAATATGCCCGGACCGTGTTTCTCATAGAGGGACTGCGCCAAGGGATCCGTTTTTTGCCCCAACGCAAAGCCAAAAGCCATGTATCCGGCCGATGCGAAGCAATCTTCCAAAGTGAATGGCATTTTTTCCATCCCGCCCAGGGTATATTCCACAGGGGTGAAGCCCGTCTCCACAAAGTGATTCACCCCGCGCAGGTACATCTCCGTCAGCTTGTACCATTCTTGGTCTTTGGAGGCATGGGCGCGCTCTGTGCTTTGGCGCGCATACTCCACCAAACCAATGGAGTGGAAGAAAACATCCGTTTTGGCCAAATCGGGCCCAAGCACCTCGGCCAGCCTGCCGCTGCCCACCCTGCGCATCATGTCCATTTGAAAAAGCCGTTCGCGGGCGTGCAGATAGCCATGGGCCATGAAAAGGTCTTCTTTGTTTTCGGCCTTGATGTGGGGCATGCCATAATCATCAAAAGTGACTTCCACAGGTGCCTTCAAACCCGGAAGGGTCAGTTCGCCATTCAATTGAGGCGACAACGCCCGCGACCACAGCCAAAATGCCACGCCCGCACCCAACAAAAGCACCAAAAGGATGATGCCTACCCACTTGAAAAACTTTTTCATCGCACTGTCAATTGATGTCCGAAAAGTAGCCGGCCAAAGCACATCCGGCTGAAAAAATCAAGGGGTGACCACCAATCTCAAAACACCATGTCCGCGATCGGAATGCAGATGCAGTAAATAAACGCCTGCCGCTATTCCGGCTGAAGCCAAGTCAATTTTTGCGTTTTCCACGAAGCGATGGGCCAGAACCAAACTGCCCGAAAGCGAGAAAATCTTTATGAACGTGTCGCCCTTGCTCGTCAATGTCAAAGTTTGTCCCTCTCCTATCGGGTTTGGGAAGACCTTTGCCTCCATCACATCCACTTCCTCTACTGATATAATCGGTCCGAATTCTTGACTTATCACCGTTTCACAGCCATTGACATCTGTGACCGTAACAATCAATTCCGTGTCGATACCGCCACCGAAACACAACCACTCCATCACATTCTGCAATTCGTCAATCGTTTCTCCCGAATCGATATCAACCAGTTGCCACAATGTACTGTATGGAGCAGTGCCGCCTTCAATATTGATACCTGCGGTCCATGTATGCAAGCAAGGCGGCTCTTCAGGATTGGGTGGTAAAAACATAAATATGCTTACAGTCAATGTGTCCAATGCACTTACTTGCACGGTTCCTGACGCAGTACAGCCATTGTCATCGGTCCAGACATATGAATAGCTTCCGGGTGCCAAGGCACTGATAACAGGGCCGCTTGCATCAGGCGTCCACTGCACCGATACTATTCCGGTGTTGTTTTCATTGACCAGTTCAATACTGCCACTGTTAACCCCATAGCAAAAAGTGTCGGTCACTGTGGAAGAAATCACCAATGAGTCGGGCTGGTTGATTTGGACATCGGCACCGGCTGTGCATCCGTTCGCATCTATGTATAGGTATGTAAAGAGACCGGCAGGCAAATCTGTCAGCGTTTCGCCCGATCCTTTGACATTCCACTGCACTTCGGTGAGGCCTGTTGCTCCCATATTGAACAATTCAATGGTTCCGCTGGCTTGGCCAAAGCACAAAGCATCCGAGGCACTTACTGAAATGATGGGTGGGTTGAAAAACATAACCTCAACGGGTTCGGGCAGCACATCAAATCCGCCTTTGCCAATTACTACACTGTAGGTGCCCGATTCGGTCACGGTAATCGCTTGGGAAGTAGCTCCGGTGCTCCAAGTATAGTTGAGTCCGGGGCCGGCATCCAATGTAATGGTGTCTCCGGGACAGGCGGGTTGAGCACCGGTCAATGTGATAGCGCTACCCAAAGAACTTCCTTCCACTACATGAAGTGTCTGATTCGCGTTGATATTATACAACTTGTCCACCGTACCGCTGAGCCACTGAATGATAAGTGAGTCAACCGTTGTCGTCTGACCCAGACCGAAAATTTTGCGGCCAGAGTCTTGGGCCAAATAATTCTCGCCACAGGCCATGTACCGCATTTGCCCCTGCCCACCCGCATAGCAATAAATGGTGCTGCCAATTGCGTCACGGTTACTTAGCGTACCTTCGAGCGTCAGAGCAAAATAGGTGTTGGATCCACCGTTGTTCTGCCAAAGCAGTGAAGGATTGGGCTCGCGGTTGTGTGATATAAAATCAGGATAACCGTCCATGTTCCAATCGCCCTGAGCGGTGGCCCAAGTGCTTTTGTTGTCGGCACTCAGGCCCATGGCTGATGCCGCATCAGTAAATGTCTCATTGCCATTGTTGACGAAAAAATAATTGAATGGTGTGACATTCAAATTATAAAGCTCAGTAGCCACATGTAAATCGAGTAGACCGTTGTTGTCATAGTCCATCCACAGGCCCGACCAACAAAGATTGGGGCCCAAAACTCCCGCTTGGGTGGCGATGTTTTGAAAAGTGTTGTTGGGAAATTTCTTGTACAGATAATTTCCCATTATCTCGCTGTTGGCAATGAAAATATCCTGCAAAAGGTCGTTGTTGAAATCGCCCATTGAAAATCCCATCGCGTCTATCATCACATTCATGCCCAACTCGGGAGCCACATCAGTGAACGTACCATCCCCGTTATTGCGAAGCAAATGGTTGGGGTTAATGATGCGGTCATTGACAACAAATATGTCCTGCCATCCATCGCTGTTGAAATCAAACCAGGCGGGCATAAAAGATGCGTTGATTCCTACGGATGCATTGGCCTCCACCGTGATATCGGTGAAAGTCATATCGCCATTGTTCCGATATAGCTTGTTCTCATATTGGGGCCCATTGAAAAACTGGCTGTTGTAATACTTGCAGAGATAAAGGTCGAGAAAGCCATCATTGTTGTAGTCACCGAATCCTGCCCCACTCTGTCTGATACCGAATTCCACTGTCAAGCCGCAGGTGAACGTGATATCCACCAATGTCATATTGCCCGTGTTTTCATAAAGTTTCACCGAGCTATTTTCGTGTGAGATAAACAAGTCCTTGTCTCCGTCATTATCCAAGTCAACCCACAAAATGGATTTAATTGAATTGTTGGGAGAAATGATTCCGAAGGTCACAGGCATAAATCCGTTTCCCGTGTTTTGATAGAACTGCGGAGTCTGGTTGGTAGTTCCAAATGAAATATCATCCAGGCCGTCACCATTGAAATCATGAATGCTCAGCGCATGACCAAAGACTGCAGGCCCCGTGGTAACTTGGTTCACTCCATAAGCAGGCCCGACCGAAGTGAATTGGCCGGCTGCAATCAAGTTGAGCGAAACCGAGACCACAGTCAAAATGAACCTTTGTATGCGCAATCTTGTCATGATTTAAGTCTGCGACTAAAAAGCGATTCCATTCTTTTAATCTTTTTGGACTTGCACTTTAAGGGTTTCCAAAGTGCCATTTTCCATTATCACTTGCAGAAACAAAAGTTGGGTTCCTTCAACAGGCAATTGAAGCGATTTCTGACGAGCCGGAGCAAATAACTCTTCGGCTAACAATTTGCCGTCTGTTGACAACCATTTTACCCCAACAAAGGATAAAGACGTGGTCAAATAGATTTCATCAGATGCCGGATTGGGGAAGAACCGGAAATATCCTAATGGCAACTCTTCTACTGAAACCAATCCAACAAAACTCAAAGAATCAGTCACTTGGCAGCCATTGGCATCTGTGAAAGACACTAAAAGGTTGAAAGGCCCGGGCACGCATTCCCACTGATCTGAATCTGTGATTGAGTTGGTCGATGTAACATTGCCCTGGTCGTCCAAGAAATTGAAGGTCCAAGAAAGGGTGTAAGGCGTTGTTCCGCCCAGCGCTTCGCTGGTTTGGCCTGACCATGTCAATGGGCATTCGGGACTGTCTTGGTTTGGCTGGTAGTCAAATGAAAAGACCAGTGAATCAGGCTGGCTGATACTCACCGTTCCGGATGTTTGGCAACCAAACTCAGATGTGATTTGGAAAGAATAGTCTCCGGGGGGTAGTCCTTCCAGCGTGGGCTCTTGCGAGCCATCTCCCCAAACCAATTGGTTGGCAGGATCTGTCATCACCGAGGCTGTACCATCCGCACTGCCATAGCAAGTAACATTGGTTGTTCCGCTGTCATAAGTGGGAATCTGCCATTCCTCAACTGTGAATTGGGCCGAGGACGTGAAACCCGAGGCGTGTTGAATAGTCACCGTATAGGTACCGGGTGCATTGGCTTCAATAACTTGAGTGTCTTCGCCCGTGCTCCAGAGATAAGTAACATCGGTTTGCTCACAAATCAAATCAATGGCGCCACCCGAACAGAAACCCACCTCACCTGTTACCGAAGCGATGGTGGCGTATAGAGTAAAGCCTTCTTGGACGAAATAATGAGTGTTGATAGCCAAATCGTAATAGGTGTCAACAGTGAATCCACCGGGCCATACCACAGTCATCGAATCCACCACGGTGGCCTCACCGATTCCGATGATGATGTGCTGTGAATTTTGCGACAGAAATCCCTCTCCGGCAGCGGTGTAGCGGCTGTATTCTTGACCATTGGCATAAACTTTTATCCAACTGCCGATGCCATCGCGGTTGGAGGTGACGCCCTCCAAAGTGACCTTTACATAGCCATTGTTATTCTCGGTGGTGTTCAGAAAAACCCTGCTGGTGCCGGGAAATTCGCGAGTGGATGCTATGTCATAGCGCCCATCGTTGTTGAAATCGCCCACGGCTGAACTGTGATTGAAAAAATTTTCATCCGTATTGAATCCCGCCTCGTTGGACATTTCCATGAAAAGCTGCCCTTCAATGCCTTTGAAAAAGCGGTTGCGACCGGGCAACATGATGTGCGAGCTGGAGTTAACGTACAAATCAACCCACGTATCATTGTCAAAATCAGTCAGATTGCTACCCCAGTTGAAAGTATTGAGTACTACGCCCATTTCGGTAGCTGCCTCGGTGTAGGTTTCATTGCCATTATTGAGAAGAAGCAAATTGCCATCCGTTCCATTGGTCACGTAGAAATCTTGAAAACCATCATTTTGCACATCGCCTTGAGTGGCAGACATGGAAAAAATGTATTGGTCAAGATTGGCACTTTCGGCTATTTCTACAAATTGCCCGCCTCCGATATTCTTGTACATGTAGTTGCGGGCCGTGTAGCGATCGTTGGTCACAAACAAATCGGGCACATAGTCATTGTTAATGTCCACCCAAGTGGCCATGAAGGTGTGCCAACTTCCATTGCTTATACCTGTGGATACTGCCGCCTCCGTAAAAGTACCGTTACCATTGTTCTTGTAGAACTGATTAGTGAAAGTGGGGTTGGGAAATCCGGGGCCATTGTAATTGCACACATACAAATCCAGGTCGCCATCCAAGTCATAGTCGCCCCAGCAATGCCCAAAAGACAACACAGCGGTCAGGGAAATGCCCGCTTGCAGAGTCACTTCCGTAAAATAAAAGTCACCTTCGTTGCGATAAAGTCTCGGGTGGGCGTTGTACACCGTAACGAAAATATCAGGGTCGCCATCGTTGTCATAATCCGCAAATGTGAGGTGCTTGGCGTTGCCAAACATTGGAAGCGGTGAAGGCACTTGAGAGAATCCGTTGCCATTGTTCAACAAAAACATTGGAGTCTGATTGAATCGACAAAAAACCAAATCATCCAGCCCGTCATTGTTCCAGTCATAAATGGTGGCACCCGCACCATAGTTGGTACCATTGAAGGTATGGTTGATATTCCACGTTGCCGTCATGTCTGCAAATTGCTGACTTGAAGCGATTTGCGACAAAAAAACGGTCACGGATAATAAAATGCCCCGGTAAAAGTCTTTCACAGTGCCGATTGTTGCGGATTTAAGACGAACAATTCGTCCAAAGTTGCGCAACAAAAAGACTCAGCGCGAAAGTTTTTTCTTCAAGCACATGCCACAAGTTCAACAGGCCTCGTTCAGTGTGCAATCACCAATGAACGTATGGCCAAAACATCATTCCCGTTCATAACGCGAAGGAAATATACTCCTTCGGACAAGTGCTCTGTTAATAGCTGTTTTTGAAATACTTGAGTGAATTTTTCGCTCATTACTGTGCGCCCGGTTGGGTCCATAACCTGCCAAGCGTCAAATCCAATGTCCGATGAAATTTGGGAGACTTCCGAAGTAGGATTAGGCCAAAGAATCACTCGATTGACAACCGAAGCAACATCTTCCAAACCGATGATGACATCGGCAAAAGTCTCGAAATTGAGACCGCACTGATTAGCATCTTTCGCTTCCAGCTTGATATTGAGCGGGCCGGGCTTGCAACTCCAAGTGTGAATATTGATAAGCGAATCGGTTTGAATCACTTCGCCTTCGGCATTCAAAACCTCGAAGTACCACTTGAGTGTGAGTGGAGCTGTGCCACCCGAAAACTCCAAAATATCTCCACTCCATGTCAATGGACATACCTCGGCTTCGGTGTTTTCCCAAATACTCGATTCCACGAGCAGGGCTTCGGGCTCGGCTATTTCCTTTGCCCCTTCTGCCGTACACCCAAAGGGACTGTAAACCATAAAATCATAGGTCCCGGCCATCAGGTTTTGGCGCTGCCAATCCACATTTCCATCGGCCCATGCAATCATCAGGTCATCTGCGCTCGGCACCACCTGCACCCAGCCATCTTGCATTCCCGCACAGGTGATATCGGCTGAAGTGGCTTCGAAGACGGGATTTTCAACCACAGTGATTTCTGTTTGGGCGGATGCAAAAAATCCGCTCGGGTGAAAAACTTGGACGCTGTACGTCCCCGGTTGGCTCACCGCGATGGACTGAGTTTGCTGGCCGTCTTCCCACAAATACTGCATCCCGGAAGGTTGGCATGTTAGCGTGATAGACTCACCTTGGCAAAGCACATTGTCTTGCTGGGTGTGCTCGATCTGAGCCAAAAGTTCAAATCCCTCGACTACATGATAGCTCAGGTTGGCGGGCAGGTTGTAGTGCTTGTCAGTATAGCCTCCGGGCCAAACAACCACCAGCGAATCCACTACAGTTGATTCGCCCAGTCCGATGATGATATGTTGCGAGTTTTGTGATAGATAACCATCACCGGCAGTTGTGTAGCGGTGCATTGCGCTACCACCCGCATAGGCCACTACCCGGCTGCCTACGCCATCACGATTGCCGGTCACGCCTTCCAGCGTCACTTTGATAAAGTGATTGGTGTTCTCCGTGGCATTGCGCATCACACGGGTTTGGCCCGGCTGTTGGCGGGTAAAGACCAAGTCATAACGTCCGTCATTGTCAAAATCGCCCACGGCCGCGCTGTGGTTGTAGAAACCGGTGGCGGTAAATCCGGCTTCCTCGGACATATCACTGAAGCCGGTTGCACCATTGTTTTTAAAGAAGTGATTGCGACCGGGCCATGTGACGTTGGGGGAGCTGTTCACAAACAAATCAGACCATGTGTCATTGTCAAAATCCACCAAAAGCGAACCCCAGCAGAATTCATTAATGGCCACGCCTATGTCTGCAGCCGATTGGGTGAAGGTGCCATTGCCATCGTTGATGTGCATCAAATTGCCGTCCGTTGTATTGGTCACATAGAGATCAAGCAATCCGTCATTTTGCACATCGCCTATGGTAGCACACATAGACATGATAAACTGGGCCACACCTGCCTCCTGCCCCACTTCGGTGAATGTGCCGTCTCCATGACCTTTGTAGAGATAATTGCGCACAGGAAAGCGATCATTGGCCACAAACAAATCAGGAATAAAATCGCCATCGAAATCCGTAAAAACCGAAGCCAAAGTGTAATAGCTCACCCCATTGGCCGATAGCTGGTCGGCTATGTCAGTAAAGGTGCCATCACCGTTGTTCTTGAGCAGATAATTTTTGAAAGTGGGATTCGGAAAACCCGGTCCATTGTAGTTGCATACATGAATGTCCAAATAACCATCCAAGTCAATGTCTGCCCAACTATGACCAAATGACATGGCTTGTTGCAAGGGTATGCCTGCCGCCAGCGTGACATCCATGAAGAAAAAACCGCCCATGTTGTTGAAGAGGTGCGGATTTCCATTGTACACAGTGACAAAAATGTCCGGATCACCGTCATTGTCATAATCAGCAAAGGTCAGCTGCTTGGCTTCCGTCATGGCCGGAATGGGAGAAGCGATGAGAACAAAGCCGGCTTCTGTGTTCTCATAAAATGCCGGAGTTTGGTTCATTCGGCACAGCACGATGTCATCCAGGCCATCTTTGTTCCAGTCATACACCGTCACACCGGAGCCGTAATTGTTGCCCGTGTAAGAATGATTAATCTGGTACTCATTGGTCACATCGACAAACTGCTGTGCAAAGGCACACGTTGTCAATGCTAAATAAAAGACAGCCAGAAAAATTCGCATGGCGAAAAGGGCTTTTGGTTGTGGTTAACCAAAAGACGTCAACACTAATTCAGGTTGCTTTGCGCCTCAGTTCAGCGGTGCTTTTTTTCGTTCATCAGCTTCACTCTGAAGCCTTTATTGTCCCATGAAGCACCACGCAATTTGTCTATCGCTTCATTTACTTTAGTCTCATCAATATCCACTACCGAGTGGTCATGAAAGAGCTTAATCTTGCCCACCATTCCTTTCGGAATACCAGCTTTGTCGCAAGTCAATTTCAGGATACGGGCGGCATTCATTTGGTCGCGTTGGCCCAGTCCCACATAGACAGAAGCGTATTTGCCGCTTCCGCGCTCTTCAAAGAAATCATCCCTACTGCCCGAACGATTGTCACGGCTGTCGCGCTTGTCTCTTCCACCTCGACTGTCTCGCGCATCTTCGCGGTGGTTAAAATCGCCTCCTGACATGATTTTTTCGGGAGTTGCAATTTCCTTGCTTAAAAGGTAGGCCCAAACTTGCATGGGCTCGATTTGGTCTAATTGGAATTTTTCCACTGTGGCCACCGTTCCGGACGAAATGGCAATGCTGTTCACACGCTCAGCCAATTTGGACATTTGCGTTTTCAGCACATCCTCAGCGCTGGGAACATCTATGAGCTTCATCTGAATGTTCAGACTTTTCTCTATTTGCTTCACTTTGTAACGCTCTTTCTGGGTGACCAAGGCAATGGCTTGGCCGCTTTTTCCGGCTCGGGCTGTGCGTCCGCTGCGGTGGGTATATGCCTCAAAATCATCGGGCAGCGAGAAGTGAATCACGTGCGTCACATTGTCCACGTCTATTCCGCGGGCGGCCACATCGGTCGCTATCAAAATGCTGATGGTCTTGTTTCTGAATTTAGCCATCACGGTTTCGCGCTGGCCCTGGCTCAAATCACCGTGCAATGCTTCAGCGCGGTAGCCATCGTGCTCCAGATGCTCTGCAATTTTGCGGGTTTCTATTTTGGTCTGGCAAAAGACAATGGCATATATGTCAGGGAAAAAATCCAAAGTGCGTTTGAGCACCGGATAGCGTTGACGGCCGTCTACCAAGTAGTAATTATGGGCCAGATTGGCTGCGGCTGTGTTTTGCTTACCCGCACTGAATTTGGCGGGCTCTTTCATATAGCGTTTGGCTATTTGCTCGATAGCCTTGGGCATCGTAGCCGAATAGAGCCATACCGAGCGCTCTTCCGGAACCGAGCGCAAAATCTCCTCTATATCGTCTCTGAAACCCATGTTGAGCATTTCGTCTGCCTCGTCCAACACCACCACCTTTACCGTGCTCAAGTCAATTGCCTTGCGGTTAATCAAATCCATCAAGCGGCCGGGTGTAGCGACCACCACTTGAGCCCCTCTGCGCAGGCCTTTGATTTGGTCATAAATACCGGCCCCGCCATAAACTGCCAGCACATTTGCGTTTCGTTTATTGGCATAAAAGCCTTTCAAATCTCCGGTGATTTGCAAAGCCAACTCGCGAGTGGGACTCAGGATAAGGGCTTGGGTGTCATTGCTTCTCCAATCTACCAAATCACCGATCGGGAGACCAAAAGCCGCAGTTTTTCCTGTGCCCGTTTGGGCCAATGCTACAATATCCCCGATGGGGTTGGCAAGGATGTAAGGAATGACTTGAGATTGGATTGCGGTTGGCTTTTCGTAGCCTAAGGTTTGGATGGATTGGAGCAGTTCAGGACTTAAACCCAGCGAATTAAAATCGGGCATGTATGACTAAAAATAAGGGCGCGAAGGTACTCCCGATTGACGGTTGCACCTGCACTTAATTTGAGCTTAACCCCAAATACTGCCTATATGCCTTACTTGTCAGCGCTTTACCACCACGGTTCCGGTCAATTCGGTCACATCCTCTCCGCTGCAAAAGCTCTTGTAGGTGAAGATGACAAAGTAGGTGCCTTCTTCGGCATCCGAGGCTTTCCATTGAATGGGTGCCTTTGAGGACTCAAACACCGATTGGCCCCAGCGATTGAAGATTTTCAGATTCATTTCGGACATGAAAATGCCCAAATCCACCTCCGGGTCTTGGGGGAAATAGGGCCTCCAAAAGTCGTTTTTGTTGTCGTTGTTAGGGCTGAACACATTGGGCAACTGCAATGTGCTGAGGTCTATTATTGCTTCGGCATCGGCCCACACCGTAACTTGACCACTGCCTGTGCAGCCGGTTTGGCTGTCGGTGGCAACCACATTGTACACTCCTTCGGCATTCACCGTGGGATTGGGAGTATTGGCTCCCGAAGCGATGTTGCCCACAGAAGTAGTCCAACTGAAATTGGCACTGCCCTGCGGTGTTATGGTCAAACCCTCGATGGCTATGGCAGGTGTGATGCAGGTGAGGCTGTCCTGATCGGGTATGTTCACACTGAGGAAAAAAGGCAAAATCTCGATGGTTTGTGGAATGGTACACCCCAAAGCATCGGTAACGGCCACTTCATAGCTACCGGCATCCAGACCGGTGACAGTCAATTCGGCTTGCGATTGAACATTCAAACTAAAGGAATAGGGTGCTTCGCCCCCTACAATGTCCGACACAGTCAGAGAACCATTGACGCCATCGCAGGCCACTGAAGCGCTCAGATCGTACGTGATGAGAGCCGGAATCTCAATGACAAAAGGCTGTGTGGCCTGATTTCCGCATCCGTCCGTTACAAAACCTTGCACATCGGTAATCACCACTTGGTAACTTCCCGGCTGGGTAATGGGTTGGCTGAGTGTCAAATTCCAACTCGACACCGAGCCTCCTTGTGAAATGGCTGTACTGACTGCTACAGTGCCTTGCGGTCCCACCACTTGGAAATCCACTGCTTGCACCGAATTGAAAAGCAAGTTTTCGCTGAAGTGCACCGTCACCACCGTATTGGTACAGTTGATTTCAGCCTCTGTGACGAAAGGGTCCACTTGGTCGAAAAGCGAAGCGGTAGAGCCCGAAAAATCCAAATTATACCCGTTGGGCGAGCCTGTCCAGTTCATCACACACAGCGCATAGGTCTGGCCGGGTTGCACTTGCAAATCGGCATTGAAGGCAGGGCCATTGAGGTCGCCCGGGCCATTACTGCTGCCAACGCCACCCTGAGCAGTGCTGATTCCGGTAGGGCCATTGAAACCCACCATTCCAAACGAATTACAACTGACCACGGGCGAAAGCATACTGTTGATACCACCGCAACCACCATTGGTGATATTGAGCACGGCCCAGTCATAGTCGTCATTGAGGTCATTGGGCGTCAGCACAAACCCCATGTTGCCTGCTGTTTGGGGCGAAAAAATGTACCAAACGGAATTGCTCTCTCCGGAAATGCCAAAATTGCAATCTCCCACAAATTCCTGCACACTGCCGAAGCCCACAGGAGCATTTACTTCGCTATAGGTTTCATTGCAAATGACGATACCACCGGAGCAATCGCCCACATTTTGGGCCATTAGGGCAGCAGAAGCCAAGGAGCAAGTAATGAAAAGGGCAATTCGTTTCATGGCAGATTTTTGGGTAGATTAACGAGCTTGAAAGGTACTAAAATTCTCGGCAATTGCGTTCTTGACATCACAACTGTCCCATTCGTTGTCCGCATAGCAGTTCAGCACCTATTCTTTGACAAATCGCACCATACACTGCTTGCCTTCAGTGCGCGCAGAGAGCAAGTAGAATCCTGCCGCCACATCACGTATGTCCAGCGCTGCCGAACGGGCAGAAACAGGCGCAAATCGCTTGATTTCTTTGCCCATCAAATCGTGGATGACATAGACTACCGGCACATCTGCCATACCGTCCAAACGGGCATTGAGCAGGCCGGCAGCGGGATTGGGATAGACATGCAGTTGGGTGGCGGAAATCTCACTCAGGCCGGGCACCACATCGGGGCTTTCTGCCAGATAGAGACCCAATCCACCTCCCATTTGGCCCAAAAACAAATCGGGACGGCTGTCTGTGTTGATATCCGAGACAAACGGAGCCGAATAGTCGCCTTCCATGATGTCGCTGAAAGTGGAGGAAATAAGCGTGAATTGGCCCGTTTCGTTGCCCTCCAAGTCACCATAAAGCTGCAAAAAACCGAGTTCATTTCCCACGAACAACAAGCGGGTGCCCGCTGAATCTGTGTGTAAGTGCGGAAAGCTGTAGCCATTGATTCCAAAGTAGCTGTCCGCCTGTACCTCACCCATGAACTCGGTGATGAGTGTGAACGAAGGGGATTGCTCGGTGCCCGTGTTGCGGTAATAGTTCAGATTGCCTGCTTTTTCTCCCACTATCAGGTCCAACATACCATCGAGGTCAACGTCCACCAATTGGGGCGTGGCGTGCTGGCCTACGTCAATGATTTCATCGTTTGAGTCGGTCATGGAAGGGGCGGTCAATTGGAGATCCATGACATTCCCGACACCCGCCTGGTTGGTGTATCGATAGAGACGTCCGCTTTGCTCACCAAAAATCATGTCCACATCGCCATCCCCGTCCAAATCACCAAACGTGACGCAGATATTGAGCAAGCCCAGCGCTGCTAGCCCCAAGTAATCATCCGTCACATAACGAAACTCCGGAGCTGAGGCCGTGCCAATGTTTTCATACAACCACAACTTCGAATGATCCTGACCGCCCAAAGTGAACTTGCGGTGATTGCTGACAAACAAATCAGCCAGTCCGTCTCCGTTCCAATCGGCCAACACCGGCACTGATCCCGTTCCGATATCAATAGTGCGGTCTTGGTACCAAGCCTCGCTCATCAATTCAAACTGGGGTAAAGTCTCCGTCCCGTTGTTCTTGAACAACCATGTGGCCCTCATGTCTTCATGCGTGAATGAGCTCTGCGGTGCACACACCAAATCGCTCACTCCGTCATTGTCTTGGTCAAAATAATAGCAACCGGGCATCTCGGGTATCATTACAGCCATGTCAGTTCCCAATCCATTCGGAAAATCAATGGCTTTGAAGTAGGCACTGTCCGGACCTTGGCTGCTTTCCATCATTTTCAGTATGGTCATGTTGGGCGCGGTGATGTCGGCCACAATACACTCTTTCATACCATCATCATCCGCGTCCAGAAACACCAAAGTCCCCCCGGCATGACGCGGTACAGCCATCTCCTCGCCCATACCGGGATCCACCACTTGCAATCCGCAGAAATGCTCATCCGCAATAAAAATGGTTTCATCAGCTCCCGATTCGTTGAACATACCATAGCAAGCGTTGGTGGTGTTGTAGTGCAGGCTTTCGCAATCGTCTTCGTCCGAGGCCAGTGATTCAAAAAAATACACTGTGGTGGCATCGCTGGTAAAGGTGAAAATGTCCAAGTCGCCATCTCCATCGTGGTCGTGGATGGCAGGCAAATCAATGCTCAGGCAATAAAGCGGAGCCGAAAAAGGCGCGCCCGAATAATTGTAATCCGCCATCAATTGGACGGCAGTTGACTCAAACGCCAATCCGCTTTCGGGTGTGGAGATATTCTTGAATACCCTGATGGCATTGGGCGCGCGGGTGAAAATATCCGGAAGGCCATCGCAGTTGTAATCGCGCAGCAACACCCAATCGCGCAGCGAGGCCGGAAACAAATGGTTGTATGATCGGGTGAACTTATAACTCATCTGCCCGGGCGTGTCATCGGTGTTGATATAGATGAGCACTCGATTGTTGACACGGTCAAAAGAAAAAATATCCTCTTTTCCGTCCATGTCGATGTCAATGGGCGAAAACTGAGGGCAATGCATCCCGCCTGTCCATGGATCGGCCAGTTGCACACCATTTTCGGCCACCGGCAGGTCATAGGCCCGCAACACTTCAATTTGAGACAAGGCTTTTTGTCCAACCGGCAAGCAACAAAACAACCCCGCTATCACCCCCGCACCTAAGCGCGAAATGCGCATTTTTGCCACCACAATTAATCGGTCCATGGAAAATTCTGTTTGGTTCAACATTACAATTGATTTCGCAAAAATCACCCTTTTTGGCCTCATTCTATTCGGGGTCACTTATTTGGTGTTGCGCCACTTGGACAGGCTCAAAAACCGCGAGCTCTCGTTCAAAAAACGCATGGAAAAAGAGCGCGAAATGCTGCCCCTCAAACTCAAAGCCCAAGAGCGACTGGTCATTTTTCTCGAACGCATTACACCCACCAGCCTTCTAATGCGTGTGAACCAAGGCGGCTACACCGCTGCCAAACTGCACTATGAACTGCTCAAGGCCGTGCGCGAAGAATTCGAACACAACATGAGCATGCAGCTCTATGTCAGTCCCGAGACATGGGCCGCCACCGTAGGCGGACGCGATGAAGTGGTGCTGATGCTGCACAATTGTGTCCAAAACGCCCCTGCCGACAATTCGAGCATCACCCTCAGCCAAGCCATCCTCGAAGCCGAAGCCCGCAGCGGGGTGCCCGCCATCAAACGCGGCCTCCAAATGCTGCGCACCGAAACCGAGTCCACCGTGCGCATCTGATGGCCACCGACCCCATCCGAATCCACCCTTCGTGGCGTGAAGCATTGGCTCCCGCTTTCGAGGCCTCGTCATTCGAAGCATTGCGCCATTTTGTGCACACCGAATACACCACCCACAGCATCCTGCCCGAGGCCAAAAACATCTTTCGCGCTTTCGATTTGTGCCCGTTAGACCAAGTGAAAGTGGTCATCCTGGGCCAAGACCCCTACCCCACCCGCGGCCATGCCCATGGGCTGTGCTTCTCGGTGGAGCCCCATGTGCGGCCGCTGCCCAAATCACTTGTCAATGTATTCAACGAAATCCAAACCGACCTCGGCACGCCCATGCCCGCCCATGGCAATCTGGAGCACTGGGCCGCCCAAGGTGTGCTGCTGCTCAATGCCATCCTTACCGTGCGCGAAGGCCAGCCCGCCTCGCACCAAAATCGCGGCTGGGAACCTTTCACCGACTTTGTCATCCAAACTGTTAGCGACAAGGCTCCACCATCCGTGTTTATGCTCTGGGGTGCTTTTGCACAAAGCAAACAACACCTCATTGACTCCCGCAAGCACCACATCCTCACAGCGCCCCATCCATCACCGCTCAGCACCTACAGAGGCTTTTTTGGCTGCCGCCATTTTTCCCGCGCCAACCAATGGCTAATCTCTCAAAACCGAAGTGCGGTCCGGTGGTGATGGAGATTCTTGCCTAATCTCATTGGCCCGGCACCGGCTATTTCGTTATCAAAGCTGACTGTAGGCTGTACAAAAAAGACTTGCTCCCATAAATTTCCACCATCTGAGTGATAGTCATTCCTATTTTTCTTATTCTTGTCCTAACCAACCCATTGGCCCTAACCCTTTTTCCTTTTACCGATGATGACTATTTGTCTTTATTGTATAGCGTTCTTGGGTGCAGGATTTCGGTGGCGCGGATTGATCGGTACGGGCAGAAGGTGGAGTGTGGGGGAGGTTTTGTCCACTTCAAGTATATCTCATAGTTGTCAGACATATCTCTTCTCTATGAGTAGATATGTCTGATTTTGTCAGACATATAAACAAGTTATGGGGTAGTTTAAATAAGAAGACAAATGAGAGATATACATAAACTAATTTTGATTTCATTTCTTACTATATTTTCAGTCATCGGCTTCATGGTGAAACTACCTAAGGTATTTCATCACTTTGACA
>Ga0169931_10003854_pt1 | contig 23602 bp, 17 predicted proteins | sample Kivu_15m_20L_FD_129675 | JGI IMG/M metagenome (GOLD analysis project Ga0169931, IMG submission 129675) | Freshwater microbial communities from Lake Kivu, Western Province, Rwanda to study Microbial Dark Matter (Phase II) - Kivu_15m_20L... | ecosystem: Environmental > Aquatic > Freshwater > Lake...
CCTTGTGTGTAACTGCCTTAGAATTGGTATCTTCGAATCGCTGTTGGGCAGTTCAAGCGAACAACTTATGTTACCTAAGTCCTTATTACGCTATTTTTTTCTGTTGGTGATTACCTGTTTGGATTCCTTAGAGGGGATGGCTCAAGATCGCTATGCTGTATTTTTCAAGTTCAAACCGCAGCAGGAATTTTCCTTAGCCAATCCAAGTAAGTTTTTGACGAATAAGGCCATTCAACGAAGGGAGCGGGAAAAAATAAGTGTGGATAGTTTGGACTTGCCTGTTTCTAGCACCTATGTACAGGGGTTGCGAAATCATAGCCAAGAAATTTTGTATGTCAGCAAGTGGCTCAATGCTGCCGTAGTAGTGGCCGATTCAATGGGTAAAAAGGGAATGGAAGCCTTGCCTTATGTGCAAAAGGTGCAATGGGTAGCCAAGGGTTTTCTTTCGAGAACAGGAAATCGGCTCGACACGGAAAGTCCATCCGAAAGGTCAAAAACAAAAAAATGGGCCATCGAAGAAAGTTATCGAGAGGCAGCAGCCTATGATTTTCAAAATCAATTGCTAGGAATTCCTGACATGCACCAAGCGGGTTTTACTGGAAAAGGAATCACCGTAGCCATTTTCGATTCTGGCTTTCCAGGTTTGGATAAAGTCCCTGTTTTTTCGCATCTCTTCACCAACAAGCAAGTATTGGGTCAACTCAATGTCGTCCGACCTTGGATCAAGGAAGTATTTTGGGATCATGAGCATGGGACGCAGGTGGCTTCTTTGATTTTTGCCAATCAAGTTGGAACACTCGTTTCCGGAGCGCATCAAGCGCAGGTGATCTTTGCCATTACTGAAGATGTGGCTACTGAATACCCAGTGGAAGAAATTAACTGGGTTCGCGCTGCGGAGTATGCTGACAGTTTGGGAGTAGACATCATCAATAGTTCCTTGGGCTACTTGGATTTTGATGATCCCAAATTGACATACACCACGTCCCAATTGGATGGTAAAACCACCTATGTATCCCGAGGCGCAAGTATCGCTGCCAAACGAGGAATTTTGATCGTAAACAGCGTAGGGAATTATGGTTCGGCAGGAATCAGTAGTTTGGTGGCACCTGCAGACGTCTCAGGGATTCTTGCGGTGGGATCAGTAAATGCCAATGCTACAGTTTCCTCCTTTAGTTCCCGTGGCCCTACATCGGATGGTCGAATCAAGCCAGAATTGGTGGCGTTTGGACAAAGCCCCGTGCTGATTCGAGCATCAGGTCAAGTATCAGCGGCAGCGGGTACTTCTTTTTCTGCACCCCAAATCACCGCACTTGCTGCTGGATTATGGGAAGCAAAACCTACTTGGACCAAAGATGAATTACTGATCAACCTCATCAAAAGTGGTACGCAGTATTCCGCTCCCGACCAGAATCTTGGTTATGGCATTCCCAATTTTCGTGGGGCATTTTTTGGAGCACTTTTGGGAACCAACCAAGAAGAGGAACCTGACCGTATTTTGTATCCAAATCCCGTATTAAATAGTCTAGTTTACATTCGGTTTGGTCAAGAGTTAAGCCTAAGCATGCGTGTACTTGATCGCTCAGGTAAGCAAGTTTTGGATTACCTCCTGCATCGTGAATCTACCCAAGTACCCTATGCTGTTTACTTGGGTCAATTGCCTTCTGGACTTTATTTGTTCCAATTGGTAGATGGCAAAGAAATTGCATACCACAAACTTATTAAGCAGTAACTTTTGACTAAACAGGAGATATCCCTTGATTTGTAACTAATTCTATCGAAGATGAGCCCTCAACTAGCCCCTTCCATTCTTGCTGCTGATTTTGCCAACCTTCAAAAAGAGGTAGAAAAGCTCAATGCCTCCGTAGCGGATTACATCCATGTAGACGTGATGGACGGTAGTTTTGTTCCGAATATATCCTTTGGTATTCCAGTCACGGAAGCCATTCACAGACATGCCAAAAAGCCTCTGGATGTGCACCTGATGATCGTCAATCCAGAGTTGTATTTGGAGGCTTTTGTAAAAGCAGGTGCAGCTATTTTGACCGTGCACGTGGAGGCCTGTACCCATTTGCACCGTACCCTACAGGAAATCAAACGTTTGGGAGTTCGTGCTGGCGTAGCCTTGAATCCACATACACCCATTGAATCGTTGAGTGAAGTATTGGAAGAAGTGGACTTGGTCTGTGTGATGTCGGTTAATCCAGGTTTTGGAGGGCAAAAATTCATTGAGCACAGCTATGAAAAAGTGGCGAACTTGAAGGAAATGATTCTTAAAAAAGGAAGTAGCACCCAAATTGAGGTTGATGGCGGGGTAACTGGTCAAAATGCAAGACGCTTGGTGGAGGCTGGGGCGGATATCTTGGTGGCGGGCAGTTTTGTTTTTAATTCTCCTGACCCTTTTGCCGCCATTGCTTCGCTAAAGGCAATTCAAGGATAAGGGTAGCTTGTCTTTCTTCACTACTTGGTACTTAAATCGATGTAAGCCATGCGAATTCGCCTATTGGTATTTATTCTCCTTTATATTTGTTCGAACCAGTTACTTTTTTCTCAGGAGGTCAAACCGGAAATCCTGCTCACGGATGCGGATTGGACCAAGTATGCACAGATAGAAGTGCTCACGGCTGCCTTTTTAACTCAAAAGGAGGGTGAATTGAAAACTTGGGTTAAGGAAAAAGTAGAATTAGGGGGAGGGGCCCGTTTCAATCAAATCAAAAGTGTTTGGGGGAATTCAAAAAAAGAAATAGGCATAGCCCTAACCGAAAAGGAACGTGCGGCCTATCAGGAATACTTAAGCGTCCAAGGATCCTTCCAAAAAATGGTCGTAACCTACCAAGCGGAATTGATTCGTGATGAAAAAGTCTTGGGCTTGGAACTTTACGAACACCTTTCCAAAGCCATACGAGATGACCCTTCGTTGAAGGAAAAATTAGTTCAAGAAGTGGCTCGCCTAAAAAAGAAAGCGAAATAAGCCTTCTAAAAATGATTTCTTTTTGCACCAATACACCAAAAACATCATCCTTTCGTTTCTTGACTATGTATTACAGAAGGTTGCTCTTGTTTTTTATTTTTTTTGGATGTGCTTGGGCTTCGGCCTTTGGGCAGGATGAGGATATTTTTGGAATCACGCGGAAGGCAAGAAGTCCAAAAAGTGATTCTCGGATGGGTAATATTTTCCGAAATATTAAAGAGCAGTTTTCTTTTCAACTTGCAACTGGGGCAGCCTATTACACGCTGAATACTGAGTTTTACAAGGGTAATGGCCAGGTATATCCCATCACGCAGTACCAAAATCATGTTTACGAGTACTTCCCCTTACCGGATACCCTTTCTTTGAATACAAGTCAACTTATTTTGCCTACAATAGAAGCAGGACTGCGATTGAATTTATTCAATATCCTTACCCTTGGAGGAGGTTATGGCTGGGAAAATGGAATCCTAGCACCGCTGCAAGGGGATGGGCATCAATTTTCACTTCAAGGAACAGATTACAGAGCCACCAATTACTATGCATCGGCTGGCTTGGTCTTGTACGATGCCAGTAGGCGGAGATTTTTATTGAAGCAGAAATACAAAAGATTTGATGGCGCCAATCGTGAACTAAAAATGCGAATGGAGCGCGAATTCAAGCAGCGGATTAGGCAAAATTACCCATGGAACATCAGTTTGGAGGCTGAAGTAGGTAGGATGAAAGTTATTCAAGGAGAACCTATGGTTCCGAAAGTTTATCAAGCGCGGCTTGCCGAGGTAAAAGACCAGTTTACCTATGCGGCAGCGTTGCATATTGGCTACGACCTATCCGAATACGTGTCTGTGTTTGCAAAAGGAAAATACATGCAGCGGTCATTTGTAAATAATTCACCCGATTTCACGCCTTTTCCCATGGATCAAGAAGTGTATTCGGCACAATTTGGGCTCTCTATGAAGGTCCCTGGAACCAAACGATGTAAGATAAATGGCTGTGGCGTAGTCATGAAGCACAATCACAATGGTGTGGAATACCGGGGTAGTTCAATTTTTAATCTCCAAAATCGAAAAATCGGGCAGTGGTATTGACAAAATAAAAGCAGGATAAGGAATCAAAACTAGGTTTTATTCCCGCCTGCTTTTTACTATCTTGCAACCTTAATTTACGTTATAGTACGCATTTTATGGCCCAAGGAGAAAACGAGCATATCATTCCAATTAACATTGAAGAGGAAATGCGTGGTGCCTACATCGATTATTCGATGTCGGTAATTGTTTCCAGAGCACTTCCAGATGTCCGAGACGGACTCAAGCCAGTTCATAGACGTATCCTTTACGGGATGCAGGAACTTGGTGTATTACACAACAAACCGCATAAAAAATCCGCTAGAATCGTAGGGGAAGTTTTGGGAAAATATCACCCACACGGTGATTCAGCTGTATACGAAACAATGGTTCGTATGGCCCAAGACTGGTCCTTACGCTATACGTTGGTTGATGGGCAGGGTAACTTTGGCTCTGTGGATGGGGATAACGCTGCAGCAATGCGATACACTGAAGCCAGACTCAAGCGAATCGCTGAAGAATTGTTGGTAGATATCAACAAGGAGACCGTTGACTTTCAGTTCAACTTTGATGATTCCTTAAAAGAGCCTACCGTACTGCCAGCAAAAGTACCTGCGCTCTTGTTGAATGGAGCCTCTGGTATTGCAGTAGGTATGGCTACCAATATGGCTCCTCACAATTTGGGTGAAGTCATTGACGGAATTATTGCCTACATCGATAACAAAGAAATCACAGTAGCAGAATTGATGAATTTCATCATTGCTCCGGATTTTCCTACTGGGGGTATCATCTACGGCTACAATGGGGTGAAAGCTGCCTTTGAAACAGGCAGAGGACGCATTGTTGTTCGCGGTAAAGCCAATATTGAAGTAAAAGATGGTGGAAACAAGGAGATGATTGTCATCACCGAAATCCCCTACATGGTCAACAAGGCAAACATGGTCGAGAAGACTGCCCAATTGATTAATGAAAAGAAGATTGAAGGTATTTCTGCTATCCGAGACGAGTCTGATCGCTCTGGGATGCGTGTAGTCTATGAATTGAAGCGTGATGCTGTATCGAGTGTGGTGTTGAATAATCTTTACAAGCAGACCGCCCTTCAGACCTCTTTCTCTGTGAATAATGTGGCCTTAGTGAAAGGTCGTCCGCAAACCTTAAACCTCAAGGACCTTATTGTTCATTATGTGGCTCACCGTCATGAGGTGGTAGTGCGTCGAACAGAGTTTGAACTAAAAGAGGCGGAAAAGCGAGCACACATTTTACAAGGATATCTAATCGCCTTGGATCATTTGGATGAGGTAATTTCCTTGATTCGAAATTCAGCCGATCCTGAGACAGCCCGTAATGGATTGATGGAGCGTTTTAACCTCAGTGAAATCCAAGCCAGAGCCATTCTTGATATGCGTCTTCAGCGCCTTACTGGCATGGAGCGAGAGAAAATCATTGAGGAATACAAAGAAATCATGGCGCTTATTGTGGAGTTGAAATTCATCTTGGCTGACGAAGGCAAGCGAATGGAAATCATCAAAACAGAGCTTCAAGAGGTGAAGGAACGCTATGCGGATGACCGTCGTACTGAGATTGAGCACAATGCAGAAGACTTCAGTTACGAGGACATGATCCCGAATGAAGAAGTGGTGATTACCGTTTCTCATCAGGGCTATGTAAAGCGTACTGCCTTGACTGAGTACCGTACCCAGGGTAGAGGAGGAATCGGATCCAAAGGGGTAAGTACCAAGGAAGATGATTGGACTGAATATTTATTTACCGCTTCCACGCACAATTACCTCTTGATCTTTACAGATAAAGGGAAATTGTTCTGGCTGAAAACCTATGCAATCCCCGAAGGTTCCAAGACCGCAAAAGGAAGACCCATTCAAAATTTGATCAACATTACCCAGGATGATAAAATTCGATCAATCATTCAGGTTGAAAGTTTAGACGATCAAGATTACATCAACAATCACTTCTTGGTGATGGTGACCAAGCAAGGGGTCATCAAGAAGACTACATTGGAGCAATACTCAAGACCTAGAACCAATGGCATCATTGCCTTGAACTTCCGAGAAGATGATCAATTGGTGCATGTGGCCAAGACCAATGGAGATCAGCATATTGTAATTGCTGCCAAATCAGGTAGGGCTATCCACTTCCACGAGTCTGCTGTGCGCCCTATGGGTAGAACAGCCACAGGTGTAAAGGCCATCACACTTACAGACAAGGAAGATTATGTAATTGGCATGGTTTGTGCAACCGAACCTAATGCCACCCTCTTGGTAGTATCCGAGAAGGGATATGGAAAACGTTCTGACCTAGAAGAGTATCGTATTACCAATAGAGGTGGCAAAGGCGTCAAAGCAATGAATGTGACCGATAAGACTGGCGCATTGGTGGCCATCAAAGAAGTAGTGGATACGGATGATTTGATGATTATCAATAAGTCAGGCATTACCATACGGATTTCCATGGATGAGTTACGTGTCATGGGAAGGGCTACTCAAGGTGTACGCTTGATTAAAGTAGGGGAAGGGGATGAAATTTCTTCCGTGGAAAAAATTTCAAGAGAAGAGGAAGAACTTTCAGAATCTTCCGATATTGTGCCCGATTCTCCGGAATTACCCGAATCACCCTTAGAAACAACTGAATAAAAAATTCTTAACGAAAACACGAATGAAAAATCTCGTTCTATCACTAGCATTGGTTGTGACCGTCACCTTTGCTTTTGGACAAAAGAAAGTAGTAAAAGAGGCAGAAAAAGGATTGAAGTCAGGAAACTTACAAACTGCGCTTACCGCCATAGATGCTGCCACAACTAACCCTGAGACAAGTGGTGATCCGGCCACTTATTTAGTAAAGGCAAAGATTCATACCAAGATTTTCGCATCCGATTCCTCCAATACTAAGGAAACCTTGGAAGCAGGAAATCAGGCCTTGGCTACCTTCAATAAAACCTTTGAAATGGCTGGAAGTAGCAAAACCTCCCCTGTTGGAAAGGAAGTTTATGCTGAAGAAGTACCGGGACTTCCTGCTAATTTGAGACCGAATTCAATAATTTCTCTAAAGAACATATCCTTTGACAAGGCTTTAGAGCGTTACAATGAAAATGACATGGAGATGTCTTATGAGTTCTTCAATCTTGCTGGAGAAATCGACAAGACTGACTCTACCATCCATTACAATGCCGGTTTCCTTGCTAACGATTTGGGGAGATTTGAAGATGCCAAAAAACACTTCAATTACCTTTTTGAGTTGCCTGCTTACAACAAGACCAATGCATATTATTTCATGGTACAAATCCTAAGTACCGAAGAAAAGAACCCAGAAGCGGCATTTGAATTGGTTACCAAAGCCCGTAAGGAATACCCAGGTGACAAAGTTTTGGCTGAATATGAAATTCAATTGCTTCTACAGTTGAACAAAATGGATGAGGCCATGAAGCAAATCAATGATGCTCTTGCTAACGATCCAAACAATCCAGGTTTGTTGTTGAGATCTGGATACCTGAAAGAGCAAGGAGGCGATTTGGAAGCGGCCATGGTAGATTACAAAAAATCAGTGGAAGTAGATCCCAACTTCTTCGAGGGAAACTACTACACAGGTGCGCTGATGCTTGAAAAATCTAGAGCTATTCTTGCCGAGTTGAACTCACTAAGTGATGCAGAATGGGAGAAAAGATCCAAAGAAATGGGTACGCAGGCAGATGATTTGTACAAGCAGGCCGTTCCTTACTTCACCAAAGCCTTGGAAATTAAGCCGGACAACACAGACATCATGATCATCTTGTTTCAAGTACATACTCGCTTGAAAAACACGGCAGAGGCAAATGCCATGAATGCGAAAATTTCAGCAATTCTTGGAGCCAATTGGCAAGAGAATTGATTCTTGATCGATTTAGATAAAAGGCCGGATTTTCCGGCCTTTTTTTTTCATTTATTTCTAATTCTCACATGATTTATTTTTTAGACCATTTCATCACAAATCGATTTTATTTGGCAATGATTTGAATTAGTTTGCGTCTAGTTGATCACACCCCCATGAGTCCACGAATAATACCATTTCTACATTTCTTTGGAGCCCTATTTATTTTTGCTACTACAAGTTTTGGACAAGGTTTAACTTCCTCAGAGCGGTACCATCTGCTATTGCAATTGCGAGAGACCAAGCGGGTACTCTATGTAGCCGCACATCCAGACGATGAGAATACCCGCATGATTGCTTACCTAGCCAATGGAGAGCATGCGGATGTGGCATACTTGAGTCTTACTCGTGGGGATGGTGGACAGAACCTAATTGGTAAGGAATTGGGAATCGAATTGGGCCAAATCCGTACTCAAGAATTGATCAAGGCTAGAGAAATAGATGGAGGAAAGCAATATTTTACTCGTGCTCTTGATTTTGGATACAGCAAAGACCCCAGTGAAACGCTGCAAAATTGGGATAAAGAGAAGGTTTTAGCTGATGTAGTGTGGGCTATTCGTAGTTTTCAACCAGACATTATCATCACTCGATTCAATAGCACTCCGGGAATTACCCACGGTCACCATACCACTTCAGCTATTTTAGCAGAGGAAGCATTTGCCATTTCTGGTGATCCCAAGGTTTTTCCAGAGCAATTGAGTTATGTAAAGCCGTGGAAAGCAAAACGGATTTTCTTCAATGCTTATAATTTCAGAGGGGAGTTTGAGCCGGAGGCGGGAAAGCGCTACTATGCGATGGAAGTAGGGGGCTACAATTCTTTACTGGGGAAATCCTACCATGAATTTGCTGCCGAAAGCCGAACCATGCACAAATTTCAGGGTTTTGGCGCTACAGCAAGTACGGGAAAGGTCAAGGACTATTTGGAGCAAGTAGGAGGAGAACCCTATTTCAATTCTCCTTTTGATGGTGTGGAAACCCGCTGGTCTACTGTCGAGGGTGGCTTAGCCATCCATGCGCAACTGGAGGAACTGCTCTTGGAAAAATTCAATCTGGTTGAAACACAAAAAAACCTTCCTGCCTTGCTGGCTATACGATTGTCCATGTTGGCGTTAGATCAAAGCATTCCTTGGATTTCAAGTAAGTTGGCCAAATTGGATCAGCTTATTTTTTCTTGCCTTGGATTGGGGATGGAGTTTGTTGCGAACCAAGAATTGGGTTATCCTGGTGAAAAGATTACTGCCCAACTTCTACTGATCAATCCTTCCCAAGTCCCGATTTCGGAGATTTCCTTCCAACTTAAGGATACCTACCACTCGAGCAAGGATACGAAAGGGGATGAGGATACCAAACTCCCCATTACCCTTGAACTTGCAAGTAATGAAACTTATTCCCAGCCATATTGGCTAAATGAACCCTTGGATGGAGCCCTTTTTTCGATCAAAAGCCAAAAGGATATCGGGCTTCCCTATAAGCAAAAAGTGTCTGGGGATTTGAACTTTGTTTTGGGGGGGCAAAAATTCAAAGTAGTAGTTCCCTTGGTCTACAAATACAATGATCCCATTGATGGAGAGGTAAATCAGCCATTTACCATAGTACCTGAGGTAGACCTTGCCCTTTCTAAAGAATTGATTTTTCTTGTTCCTGGAGCGGATGCTACCGTAACCGTTATGGTCAACTTTAGAAATCAGTTGATCGAAGGGGATTTAAAATTTGAAGGCTTAAAGGACAATCAATTTAAGGTACTAAAGGTTGAAGAATTGCCCGCACAAAAGCAGCGGAGGTATACGGTCACCTTTCTTAAAGGAAAAAACGGAAAGCAGCAAATTAGGGCTCGTTTTCAGACTAGTTCAGGTCAAGTATTTGACCAAGTGATTCACCGGATATCCTATCCCCACATTCCAAATTTGACTTATTTCCGTCCAGCACAGATGCAGTTGATTCAAGAAGACTGGAAGGTTTCTGGTGGAAAAATAGGCTATCTAGAAGGTGCAGGGGATGAAGTGTCGGATGTTCTCTCTTCCTTGGGTTACCAAGTGAAATTCCTATCCGAGGAAAACTTGGAGGCTGAGCAGTTAACCGATTTACAGGCGATCGTGGTCGGGATACGTGCTTACAATACCCAAGAATTCTTAGCAAGCAAGCAGCAGATTTTGCTCGATTACGTGAAAGCTGGGGGCAATTTAATTCTTCAATACAATACGAGTAGTCCATTGGTGACTCCTAATTTAGGTCCGTATCCTTTTGCCATCGGTCGAGATCGTGTGACCGTAGAAAGCTCACCGGTACAGGCAGATTGGGAGCATAGCCTACTTCGTACCCCCAATCGATTGGAAGAAAAGGATTTTGAGGGCTGGGTTCAAGAACGGGGTCTTTATTTTGCCTCCAAAGTGGACCAACGCTACCAAACACCCTTGACTTTACAAGATCCCGGAGAAGCAGCGAATACAGGTGCTTTGATCACCACACAATTTGGAACTGGAAGTTATGTATATACCGGTATCTCTTTTTTTAGGCAATTGCCTGCGGGTGTTCCTGGAGCAATCAAATTATTCATCAACTTGATTGAGCAATAACATGGAAGAAAAACAAATTCAATGGCCTAGAATTTACCTGGGTTTGATGGTTAGTCTAGCCATCCTAGTTTCCTTGATGTATGTCTTAACCCTAGCTTTTTCATGAGTACTTTAGATTGGGTAGTACTTTTCTTAACGCTGGTATCCATCGCAGTATATGGGATGTATAAAACACGCGGTAAAAAAAGTTTGGAAAACTACCTCCAAGGCAATAAGGACAATTGGTGGACGATTGGGCTCTCCATTATGGCTACCCAAGCCTCTGCCATTACTTTTTTAAGTACACCCGGACAAGCCTACGAGGATGGGATGCGATTTATCCAGTTTTATTTTGGTTTGCCCATAGCAATGATCATCATCTCGATTGCCTTTGTGCCTATTTATTACAAGTTGAAGGTGTATACGGCCTATGAGTACTTGGAAAACCGCTTTGACCTTAAAACCAGAACCCTTACTGCCTTGCTGTTTATCGTGCAAAGAGGGTTGGCTGCAGGGATCACGATCTATGCGCCTGCCATTATTCTTTCTACCTTGCTAGGCTGGAACTTGACCTTGACGAATATTTTTATAGGGGTTTTGGTGATTGCATATACGGTTTCAGGAGGTACTGAGGCTGTTTCGATCACCCAAAAGCAGCAAATGGCGGTCATGATGGGAGGGATGATCCTAGCAGGAATCATGGTCATTCAATTGCTTCCCATTTCGATGAAGGAAGCCTTACAAGTGGCTGGAAAGATGGAAAAGTTGAATGTGGTCAACTTTGAGTTTGACTTAGCGGATCGCTATTCCTTTTGGTCAGGAATGACTGCTGCTGTTTTTTTGTTTTTGAGTTACTTCGGGACGGACCAAAGTCAAGTTCAACGTTATCTTTCAGGACAAACCTTAACCCAAAGCCGTATGGGATTGTTGATGAATGGATTTTTGAAGATTCCCATGCAGTTTCTGATCCTGTTTATTGGTGTTTTGGTTTTCGTGTTTTACCAATTCAACACTCCCCCCGTACATTTCAATCAAGTCCAAACCGAGTCCCTTCGTCAAAGTGAATATGCTTCTGAATTTGGTCATTTGGAGCAATCCTACCAAGCTAATTTTGATTCCTCGAAGCAGCTATACACGCAACTCCTGTCCTCTATCAATCAAGAGAAATCGGAAACCACGAAAGAATTGACCAAAACCTTGAACGATTTGAAAGCAGAGCAGCAGGAAATTAGAGAAGAAGTAAAATCCTTATTAATTACCCATGATCCTGAGGCTGAAACACGCGATACAGACTATGTATTTATGCGTTTTGTGATGGATTATTTACCTACAGGTGTGGTTGGCTTATTGTTTGCAGCCATTTTTGCTGCAGCCATGTCCTCTTCCTCTTCTGAGCTGAATGCCCTTGGTAGCACCACCACGGTGGATTTGTACAAGCGATCGATTCGAAAAGAAGCGAGCGATACACATTATGTCAACTCCTCCAAATTATTTACCGCCTTCTGGGGATTCGGGGCTATTCTGTTTGCTACTTATGCCTCCTTATTTGAGAACTTAATTCAGGCGGTGAATCTTCTGGGATCCTTATTTTACGGAACCATTTTGGGCATATTTGTGGTGGGATTCTTTATCAAATGGATCAAGGGTCAAGCCGTTTTCCTAGCAGCCCTGCTTTCACAGGCTTTGATTTTGGTAGTCCATTTCTTTAATGGCAGGGGACTATTCGGCCTGCATTGGGACATTGGTTTTCTCTGGTACAATGCAATTGGCTGTCTTTCTGTGGTCTTGTTTGGGTTAATCCTTCAGACCGGAATGGGTACTTTTGTAAAGGAAAAATCGCTTAAAGATTAATTGAATTTGTAACCAAAAAAGAAGCCTTCGAACAATGGAAGGCTTCTTTTTTCATACGGTTATAAAGTTGCAATTACCTTAAATGAGCTGCGGTGATTTCCAGGAATTGCGGACTGTCCTCTTTTGACAATTACCTGCTCCTGTTTCGGCCAAATTTGAAAATCCTCTAGGATGGAGGATAATCCAATTTACTTGATGGATTTGATCAAGCGATCATTGAGACCTACATAATCCAAATTTTTGCCTTCTTCCGCCAATTTTTTTGACTTTGTGGCAGACTCCAGCGCTTCTGTCTTTTTGCCTAGGCTCAAATCAATTTTTGCTTGGAGGTGTAAGGTCCAGTATTTTGGATCAGAATTTGTAGACTGCTTAATCCAGGTATAGGCTTGGTTGAGATCCTTATTGCTAGTGAAATAATAATTGGCAGCTTGGTAGAGTAAGGCTGGGTTAGTGCTTTGCGCATCAATTACCTGCTTTTTGATATCCGCCATGACAATGGGATCCACTTCCGTTTGAATGGTAAATTCTACACGAGTTTGTTCCCACTTGATGGATAGGTCTGCACTTGAATCTGTTAGCTTGGCGAAACTAATTTCAAAAGAATCGTACATTCTACTTGTTTTGGCAGGTGTTGCTGTGAAGCGAAGCATGTCATCCTTGGGATCGTAGCCAATAGCCCCCCAAAGTTTTGTGTTTTTACTTAAAATAATGGTCCAGGAAGTTTTACCTGGGATGGAGTATAGTGCATAGGAACCTGCCGGAATTTTGGTGCCACTGATACTTACCTCAGTAGAGAAATTTAGAATGGTTGCTCCATTAGCACCGGTTCTCCATACTTCACCGTAGGGAACTAGTTCACCGAAGATTTTTCTACCCTTTGTGCTTGGGCGACTAAAATCCACTGTTACATCCGTGAGCCCTACTTTTTGAATGATTTTAGAACTTGGACTAGCCTGAGGCATTTGAATTTGTTGGGCAATGCTCGAAATGCTAAGGAAGAGAAAAGCCAGAATCAGTAGGTTGATTTTTTGTGTCATTGCTGTTTTAGGTAAATGTGCAAGAAAATAAATCCAATGGACCAGTAAATTGGTGTTTCATTTTGAACTTGCAAGTTCTTAGAATATTCTTTTATTTTTTAAAAAAGGCAGAGGAATTTGATGGATCAATTTTTTGCCCTGCCTGAATGCTCTAATTTTAGGAGCAGCTAAGCCACAAGTTTATGAGTCTTGCGATAATTAGCCCAGGTAGAGATCCAAAAGTTTGGATTGAGGCGCTTCGGTACTACCATCCTGAAATTGATATTCAAGTTTATCCTGAAATTGATCGGCCTGAGGCTGTGGAGATGGCTTTGCTTTGGCAGCATCCTCCTGGGTACCTTAAAACCTTTCCCAACTTAAAGTTGATTAGTTCTTTAGGTGCTGGAGTGGACCACATTCTTTCAGATCCTGCAGTAGGGGATGCACTTCCAATTGTTCGAATTGTGGATGAGAAACTGACTTGGTCCATGACGAATTATGTAATCATGGGCATTTTGAACTTTCATCGGCAGTTTCTTCGTTATCACCATGATCAACAAAAAAAGTCTTGGGACATGACCAATCCGGAAATTCCCGTTAAAGTCGGCGTTATGGGTGTAGGAGCTTTGGGTGGAGATGTGTTGACCAAGTTGGATGGTTTAGGCTTTGAAGTAGTTGGTTTTGGTTTTTCAGAGAAAAAAGATTTCCCTTACCCATACTACCAGAAGAACCAACTTGATGAATTTCTTGCTCAGGTGAACGTCTTAGTTTGCTTGCTACCGTTGACCATAGAAACCGAGGGAATATTAAATCTTTCCCTTTTCAAGAAGTGTTTGAAAGGAACTTACCTAATCAATGTGGCAAGAGGAAAGCACTTGGTCGAACAAGACCTACTGGTTGCACTTGATAAAGGAATGCTTTCTGGGGCACTTTTAGATGTGTATCAAGTAGAGCCTTTGCCCTTGCAACATCCATTTTGGGAGGAAAGTCGAATCCAATTGACTCCACATATTGCATCCGTAACCAATCCAAAGGCTGCTGCTCCTCAGATTATTGAAAATTATAAACGGATAAAAACTGATCTTCCCTTGCTAAATCTCGTAAATCGAAGCAGAGGCTACTAACAAATACTATGGCATTACCATTCACTATCCTTTGTCCGATTGATTTTTCAGAATGCGCATTGAATGCGCTGGAGTTTTCTTCCAAAATTGGCGAAAAGTATCGTGCCAGATTAATCGTTTTTCATGTCCTGAATAAGCAGGATTATCAGAAAATAGCCCCTTTGGACTTAGATGGAACTTACCAAGAGGAATTTGTGAAGAATAAATTAGCCAGCCTTCAAAAGGTAATCCTGCAAGAAAGTCTCCAGAATGGCCTTCATAGTTGTGAAGTAGTGATTTCGGAAGGACCTATCGTGCAAAAGACCCTTGAGTTTGCAGAAAAAATAGTTGCTAACCTGATTGTGGTGGCCACCGAAGGTTTGAATGACTTTAAAGAGCAAGTTTTTGGAAGTCGATCAAGTCGATTGGTATTGCAATCAGATCGGGATATTTTGGTGGTTCCTCGTAAGGCTTTTTTTAAACATCCTCGAAAACTGGTTTATGCTTCAGATTACGTTGAGGAGGATAAATTGGCAATTCAAAAAGTCGTTGAATTTGCCTCTTTTTTCAATTCTGAAATTGATGTGGTGCACATCTCTACACGAAGTAGAGTAGTGGATAAAGCCTTACATAAGAGCAAGTTGGAAGAAATTAAACCATATGTAAAGTACGACATGGTCAATTATGTCTTGAAATCCTTTCGAGATGATATTGCCCTTGGGTTTGAAAACTACCTGCAATTGGCCAAAGGAGATATCCTGGTCACGCTAAGCAAAAAGAAAGACTTTTTCGATCAACTTTTTTCAAAGAACCTTTCTCGAAAAATGTCCTATTTCCTAACCAAACCGCTTTGGGTGATTAAGAGTTTTTAGTGTTCTTTTTTACAAAAATCCCGACTAGAAAGGCAGTAAACTCTTTTCGCATGGTGCGTTCAGTAAAGATTCCTTTTAGGATTGAAAGGAAATGACCTGCAGTCACTTTTTGGTTGCTAATGGTGGCAGTAGTCGATTTTTCTCGTTCAATTGTATGGGTTGAGGTGACTTCAGTTTCTTTTTTTGGGGGATATCCAGACAAGGAATCTGCTCTAGTGAAGTGCTGCTGGGCCTTTTCTTTTCTCCCCATTTTTTCTTCTACCAAACCTAGATTATTGTAGGCTACTGCATCTTCCGGATCCAATTCAATCGCTTTTTCATAATCAGCAATGGCACCTGCCAAATCTCCAATTCGATCTTTTAGATAGGCCCTGCTGCTGTACCTATAGGGGTTCCTTGGGTCTAAATTGGCGGCACGGTCTAGTTCTTCCAGAGCTTCCTCGTTTCGCCCCAAAAGATGCAACACAACCCCACGATCGCTAATGTAATCGGTATTGTAAGGTTCGAGTTGGATTAAGACATCAAAGTCAGCCAATGCTTCCAATCCTTTTCCAAGACGAGTTAAAATTCGGCCACGGTAGAGGTAAAAAGTAGGGTTTTCAGGTTCCTGATTAATCAATACTTGGAAGACGGCTAGTGCAGCTTCAAAATTTCCTTCTTTGTACAAGGCAAACCCTTTTTCAAAATTCATGGCATTTCAATTGGTTAGCAAAATAAACCTAGATTTTCCGATTAAAGTTTATTTGCTTCGAAATTCTCACCATTCAACGAGCATCTATTATCTTTAAGTGCACGAGATATTTCCTTTATGGCCCTCCTTCCTGAAGTAGTTCTAAAAGATTTAAAAGCGAAAAAGTTTGCTCCAATTTACTTTTTGCAGGGTGAGGAGCCCTATTTCATTGACTTGGTAAGTGACTACATTGAGCATAATGCTATTCCTGAATTTGAGCGTGGTTTCAATCAACTTGTGCTCTATGGGAAAGAGGCTTCTGTTAGTACCATTCTTTCCCACGCGCGCAAATTCCCCATGATGGCAGAAAGGCAACTGGTCTTGGTAAAAGAAGCGCAGAATATACCGGACTTGGGAAAAGAGGATGCCCAAAAATTATTGATCAGCTACCTCAGCAATCCACTACCTAGCACAATTTTGGTTTTTGCTTATAAGCATAAAAAATTAGATGGGCGAAGTAGTTTAAAAAAGGAGATCGAGAAAAAGGCGGTTTTTGTTGAAGCTGAAAAAATCAAAGATTGGAAATTAAATGAGTGGATTGAATCCTATTTCAAGGAATTGGGGCATCAAATTGATCCCAAAGCTGGACAACTTTTGGCTGACTCCATAGGAAATAACCTTGAGGTGATGACCAATGAGGTGGGAAAAATGTTGATTAATTTCCCAGAACCTACTCGGTTTACTGTAGACCATATTTCCAAGCACATTGGGATCCACAAGGAGTACAACAATTTCGAATTGACCAAAGCGATTGGATTTAGAGATGTAAATAAGGCGAATCTTATTGTTCATTATTTTATCCAAAACCCCAAAAACCACCCCGTTATTCCGATTTTCTCCTTGTTGTTTAACTATTTTTCTCGGATTGCTTTGCTTCATCGTGCAGGGTCCTTGCCGGAAACCCAATTGGCTGCTTCGATAGGTGTAAACCCCTATGGCCTAAAAGAATATGTGGATGCTTCAAAAAATTACAAGTTAGGCAAGGTAATTGATGTATTTGGATACCTAAAGGAGGCAGACCTTCGTTATAAAGGGGTAGATTCTGGAAGTATGACTGAAGGGGAAATTCTTCGAGAGTTGGTCTACAAAATAATGCACTGATGAAGCTAATTGCCATGAAATACTACTTGGTTTTGCTTGCTGGACTGGGCCTCACCTTGGAGTCCTTTTCACAAAGTTCGCTTTACCAAACTAGTCCCCAACAAGCGCTTGACCGAGCGGCTAACTTGTACGATCAACAGTCTTTTGCTGCTAGTTTACTCGATAACAACCAACTTTTTTTATCGGGTTTGGCAGCTACTCAAAAAAGGCAAGTGGCCCTTCTCCAAGCCCTTTCAGCATTACAATTGGAGCGGCCTGATGGGTTGGGCTTGGTAAAGCAGTTTATTCAAGACTATCCAGGTGAACCCAGTGTAGCGGCTGCTGCCATTGCCCTAGGTAATCATTACTTTTACCAGAAAAGGTATGCCGAAGCCATTGCAGGCTACGATTTGGTACCTCTTGGTTTGATCAATAAGGAATTACGTGCGGATGTCTCCTTCAAGTTGGGATACAGCTATTTTCAGCAAGGAGACTACGGTAATGCCTCAAAATACCTGGATCAAGTAAAAAATGGAGGCGGTCCTTTAGCGTTCGATGCCCTGTATTTCAGTGGTTACATTGCAATGGAACAGGGGAATACACTTCAAGCCATTCAAGAACTACAATTTGCTGAAAAAAGCCCGTTTTATGCCTCTAAAGTCCCTTTTCTGCTCACTTCGCTCTACTACAAGGAAGGAAAGTATGGGGAAGCCATCGCTTATGCCGCTCCTTTAATTACCTCCCAAACTCCTTTAGACCAAAAAGAAACAATTCACTTGTATTTGGCAGAGGCATATTATGCTTCCAAGGACTTTGTAAACGCGTCTCAGCAATTTGAAGCATTTAATGCCATGCAGAAAGGCGAACTTTCAACCCAGGAATTTTACAAAGCAGGGATTTCATTTTTTGAAGTAAAGAACTACCCGAAAGCAAGCGAATACCTCAAATTAGCGGCTTTGGGTGACCCAATAGTGACCCAGTCGGCAAGTTATTACTTAGGACATGCTTACGTACAACAGAATAATTTTCCGTTTGCAATGACTAGTTTCCAAGTGGCAGCAGCAAGTTCGGTGGATTTGGGTATACAAGAAGAAGCCTTGTTTAATCTGGCCAAAATCAACTTGCAGAGAGGAAACTTTCAAGTGGCAGTCAATGCCTTGGATGCGTATTTGACCAACTATCCCCAAGGAAAAAGGGTTTCGGAATCAGAAGGATTACTAACGGATGCTTTGCTGAATTCATCCGATTACTTGAGGGTTTTAGACCAATTGGATAAGTTAACAAGCAAATCTCCTCGCCTTCAGGAAGCCTATCAAAAAGTGGCCTTCTACCAGGCAATGATTTATTACCGAGATCAGAAGTGGGAGCAGGCACTTGCTTATTTGACTAAATCGCAGACTTTTCCATCGGAAAAGAACCTTTTAGGAGAATCCTACTTTTGGAAAGGGGAGATCTACAGTGCTCAGGAGGAGTTTGCAAAGGCAATTCCTGCATACCAAAATGCACTGAAGCAAATCTCACCTACCGCTGACTATGCTTTGAAGTCTACCTATGGGCTAGGATACGCCTATTTTAATGCACAGGAATATGGTTCTGCTGAAGTTCAATTTGGAGCCTACCGGACTGCTCAACGAGACAAGCAAGAACCTACTTACCAAGATGCTTTGCTGCGTTTGGGCGATTGCTATTTTGTTCAAAAGAAGTTTTCGGAAGCGGAAAAGTTGTTTCTTCAAGCCATTGAGGAAGGAATTGTCGGAAAAGATTATGCCCACCTGCAATTGGCAGCGGTCACCAACTACCAAGGGAAGAATCAACAGGCCATTGAGCAACTCAACCTGCTGATTTCCAATTTTCCATCAAGTGTATACATTGAAGATGCATTTTACCAAAAAGGTCAAATTTACTTGGAAGAGTTAAAGTATGAGGATGCGATCACCGCTTTTTCAGAATTGATTAGCACAAGATCAAATTCTCCTTTCCTACCTTTTGCCTTGGAAGGAAGAGCAGTGGCCAATTATTCTTTGCAACGATACAGTCAAACTATCGCAGACTACAAGGTGATTCTCGAAGAATATCCTTTAGCGGAAAACTCTGAAGCAGCCTTGAAGGGACTACAAGAGACCTTGGCAGTGCAAGAAAAGTCAGAGGAATTTGGGGAGTACTTGCAATCCTATAAGAAGGCAAATCCAGAAGCAGGATCTGTCCAAACCCTGGAATATGCTGCAGCCAAAAACCTGTATTTGGGTCAGAAATATCTGCAAGCAGCAAATGCTTTAGAAAACTACCTGCGAACTTACCCTGAATCTGCACAAAAAAGTGAAGCCTTGTACTTTGCTGGTGATGCCTACAAGCAAGTTGGTGACGTATCCAAGGCACAGGATTTATTTAAATTGCTGGAGCAGCAAGCCCCATCTCCTTACCGAGTAAAAGCCCTGCAACAATTGGGAAAATTCGAGTTAGAAAATAAAAACTATTCGGAGGCCTTGCGCTACTTGGAGCCCATAGCGCAACAAACAAGAACCCAGGTGGAAGAAGTGGAAGTACTTCATGGGATCTTGGATGCTCATTTTGGTTTGGGGAATTACAAGCAGGCAATTGATATCGGGGATAAATTGATTGCTTTGGGAGATATACTCCCTGGAATGACCCCTAAGGCTTTTTTGGTCAAAGGGAAATCACAGCAAGCACTCAATCAAAATGCAGCGGCAGAGGATAGTTATGGATGGTTACTTCAAGAGTACACAACTGAAGAAGCAGCAGAAGCATTGGTTTTGTTGGCGCTTCGCTACCAAGAGAAGGGAGATTTTGTAGGTTCCAATGAACTGATTTTTGATTATGCTGAGGGCTTTTCAGCCTATGATCACTGGTATGGAAGTATGTTTTTACTACTAGCCGATAACTACATTCAACTTGGGGAGGTATTTCAAGCCAAAGCGACCCTTCAATCGATCCTAGATCAGTCTACGGACGCAAGGGTTAAGGAAAAAGCAGCATCAACCCTTCAAACTCTCAACTAGACTATGGATAGGAGCTTCAAACTACTTACTTTTCTTGGGGTGTTTTTCGTTGGCTTAACTGCATTGCAAGCGCAAACTTCCCAAAAGGGGGCTGTTCAAGACCAGGAGTTCATTATCCAAAAGGACCGTGTGATTCGACTGCCAAAGAAATTGCGAAGCCTTGAAAAGATGCCTTCCTTGCCGCAGCCCAAAGCCTTGGGGCCTTTTGAGTTTCCTGTGGTTCCATTTTTTCTAGCAATTCCCGCTGCGGAGATCACTGCCGAACCTGCCCAAAAAGAATGGGAGGTTCCTAATTTGGAAACCTATCCAGCGTTGATTCGCGTGGGTTATGGCAATTATTTATCTCCCTTGTTTGAAGGGAGGTATCAGTCCACCCAATTTGAAGATTGGCAGTATGCTGCCAAAGTCTTTCACCAGAGTTTTGGCAAAGGTCCAGTAACTTGGATGGAAGAAGAGGGTAAAGAATCTCATACTGAACTTGCAGGGCAAGGGAGTTATTTTTTATCGACTAGCGAGTTGTATACTTCGTTGAGGTTGAGACGAGATGCTTACAGGTACTATGGTGAAGACCTGGGTTTTGTCATCCCACCAAATGTGGATTTTAGAGGTCCAGTTTTTGATCCGAACACGCAAATTCAAGGAAATTTTAAACTTGGGATTCGAGACCTGGAAAAAATAGGGTGCATTGCGTACGAGGGAGCCTTAGTTTTGAATGGTTTCAAAGATAGTTTTGCTGCAAGAGAGCAAGAGTTAGGGTTTGAGGGAAAGGGTACCTACAGACCATCCAAGGACTTATCGGGAACTGTGGCACTTACTTATTTTACTACAGATACTCAGGATCGTGACTACGATTTTAATCGAAATTATTTTTCCCTGCGACCAGAGGGTACTTACCGCTGGGGGGATTTCAACTTTACTGCTGGATTCGTGCTTGTTTCAGAAAATGATTCAGTTGAAGCATCTCCACCAGGGATTCGCCTTTTTCCTGTGATTAAATCTACTTATAAAATTGGGGAGAATTTAACCGCAAATGCAGCAATCTCAGGAGATGTGCAGCGGAACACCTACCGAACTTTTGTACAGGAGAATCCCTTCCTTGGACCGAGCGAACGGTTGTTGAACACAGTGACTAAACTTTCCTTTGCAGTCGGTGTAGAAGGAGTTGTCTCGGATAAGTTGGTTTATCGGGCAGGGATTGATCTGCGTCGCCAAGCCAACCTCCATTTCTTCGTGAATTCATTTGCCGATACTTCTCGATTTGAATTGGTTTACGACCAGGAGGCTACTGTGTTTCAGTTTAATTCTAGTGTAGAACTGTCTTTAACTGAAAAGTATACCTTGACTACTCAGGTTGATTTCTTCCATTACAACTTGTCTAATCAACAGGTGGCCTGGCATCGTCCTACTTGGATCCTACAACTAAATCAGCGGTATACCCCCTTCAAAAAATTGAACCTGCAGGCTAACCTTCAGGTAATGGGTGGGTTACAAGCAAGGGGGCTTGGAGCAATTCTTACTAATCCCGTAAAAGCAGATGTAGTCAAACTTCCGGCACTTGTAGATCTTCAATTCAATTTAGATTATGCGGTTTCTTCACGGCTCTCTGTATTTGTAACTGGGAGTAACTTACTGAATCGAAGTAATACCCGATGGATGAACTACCCAGTCAGGGGGATTCAGGGAGTAGGTGGGCTTAGTTTCAAATTTTAATTTACCCAAAGGTTAAGGGTTGGGCATTACCTAGTTTTAAGTTAGATTCGTGTCTTCTCACTAGCACCATGGCAGAAAAAGAATCCAGTCCCAAACAATGGTCAGATCCCAAGGATTTTGGCCTTACTTTTGTAGAAATTACACCCCTGTCTAGCGCAAAGTCAAAGACTAAAGTTAAGGAAATTCATCCCGATGTGGTGGTTCCGGTAGCAGAAGCCACAAAACTTGAGGCCGCACCGAAGCAAGAAAAGGAAAAGGATACCAAACAAAGTAGACCATTAGTTGATCCGAAGACTCAAACAGAGAAAAAATCAAGTTCTAAAACCTGGGTTTGGTTTGTTTTTTTTGCCTTTATTGGTGCCGTATCGGTGATTGTTTGGCAACTGCAATCCGAATCCCGATTGAGTTCAGAACTTGGGGATCAAGGCCCTAAAGACCTCACTCAGGATTTGCCTGAAGCCAAAAAAACAATTGCAGAAGTGATTACAGCAACAGTCACAGATTCTTTGGCTACTGTAGATTCATTGACAACTTCTACAGACGCTACAAATTTGAATGCAATCACTAATTCTGGTACAAATCTTGCGTCTACTCATCCAGTGAATCTAACCCCAATCTCTTCCAAGGGTGAGAAAAAGCGATTTTTCTTAGTCATTGCAAGTTTGCCAAATGAATCGCTTATCAAAGATTTTGCAGCAAAAATGACGGTAAGACCCACGACCATGTATTTGATTAACCCTTACACCGACAGTCCTAATTACCGACTTGCCATAGGTAAATTTGACAGTTGGAATGCAGCATCAGATGAATTGGCCAAGGTAAAGGCACAATATGCTGCCGATTTATGGATTTTGAACTATTGATGATGATGCTATTACAAACACTTGCTATTGATTCTGTGGCTTCTGCGCCAGCAGTAGTCGAAGCCAGCACCCAATCCATTGGTTTGCTGGACCTCCTGATGAAAGGTGGTTACATGATGATTCCGCTATACCTTTTGTTTGTATTGGCGATTTTCATCTTTGTACAAAAACTTTTGGTGATCAAAAAGGCCTCTAAAACACCAGGGCATTTGATGGATCAGGTCAAACTGTTGGTTCAAAGTGGGCAAGTAGAAAAAGCAAAAATGCTGTGTGCAGGAGACAATACTCCGGTGGCCAACATGATTTCCAAAGGGATTGATCGCATTGGGTCGCCGTTGAAAAATATTGAAGTGGCCATTGAGAATGTAGGCAAGTTGGAAATCTACAAATTGGAAAAGAACTTAGGCGTCCTAGCGACAGTTTCTGGTGCTGCACCCATGATTGGGTTTCTAGGTACGGTAACGGGGATGATTCAAGCCTTTATTTCCATTGCTCAAGAAGATGGGATGGTATCGCCCAAACTGCTTTCTTCTGGGATTTACGAAGCGATGATTACCACAGCTGCAGGATTGGTCGTAGGCATTGTAGCTTATTTGGGATACAATTATTTGGTCACTCAAGTGTCCAAATTGGTGCACCACATGGAATATACCTCCATCGAATTTATTGACCTGCTACAGGATAAATAATTATGGGACTGCAGCAAAAAAATAAAGTAGATGCCTCCTTCAGCATGTCCTCCATGACGGACATTATCTTTCTTTTGCTTATTTTTTTCATGCTCACCTCTTCCTTCATTACCCCATCTGGGCTTTCAGTGAATTTACCGTCTAGTGAAACTTCTGACATTGTGATGCAGGA
>Ga0169931_10003855_pt1 | contig 23596 bp, 21 predicted proteins | sample Kivu_15m_20L_FD_129675 | JGI IMG/M metagenome (GOLD analysis project Ga0169931, IMG submission 129675) | Freshwater microbial communities from Lake Kivu, Western Province, Rwanda to study Microbial Dark Matter (Phase II) - Kivu_15m_20L... | ecosystem: Environmental > Aquatic > Freshwater > Lake...
CAGCTGCTCCACCTTCGTAGCCGCACCAGTCAAGCTGCGAGCGAGCCGGCACAAGCAACCGCCCTCATCAAGCTAAATGGACCTCCGTTCGACCCGCTTCCCCAACCCAAACACCAAACGAAACCCCGTCGCACCAAAAAATCACAGCCTCGGAGTGTGCTTACTACGTTGGAGAGTAGCAGGCACTCTTCGTGTGCCGTCGCTGCACCACCAATGAGCCTGCCATCGTCAGTCGGCCCGAAAGAGATAAATTCTATGGCGATCCGACCGCAAAGCTCGCGATGTCGGAAGAGCTCTATTGTGCAACCATCTGGAGTCTTCTTAATAGAAACGAGGATCCAGTGAAGCCCGCAATTTCGAAAATGGCGTTATCACCGAGATTACGCAACCGAACGAGAACCTGAGGTCAAACGCTTGTACGCTGAGAAAGTCCACCCCGAGTGGGTACCCGCGCAGGTCGCTGATTTCACGTGGCAGGAACTCTGGCTGCTCAAATCATTCAATGACACGTTCAATAAATAAAACTGCAGGACACATGCATCAGTAAACGGGTCGGTACTTCAGGACGGGAAAAAATCGCCTTCGGGCTTGCGCGTAGGATCCGCCAGATCAAGTTATAGTAAGGGAATGGAGATGTCAGAGGTGAGGTGATCCGTCCGGCGCCAGTGAGGTCTTCAGCAATGTCTCAGACATTTTCCTACCGAGAGACATCCGTCGATCTTTGGTCGGGGGTAACGGCAGTCGCGGCCGTGTCACTGCTGGTGCTGGGGGTTGGCTTTCAGAACTCAGCAGCCGCCTATTGCGGTTCGTTGTTACTTATCTACCTGCTGGCCATGTGCTGGTTGTCGTTCAGATGGATCGTATTGCTTGCCGCTGCTGCCGCAGTCGTGGCTCTCGCGGGCTGTGTGGCCATCACCCCTCATGGCTGGGGCGTCCACGTGACGCCCCCAAAGGACACCTATGCCGTCTTCGTGCCATTCATCGTTTTGTTTTTGGTGCTCCACCTGTTGGGCGCGATTCCCTTACAATACATCGCGACGCATGTCGGTGGCGATGTCGAGCAGGCCCTCATGCCGGCCGACGTGATCCGCGACGGAGCCGTCACCAGCGTATGGGGAGGCGTCGCGGTGACGCTAGGACTTGCGGCGTGGTACAAATATCGGCGAGCGGTCGCGGCAGCTTCACCCACGGCATCCCCGGCAGTTCTCGACACGCCGCGGCAATCCGCGGAAGGTCGCCCAGCGGTTTAGTCCGACCTCGGGCAGCACCACGATGGCCAAAAAGGTGATAATCGAGCCGATTCAAGGTGCCCACGGCATTCAAGCCGGGTGCGACTAGGCGCCACTGCTGGCCGCCTTCGGCTCACCTGTGTTCGCGATGCGCAGCACCCATGGCACCCGACGTGGTTAGCGTCGGCAGTTACTTCTGCTCGATGCGATAGAGCGCTTCTTTGGTGCGCAGATAGATCGCCTTGTCGTAGACGGCGGGCGAGGCCATGCAGCCGGCATCGAGCGTGTTGGTGGCCAGTAGTTTGTACTCGCGGTCGGCCGCCACGACGAACGACTGGCCGTCTTGATTGCTGAAGAAAATCTTGCCTTCGGAATAGATCGGCGAGGAGGAGAACTCGCCTTCCAGACGCTTGTTCCAGACGCGCTCGCCCGTCTTCGCTTCGAGGCAGGTGACCACGGCATTGTCCGCGACCATAAAGATCAGGTCGTCGATCAGAATGGTCGACGGGCGCGAAGGGACGCCCTGGCTGGTCTTCCACTCGACGTGCGAATTGGTGACGTCGCCGCTGCCGCCGGTGCGGAGGGCAAACAGCTTGAATCCGCCAGAGGCCGTGTTCAGATAGATCAGCCCATGGCCGATGAGCACGGTGTTGCAGGCGTTCATCCCACCGTGATTGACGCGCCACAGCTCTTCGCCAGTCTCGGGCGCGTAAGCGATTGTCGCGCCGGCGCTGGGATAGACGAGCTGCTTGATCCCCTCAACGTCGATCACGCGACCGGTGCCATAGCCTTTTTTCATGTCCCCGTTGTCGGTGCCGTACTCGATGTTGCGATCTTTCTTCCAGAGCGTTTCGCCGGTCTGCTTGTTAAACGCGACGACGTACTGATAGTCGTAACCATCGTAGGCCACGATCAACAGGTTACCGTGCAGGATCGGCGACGAGGCCGGACCGCGGAAGTGATTACACTCCAGGTCCTGGCGGGTCCAGAGGATCTTGCCGCTGGTCGTGTCGAGACAGGCGGTTCCGTGGGCGCCGAAGTGGACATAGACCCGGCCCGCTTCGATCACCGGCGTGCAAGAACCGTAGCTATTGAGGGCGTAGCAGAACTGCGGCTCGGCGATGTCGAAAACCTTGATGTCGTGCAGGATCTTGCCGCTCTCGCGATCGACACAAACGGCGAACAGCTCCTTGCCATCTTCGGTGGCCGTGGTCATCCAGATCTGATCGTCCCAGATCACAGGCGACGACCAGGCCCGGCCGTGGATCGGGGTCTTCCAGACGATGTTCTCGGTCTCGCTCCAGGTGGTGGCGAGGCCCGTCTCGGCAGTCTTGCCTTCGCCGTTGGGACCGCGGAACTGGGGCCAGTTCTCGCCGGCGTGGGCAATTGAGATTTCGAACTGAGTTGCAAGAAAGACGGCGCATGCGAATAGTATGCGAAGCATGGGTGAAACCGCAATGCAGGTGGGATACTTGGCGAGTCGGAAAGACCCATTGTAACCCGAGCCGCGGTGCAAGACAGCCGGGGGGCCTCGGCATTAGCGCGGGTAGTCAATCGCGGAATCGGAGGTGGAAATGGCAGTTCTGCAATGAGGGCAACACTCGACCGATTCTCTGACTCGCATGCGCCGCGGCTTGAAGTTTCCGGTCCCACACCCCCACAGGCTCCCGCCGCATATCGGGCAAGGGACGCTGCGCTTGCAATAGAACTCCGTGATAAGCCAGGCAATCGCCCCAACGCCGCCAAAAAAGACAGCCGCCATGATCCAGGATTCTTGGAGATTTTTCGGCAGTAGGCTGGCGAGAGCCAGCACGACCGGTACGCCAAAAAGCAATGTGCACAGCGACCGAACGAACGCAGCTCGAACCAACAACTTCTGAAGATGAATGCGGCTGATCATCTCTAGTCCACTCTAAAGTCCACTCTAATCCATCCGCATTTTGCCCCGAACGTCCGGGTTCACGACCGAGCCCTCGGGCCAGCGGCCGCTCATCAGGTCGATGATGTTCTGGGCCGCGGCGATGGCCATGTCCTCGCGAGCCTGGGTGTCGAACGAGGCCAGGTGGGCACTGGCGACGACGTGTTCGTGCGCCAAGAGCGGATGGCCGGCCGGCGGCGGCTCGCACTTAAACACATCGAGCGCGGCCCCGGCCAGGTGGCCCAAGTTGAGCGCTTCGAGCAGATCGTCTTCGTTGATCAGCGAGCCGCGCGCGGCGTTGATCAGCACGCTGCCGGGTTTCATCATGGCCAGCGAGCGGCGGTTGATCATGTCGATCGTTTCGGGCGTCGACGGTGCGTGCAGCGAGACGAAGTCGCTCTCTCGATAGAGCGTTTCCAGGTCAACCAGTTCGATGCCGCACTGGTCGGCGAAGGCGCGATTGGGAAAGAGATCGTAGGCGATGACGCGCATCTTGAAAGCCTTGGCACGGCTGGCGACACTGCAGCCGATGCGTCCCAGCCCAACGATGCCGAGCGTCGAGCCGCGGAGCGGGATGAACACTTTGCGGCGCCGCCAGTGGCCCGCGCGGCAATCGTTCGCGCCGCTGACCACCTGCCGGGCGACGGCGAGCATCATCGAGAAGGTGTGCTCGGCCACGGCTTCGTGATTGGCCGTGGGGGTGATTGTCACGGGCAGGCCATGCCGGGTTGCGGCCGCCGTGTCGACGCGGTCGTAGCCCACACCGTTGCGCGAGATGACTCGCAATTGCGGCAGGGCTGCCATCACACGGTCGGTGTACGGCTCGCCGCTGGCGATTACGGCGTCAAAGCCGGTAAGCTCGCGGATGGTTTCGTCTTCGGTAAAGAGTTGCGCCTGCGAGGGGTACGCCTCCTCGAAGCCGGCCGCGTGCAGCCGATCGAGGTGAGGGCCCGGCATTTCGCGAATCGCTTCGGTACAGATGATGACGCGTTTCATGCCTGGCCGGTCTCCGCCCTTGATTGTTGGTTGCACAAACCACTTGGGTCGCAGTTATACTGTACCGAACCCACACTCTCCCGCCAGCGGCCTCGATCATGAAACAGGCGATCATCGCAGTACTCGTTGGAGGAATGATCGTCGGTGGACTGATCGCGGCGGCGACGGCCGCCGATCCGGTTAGGTTTGCGGGCAGCGTCGCTCCGATCTTCGAGTCGCACTGCGTGAGTTGCCACTCGGGCGAACATCCCAAGGGCGGGCTCGACCTGACGACGGGGGCAAAGGCGCTGGCGGGTGGCGAGAGTGGTCCGCTGCTGGTTGCCGGCAAGCCGGACGAAAGCGCCCTCCTCGATTACATCTCGGGCGACGAGCCGGCGATGCCCAAGGATGCAGCGCCGCTGAAGGGCGAAGAGGTCGAGGCCGTTCGCGCGTGGATTGCCGCCGGGGCCGAGTGGCCGGCGGAACTCGTGCTTACCGACAAGAAAGTGATCGACACGAACTGGTGGTCGCTGCTCCCTTGGCAAGAAGTTGCCGTGCCGCCGCAGGATGACCCTTGGATTCGGACGCCCATCGACGCGTTCATCCTGGCCAAGCTGCGCGAGCAGAAGCTTGCTCCCAGTGCCGAGGCCGATCGCCCGACGTTGATCCGCCGGCTCTCTTATGACTTGCACGGATTGCCGCCGACGCCCGAGGAGGTCGACGCGTTCGTGGCTGACACGAGCGATCGGGCCTTTGAGAAGCTGGTCGATCGGCTGCTGGCTTCGCCGCGCTATGGCGAGCGCTGGGCCCGGCATTGGCTGGACGTGGTGCATTACGGCGAGACGCACGGCTATGACAAGGACAAGACGCGGCCCAATGCCTGGCCGTATCGCGACTATGTGATTCGCAGCCTGAACGCGGACAAGCCGTATGACCGGTTCGTGGCCGAGCAGATCGCCGGCGACGTGCTCGACCCGGCCAATCCCGACGCCGTGGTGGCGACGGGCTTTATTGCCGCCGGACCGTGGGATTTCGTGGGGCATGTCGAGCTGCGCGAGGGAACCACCGACAAGGAGATCGCACGGTCGAACGATCGGGACGACATGCTGGCGAGCACGATGTCGACGTTCTTGAGCCTGACGGTGCATTGTGCCCGCTGTCACAACCACAAGTTCGATCCGATCAAGCAGCAGGACTACTACGCGCTGCAGGCGGTTTTCGCCGGGGTCGATCGGGCGGAGCGCGGCTACGACGCCGATCCGGGCGTGGCGCGGCGGCGCGTGGAGCTGAAGAGCGAACAGCGGCGATTGGAAGAGACCATCACCAGCGTGCAGGCGGAGATCGCCGGGCTCGAGAATGCGGAAGTCGCGGCGCTTGATGCAGACCTGGTTGCTCGAAGGGCGGAGCTCGAAGCGTTGCCGCCTGGCGAAACCAGCCAGACGCTCGGCTATCACAGCCAGATCATGCCGCGGGCCGACGTGACCAAGTGGGTGCAGGTCGATCTGGGTGAGTCGGTGGCACTCGACGAGATTGTGATCGTGCCGGCGCACGAGAAGTACGGCGGACATCCGGGGCCGGGCTTCGGCTTCCCGCCGCGCTATCGGGTGGAAGTCTCCGATGATCCGGAGTTCGCAACGAGTCAGGCGATCGTGGATCTTACAGCCGCGGACGTACCGCATCCGGGCGATCGCTGGCAGCGACATTCGGCCACGAGCGCGCGAGGTCGCTATGTGCGCGTTACGGCGACGAAACTTTGGGAGCGAACCAGCGATTGGATCTTCGCGATCGGTGAACTGGTGGTGCTGGCGGATGGCAAGAACGTGGCGTTCAACCGGCCGGTTGCCGCGCTCGACTCGATCGAAGCCGCGCCGAACTGGGCGAAGAGCAACCTGGTTGATGGCTTTGGCAGCCGGCAGCGCGTCGCGACGGCCGAGGGGCTCGATCAGCGGCGGCAGGAGCTGGAAGCGGCGATCGAGCGACTGCAAAGTGAACGGAAGCAGCTGGCGCTGACGCTGCTCGGGGAATCATCTCGCGAGGCGCTGCTGGCCGCGGAAGCACGGTTGCCGGAGATTCAAGCGGAGCTGGCCGCACTCCCGGAGCAGCAGCGGCTGTATGCCACGACGCATAACTTTGCGCCGCGGCCGATCCATCTGCTCAATCGCGGGGATGTGAACAGCCGCGGGGAGCTGATTGCTCCGGCGGGAGTGGCTTGCGTCGCGGGTCCCGAGCCGACCTTCAATGTTGCTGATCCGGACGACGAGGGGCAGCGCCGCGCGGCTCTGGCTGCATGGCTGACCGATTGGCGGAACGCGCTACTGCGGCGGTCGATCGTGAATCGCGTCTGGCAGTATCACTTTGGACGCGGGATCGTCGATTCGCTTAACGACTTTGGCCGGATGGGCTCGCTGCCAACGCACCCGGAATCGCTGGAGTGGCTGGCCAAGTGGTTTACGGACGAGGGACAGTCGCTGAAGGCGCTGCACCGGCTGATCGTGACCAGCGCCGTCTATCGGCAGAGTTCGCAGTCGAATCCTGCGTACGAGGCGATCGACGGCGGGAACCAGTATCTGTGGCGGATGAACCGCGGCCGGCTCGACGCCGAGTCGATTCGCGACACGCTGCTGTCGGTCACTGGCAAGCTCGACCTGACGATGGGTGGCCCCAGCGTGCAGCAGTTTTTCTTTAAGGACGATCACTCGCCGATCTACGATTACACGCAGTTCGACGTGGACGATCCGCGGAGCATGCGGCGCAGTATTTATCGGTTTTTGGTCCGCAGCGTGCCCGATCCGCTGATGGATTGTCTGGACTGTGCCGATCCGTCGATCCTGACGCCGCGGCGGAATGCGACGTTGACCAGCGTGCAGGCGCTCGCGCTCTTGAACAATCCGCTGGTGGTCCGGCAGGCGGAGCATTTTGCCGCGCGCCTGGAAGCGATGCACACCGAACGGGCGGAACAGATCGAAGCGGCCTGCCGGCTCACACTGGGGCGCGGGCCGACCGAGGCCGAAGCGCTGACGCTCGCCGAGCATGCTGCCAAACATGGATTACCGAGCGCGTGCCGGGTGCTCTTCAACAGCAACGCGTTTTTGTTTGTCGATTAGACGCAGCCATTATTTATGAACGACACACCGCACAACGTCCGACGCAGCAGCCGCCGCGAGTTCCTCTGGAACAGCGGAGGAGGGCTCGGCGGGATTGCGCTCGCGCACTTGCTGGCCGAAGCGGGGCTGCTGGCGCCGACCGCGAGTGCAGCGGAAGGCGCCACGCCGCTGGGGCTACATCATCCGCCACGGGCCAAACGCGTCGTGCAGCTGTTCATGTCGGGCGCGGCGAGCCAGTGCGACATGTTCGACTACAAGCCCGAACTCGTGAAACGCAATGGGCAGCCCTGGGATCCGGGCGAGAAGGTCGAACTGTTCCAGAGCACGCCGGGCAACTGCATGCAAAGCCCCTGGGCCTGGAGCCAGCACGGCGAGTGCGGCCACTGGATGAGCAGCCTGGTGCCGGAATTGGCCGGGTGTGTCGACGACATTGCGTTCATGCATGGCATGGTTTCGAAGTCGAACGTGCACGGTCCGGCGACGTTCATGCAGAACTCGGGCTTCGTGCTGCCTGGTTTTCCTAGCATGGGCGCCTGGGTGTCGTATGGACTCGGCAGTCTCACGGAAAACTTGCCAACGTTCGTGGTCCTGCCCGACGCGCGCGGCTTTGCGCCAAACGGTCCCGGCAACTGGAGTGCGGGCTTTCTGCCGGCGGCGCATCAGGGAACGCTGATCAAGCCGGCCGCGGTGAATCCGATCGCCGATCTGTTCCCGCCGCGTGATGCCAAATACATCACGGCCGACAGTGAGGCCGATTCGCTGGCGGCGCTGAAGAGTTTGAACGAAGCACACCTTGCTGATCGGCCGGGCGATTCGCGGCTCGACGCGCGGATTGCCTCCTACGAGCTCGCGGCGAAGCTGCAGCTCAGTGCGCCGGAAGTGCTCGACATCAAGTCCGAGACCGAAGCGACCCAAAAGCTTTACGGCCTGGACGACAAGGTGACCGAAGACTTTGGTCGCAACTGCCTGATCGCGCGGCGTATGCTGGAGCGCGGGGTGCGCTTCGTGCAGGTCTGGAGCGGAGCGGACAATGGCTTCCCTCGCCGCAACTGGGACAGTCACGAGGACATCGCGCGCGATCACGGCGACATGGGCCGGAGCATGGATCGGCCGGCGGCCGCGCTGATCAAGGACCTCAAGGCGCGCGGGATGCTCGAGGACACGATCGTGATCTGGACGACCGAGTTCGGGCGGATGCCGTGCAGCCAGGGAGGGAAGGGGCGCGATCACAATCCGTTTGGATTCACTTCGTGGCTGGCCGGCGGCGGCGTTCGCGGCGGAGTGACTTACGGCGCGACCGATGAGTGGTCGTACAAGGCGGTAGTCGATCCGACCTACTGCTACGACTTGCACGCCACGGTGCTGCACCTGTTGGACATCGATCACGAGCGGCTCACGTTCCGCCACAACGGCATCGATCGCCGGTTGACCGACGTGCATGGTCGGGTGATTAAGGACGTGCTCGCGTAGCCCGTTGCGATTGACCCCCTGGGCAAGTCGCCACCGGCGCGACTATCATATTCGTTAGCCAGCCACGCCCTCCCGCCGCGGCCCTCTGCCACGTTGGACCCAAAGCGCATGATTTCGCCCGAGTCGCACTCGCCCCGCGCGTCCGCGGTCGTTTCGCAGGTGGAAGACACTGCGAAGGCGGCTCGCGAAGCCGCGCGCCGAGCGCTCGACGAGCTGCGTGTCTCGCCGCACCTGGCGGTGGTGTTCGCCTCGTTTCAGCATCAGCCACAGTTTGACGCGCTGGCAACCATCCTCAGCGAAGAGCTAGCAACCGACTGCATTATCGGGTGCACGGGTGAGTCGATCGTGGCCGGCGGGCAGGAGATTGAAGGGGCACCGGCCCTGACGGTTTGGCTCGCCCATCTGCCGGGCACCGAGGTGCTGCCGATGCATCTGAAGTTTCGCGCGAATCCGGACGGCGGTTCGTTCGAAGGCTGGCATTCGTCGCTGGGCCGGCGGTGGCCGTCAGGTTCGAGCATGCTGCTGCTCGGTGAGCCGTTCAGCTTTCCGGCCGACGTTCTGCTCGCGCGGATGAATGAGGACCGACCGCGCGTGGGCATCTCGGGCGGGATGGCCAGCGGAGGTTGGGGCGTGGGGCAGAATCGCGTGATCGTGGGTGGCAGGTCCTACGACAATGGCGCGGCGGCAGCCGTGCTGCACGGCGACACGCAGATGCGCACGGTCGTGAGCCAGGGTTGCCGGCCGGTGGGGTGTACGCTGGTGGTCACGAAGGTCGAGCAGAATGTGCTGTTGGAACTGGGTGGCAAACCCGCGCTCGCGCAGCTTCAAGAAATCTTTGGCACGCTCACGCCGCACGAGCAAGGGCTGTTTCGCAACGGGCTGCACGTGGGCCGCGTGATCAATGAATATCAAGGAGAGTTCAGCCGCGGCGACTTTCTGGTGCGGAACGTCGAAGGAGCTGATCCGAAGAGCGGCGCGATCGCGGTGGGCGATTATTTGCGCGTCGGGCAGACCGTGCAGTTTCATGTGCGCGACGCCGGCACGGCGGACGAGGACTTGCGGGCGATGCTAACCGCCGCGCAGGCAGATGGCTCGGCGGCACCGACGGCCGCGCTGTTGTTCACCTGCAACGGTCGCGGGTCGCGACTCTTCGAAGCCCCGCATCACGACGCCGGCGCCGTGGTGGAGACCTGGCCTGGGGTGCCCGTGGCGGGATTTTTTGCCCAGGGAGAGATTGGCCCGGTGGGCGGCAAGAACTTTCTGCACGGCTTTACGGCCAGCCTGGCGCTGTTTCAGAGCCGCTCCTAGTCGTCTTGTGTCGAAGGAGAAGGGGACAGTCCCATGCTGCTCCCAAGGCAGCTGCAAAATTGAAGCGGCCCCCGACCCGCGTTTTGCTTGCAATTGCCTCGCGCTCGTGCCAAGCTAAGCGCTCATCTTCCTTTCCCAAATCTCGTGCGGTCTGTACGAAGGAGTTCGAACCATGGGGCGCGTGCGCGGTCTGCTGCTAACGGTGGTCTGTGTTTCGGGATTGCTAGTGGCCGATCTACGGCTATCCATTGCCGACGATCTGGGAGCGAAGCTCGCCGAACAGGTGACGATCCATCGCGACCAGTGGGGCGTGCCGCACATCGAAGGGCCCACCGATGCCAGCGTCTCGTTTGGCTTCGCGTATGCCCAGGCCCAGGACTACTTCTGGCAGGTCGAGGATACGTACATTGCGGCGCTAGGCCGTTATGCCGAGATCTACGGCGAGCCGGGCCTCGACAAAGACCTTTTGAACAATTCCTTCGAGATCGCCAGCGGCGCCCAGCGCGACTTTCCGAAGTTGGAGCCCGAAGTGCAGGCGATCTGCGAAGGCTATGCCGCCGGGTTGAATCATTACCTGGCCAAGCATCCCGAGGTGAAGCCGCGGCTGATCACGAAGTTCGAGCCCTGGCACGTGATCGCCTATGAACGGGCGGTGCTGCTCGAGTTTCTGTTCGGCAAGACGCACGCCTCGAAGGGGAAGATCAAGGACGTCACACAGGAGGTGCGCGCGGCCACGGGCTCGAACACTTGGGCGATTGGTCCCAGCCGCACGAAGAGCGGCAAGGCGATGCTGTTCGCGAATCCACACCAGCCGTGGTTCGGCTATGGACAGTTTTATGAGGGACACCTGAAGAGCGGCGAAGGCCTGAACATGGCGGGCTCGGCATTCTTCGGCGGACCGCTGATCACGATTGGCCACAACGACGTCCTCGGCTGGTCGCACACGGTGAACGAGCCGGATGTGGGCGACGTGTGGATCGAAACGTTCGACGATCCGAAGAACCCGAACAACTATCGCTATGGCGACGGCCACCGCACGGCCACCGAGTGGAAAGCCACGCTCAAGGTAAAGACGCCGCAGGGGCTGGAAGAGCGTCCGTTCACGTTCCGCAAGACGCACCACGGGCCGATCATCGGCAAAGAGGGGGACAACAAATACTATGCGGTGAACATTGCCAAGCTGACCGAAGGGAGCCGGATGCGACAGGCCCTGAAGATGGGCAAATCGCGAAACCTTGACGATTTCCGTGCGGCGATGGTTGAGCTCAACCTGCAGATGTTCAACACCTGCTATGCCGACAACCAGGGGAATGTCTTCTATGTGTACAACGGCACGGTGCCGAAGCGCGATCGCAGCTTCGATTGGACGAAGCCGGTCGATGGCTCGAACCCGAAAACCGACTGGCAGGGACTGCACACGTTCGACGAGTTGCCGCAAATCTTGAATCCCAAGAGCGGCTACGTGCAGAACTGCAATGCGACGCCGTTCCTGGCGACGGATGAGGGCAATCCTTCGATCGGAGACTTCCCGCCGTACATGGTGGAAGAGCGGATGACCGACAAGCGGCGCTCGGAAGTTTCGCGAATGCTGCTGCGCGAGATGCACGGCGTGACGTTCGACGACTGGAAAGAAGCCGCCTGGGACACCACGCTCTACTGGCCGCTGGTCAACCTGCCGCGCTATGCCGAGGCGCTCGCCCGCGTGCGCGAGAGCGATTCGGAACTGGCCGCCAAAGTGCAGCCGTATCTGGATCACCTGCTCAGTTGGAACTGTAAGTCGTCGATCGACTCGACCGAAACGACCCTGTGCGTGCTGTGGTATGAGCAGCTTTACGGGCGGGGTTATCCGGTCGAGACGCTCAAGCCGGAAATGGTTGGCAACGAAACCGCGCAGCTCAAGGCGCTGGTGCAGGCCGGGCAGATTCTGCAAGCGTTCTATGGCGACTGGAAGGTGAAGTGGGGAGACGTCAGCCGGATGCAGCGGCACGCGAACTATGCCGACGCCGCGATCATCCCGTTTTCGGATAAGGAGCCGAGCCTGCCGTGCGCAGGTTGCCCCGGACCGCTGGGGGTCGTGTTCAACACGTACTACGTGCCGCCGACCGCCGAGCGGAAGAAGCAATATGGCGCCGTGGGCGGATCGTTCATCGGCGTGTACGAGTTTGGCGACAAGGTGAACGCGGCCACGATCCTGCAGTTTGGCCAGAGTTCCGATCCCAAGTCGCCGCACTTCATGGATCAGGCCGAACTGTACAGCAAGCGGCAGTTCAAGCCGGCCTGGTTCGAGTGGAGCGATGTGCTGGCCAATGCCAAGCAGAGCTATCACCCGGGCGAGGAAGTGGCGCAATAGGAGGAACGATTTCAACTCAGCTGTCGCGGCCGGTTGCCGGCTCATCGGATTGAATGCCCAGGTGAGAACGGCCGTTCGGCGGCGATCCGACCTTGTCGCCCAGCCAGCCGAACACGGACAAGATGATTACGGCGAGTAGCGACCCCAGCAGCGGCAACCAAAGACGGCCCAGCCCCACGGCAGTGCCCAGGCCCGCCGTGAGCCAGATGCTCGACGCGGTGGTTAGTCCGCGGACTTCGTGATCCCGCTTGGACTTAAGAATTGCACCCGCGCCAACAAAGCCGATGCCGGTGGCGAGGCCCTGGATGACGCGCGTGGTGTCGGCGATGGATGAGCCTGCCTCAACTGCGGCCATCACGAACACGGCAGCGCCGAGCGAGACCATCATGTGCGTTCGCAGACCCGCGGCCTGGCCGGTCAGTTCGCGCTGCCAGCCGGGAATGGCTCCCAGGATCGCCGCCACTAGCAGGCGGAAGCTGATCGAGAGCACTTCGTAACTGCTGGGCAAATCTGCGGCAAACTCGTTCCAGAACTGATCCATGGCAAGTGCACTCCGCAATGATTCGCGGTGAGAATCGCGTGCATGATGCGTGCCATAGTTGCCCATTCTCCAGGCTGCTGGGTATACTTCACTTAGACAGCCCGCCCCGCGCCGCATCGATGGGCAATATTTCGGCGCACCACCGCAATGGCTAATGAGAAACTGCGGCGGCAGATCACCTATGAAGCCGCCCGGATGATGTATGTCCGGCAGGAGTCGGAATACTATCGGGCCAAGATGAAGGCCGCGCGTCGCATCTGCCAAGGCTGGGTCAAACCGGCCGATCTTCCTTCGAATCGCGAAATTCGCGATGAGATTCTGGCTCTCGCTCGCATGCACGAGGGCCAGAACCGCACGACCAACCTGCGCGATATGCGCATCGAGGCCCTGCGGATCATGAAGCTGCTCGTGGCGTTTCGGCCGCGGCTGATCGGCAGCACGATGACGGGGCACATTCGCCAGGGCTCGGACATCGACATTCACGTATTCTCCGACAGCATCGAAGCCGTGACCGGCGTGCTGGATCTGGAGGGTTTCGTCTACGATGTCGAGCGAAAAGAGGTCCGCAAGTACGGCGAGGAGCGAGTCTACACGCACGTGCACGTGCGCGATCGGTTTCCGATCGAACTTACGGTCTACGCCGCGAACCTGGCGCACTACGTGTTCAAGAGCTCGATTACCGGCAAGGCGATCGAGCGGGCGAGCATCGCCGAGCTGGAAGCGTTCCTCGAGAAGGAGTACCCGGATCTGGCGGTGGCCGACGCGCTGGCCGACGCCGAGAATCGCGTCGATCGATTTCAGATTTACCAGATGCTGCTGTTGCCTCTGGAGACCGTGAAGCAAAGCCGAGAGTGGCATCCCGAGGGAGATGCGCTGTATCACAGTTTGCAGGTGTTCGAGCTGGCCCGCGAAGCGCTACCTTACGATGAGGAGTTCCAGACCGCGGCGCTGCTGCACGACGTGGGCAAGGCGATCGATCCGCGCGAGCATGTGGCCGCGGCGCTCGAAGCACTGGACGGCTACATCACCGAGCGGACGGCCTGGCTGATCGAGCATCACATGGAAGCCGCGGCGCTAAAGGACGGCACGCTGGGGGCTCGGGCGCGTAAGCGGCTGGAAGCGCACGAAGACTATGACGACCTGATGCTGCTTTGCGATTGCGATCGGAACGGACGCCAGCGCGGCGTGGAGGTGCCGGACGTGGAAGACGCCCTCGAGCACTTGCGCGAGCTGTCGCGGGGATACGACTAGAAGGATAAATCGATTGACCGCAGAGGACGCGGAGGGAAGGCAGAGGAAGAGAAAACGGGACAGCAAACGCGGAAGCAAAACAAGAGAACCACAGATGAACTCAGATGAGCACAAATAAGGGAGGATGGGCGGCAAATTAGCCGTTCCTTCTTAATTCCCTATCTGTGTCTATTTGTGTTGATCTGTGGTTCATCTTTCTTTTCAACCGAAGATCCGGTCGCGCTGGGCTTTGTTGTAGGCCAGCTTTTCGGCGGCCGTCATGCGGGCGAAGTCCGGCTTGCCGTTCGCAGCGGCATGATCGTGCGGTTTGCATTCGCACTTGTTGGGATCGTGACCACCGCAGCCGCAGTCGTGATTGTCGGCCTTCGAAGACGTGCTTTTCTTAGCAGTTGCAGGACCGGCCGAGCCGCGCGTAGGCTTCGGCATCCCGGCGGGCACACTCACCGTGGCCGAGCCGCCGTAGCTCATCACCCCGCTGTGAAGCTGCATGTCGTCGGCGAGCGAGCGATGCGGCTTGATACCCAGCTTCGCCAGGACGCCGTGGTAAGCCTTGACCGCTTCTTCGGGCGAGATGTTTCCCTCGACGATGTGCCGGAGGAACTCGACGAACGCAAGCTGGCATTCGGCGCCGTTGATCTTACGGCCGAAGAGGGCGGCGCGGGCGCCGTACTTCTGGGCTTCACCGATCAGCTTGAACGCGTCGTAGGTCGTGCCAGCGCTGCCGCCGAGAATGCCCACAACCAGATGCGGATCGTAGGTGACCAGCTCCTCCATCGCCTTCGGCCCGTGGTAGACGATCTTCAAAAAGACCGGCCGCCCCGCCTGAGCGACGCCGGCCAGCGTGCGGGCAATGCAGTCGTTGATGTACTGCGGCGTGGTTTCGGCATTCAGGCCCTGGGGCGAGTTGGGATCGAACAGTTCGAGGAAATGGCGAAAGCCTTTGCGTTCGGCCTCCTCGCGAAACTCGCGATAGCGCTCGAGCGCGACGAGGTCGTCGGCCAGGTTGTTATTGAACGTGATGCTATACAGGCCGAGGTTCGCGCCCTTGGTACGCTCTTGCGGCTCGCAGTCGGTGTGGCCGCACTGGATGTGGTCGAGCAGGGCCGTGCGGAACGGTTGCGAAGGCTCGGCGATGTACCGGCCATGACGCACAGCGAACACGTCGCTGGTGTCATTCGCCCGAGCAGCGGGTGTGACGTGACTGTGTTCGAAGAGACGTTCGCCAATCGCCAGCTTGGCGCAACTGCTGGCCGACATGAGCATGATGTCGACCAGGCCCTGGCGGGTGATTTGCCGCATGTTCTCGCGATACTCTTCGAGCGTGCGCAAGCGGACTTCGCCGGCGTGCATCTCGGGCGACTGGCCCGGCGCGCCAATGCCGAATGCCATGTCGGCGTCCTTGGCGTCGGCCAGGATGAAGTCCTTCGCGCCGTGCGGGTTGGCGTGGATCGCGGCGAGCTTTTGATCGAGAGATTTCGTGGCAGGCATTGGGAACTCGTGGTTGGCGGATGCTCCGTGGGCGGGGCACCCTCGCTAGCGCTTCGGGCTAAGATGGTTTGGGCCTTTCGTCATTTTCCGGCGAGCCGGGTGAGGACGGCATCGACGGTTTGCCGCAAGACCTGGCCGCTCTTGCGGAGGGCCTGAATCTCTTTGGGCCAGAGCTCGATTTCGAGCGTATCGTGAACGCCGCCCGCGCCGACAACGGTGGGGACCGACAGCGCGACGTCGCGAATGCCGTAGCAGCCGCGCTGCACGCTCGAGACGGGCAGAATTGCGCGGCGATCGAGTGCGACCGCTTCAATCACTTCTTGAATCGCCAGGCCCACGGCGAATCCGGCGCCGCCTTTGCGCTTGATGACTTCGGCGCCCGAGCCCTTGGTGCGGGTGAACAATTCACTCGCCTGATGAGCATTCCAGCCGGGGAACTTTTCGAGCGGCAGGCCGGCGATCGTAGCGCTCGACCAGATCGGTACCATGCTGTCGCCATGCTCGCCCAGGATGAGGGCCTTCACTTGCGTCGGCGGAGCCGCCAGCTTTTCGGCGATCAGCGCTCGGAAGCGGATCGTGTCGAGCTGCGTGCCCAGTCCGATCACGCGCGAAGTCGGTAGATCGAGTTTCGCGGCGGCGAGGTATGTCAGTACGTCGACCGGATTCGAGACGACCAGCACCGTGGCGTCGCGCTTGTGGCCGGCCTTCTGGATGTTGGCCAGAATGTCCATGAACAAATCGACGTTGCGATTGATCAGGTCCAGGCGGCTTTCGTCCGGCTTGCGGCGCAGGCCGGCCGTGATGCAGATCAGGTCGCTGGAGGGAATGTGCTCGTAGCCGCCGGAGGTGATGGTCTGGTCGGCCATCAGGCTGGCGCCGTGCATGAGGTCGAGCGCCTGTCCGGCGGCGGCCTCGGCATTGGCGTCGATCAGGGCCATCTCGCGCACGACCTTGCCGGTTTGCAGGGCGAAGGCCGTGCACGAACCGACGAGACCACCGGCGCCGATAATGCTGACTTTCATCGTGAAGTTCTCGTTTGCGTTGATTTCACGAACGCGGGACTAGCGACCTTGTAGGGCGGCCAGCACGCGATCGGTAATGGTCTGGATGAGTTGTTCCTGGTCGAGGTTTCCGCTGGCGGGCTTGGCAGAAGCGGCCGAGTGGCCATTGCTGCTGGGGGCCGCGGCGGTCTTCGGCCGCATCGACGGCGGAGCCTCGAACGCGCGGCGCTCGATGCCGTTGGCGGTCCAGCTATCGCGGAACACGTCGTTGGCGCAGATGTCGCAATTCTCCATGCCGGGAGCGAGACGCGCGTCCTTGTAACCCCACTTGGTCTTGAGGTCCAAGAGTTCGCGTTCTTTCTCCTCGCTGAAGTAGCTGACGCGGCCCAGATCTTTCGCCAGCATCAGGATCCGGCAGTAGGCGTCGAGAATCTCGGTCCACCAGTAGGCCTTCTCGACCGTCTCACCGAAGCTCACGGTGCCGTGATTGGCCAGGATGATCACGTTGCTCTTCTCGACGTACGGCAGGATTGTGTCGGCGAAGGCCTGACCGCCCGGCGTTTCGTACTTCGTGATCGGCACGTCGCCCAGGAACACCTCGACTTCGGGCAGGACGCACTGCGGGATCGGTTCGCGGGCCACGGCAAAGGCGGTCGCATAAGGCGGGTGGCAGTGCACGACGCTCTTCACGTCCGGCCGCTTCTTCATGATCGCCAGGTGCAGCATGATCTCGCTGGTCCGCTTGCGCTGGCCGCTCTTCTGGTTGCCTTCCATGTCGACGATGCACAGATCCTCCGGCTTCAAAAAGCCCTTGGAGACCATCGTCGGCGTGCAGAGCACCTCGTTCGCGCCGAGGCGATAGCTGATGTTGCCGTCGTTTCCGGCGGCGAATCCCTTGTTGTAGATCCGGCGTCCGATGTCGCAGATCTCGAGCTTGAGCTGATGCAGGTTGGGCATTGCGTGAAAACCTTTCGTTGCCTCACTGGGCAGATTGCAGGTCGAGGGTTGAGTTCGCGTGGGGTGATTATTTTTTGGGAATGCGGATCTGAATCTCGTCGAGGATCGCCGCATTGTAGGCGTCGACTGGCTTGTCCAGCGGCAGGAATGGCTGGGCCGCCTCGCCACCTTCGCTGAAGGCGATGCGGCTGCCGATGCCGGCGCCGAGCTCGTCGTAAACGACCAGTTCCTCGCCGTGCGGTCGCTCGTCGCTGGCCAGTTCGGCAAGCGTCATGGGAATCGCCAGCCGCAGCGTCGCGCCGCTCAAGGTCGGATGCACCTTGCCGAGCGTTACCGTTCCGATGACTTCTGCAATTCGCATCGTGTGGGTTCCGTTAGTTCAAGTACTGGGCCAGCGCTGCAGGGCAGGCCGGCTCGGGATAGCGCAGCCAATGACGCACCAGCCCACGCAGTTCGAACACGCTGCGCCCCAGCGGATCGATCACCAGCAGGTTCGGGCTGAGCGAACCGGCCGCGCGGTCGATCTCGGCGGTGTTGCAGACCAGGGCGGCTCGCACGCCAGACTTGCGGTTGGCCAGCGCGACGGCCGCGGCCGCCTGGTCGGTGACGAACAGGCCGCGCGTGGTCGATAGCTTCTGGGCGAGATCGCTGACAACTGTCGGCAGATCGGTACCCTTAACTCGCTGGACGTCGAGGTTGTCGGCGACGAGGCCAGCGGCCAGCGGACCGGCGTCGTACTTTCCATGGGCAGCCAGGTGAAGGGGCTGCCTGGCAGCCGACTTGCTCGTGCTGACAGCCGAAGCGACCGTGACGTTGAACTTCTTGAGTTCATCACGAGCGGCAGGCGTGAAGATCGCGCCGCGGGGAACGATGAGCTGCGTGATATTGTCGAGGCGGCCTTCGAGGGAGGTGCCGGTGATGACTTTGGTGGTGAGGGTCAGCGTGCTATTGGAGGACGAACCCACGGAAGGCATTCCGTGGGCTTGTGAAGACCCAGCGGCGCGCAGCTCGTCCAGCACCTGGCGAACGATTTGTTCGACCGCGGCACGCTGGCTCGAGTTGTTGCTAGTGCCGGCCATTGTCAGTCCTTCAATCCCATCACATTCCAACGCACTGGAGTCGTGTCGCTCTTGAGCAACGTGCGAGTTTCCTTGCCGTCGCTGGTCAGGAGCACCTCGTCGCCGATGCCCGCGCCGAGCGTGTCGACCGCGATCACGGGCTCTCCGTCAGGCTTCTGGCCGTCAGCGGTATGGAACTGCACGACGAGCATCTTCCAGCCCGTGAGGGACGGATGCTTGACCGTCGACGTTGCTGTTCCAACCACTGTGCCAACTTGCATTGTTTCGCCTTAATACATTCCGAGAACGCGTTTACTTGCCAAGGATCCGCAAGTCGTCGATCAGCGAGCAGCGACGTTCGCGGGTGAACGTGAGCGGCGTGGTGACGCCTTCGCCGGTGGGCGTGGCGATCGAGAACGAGAGGTAACCTTCGCCGCCGAGGCCCAGCGACGCCATGCACGGACCGTTCTTGACGAACAGCGTCGTGTCGAGAGCCCGGCCCATCTTGGTCATGTTCCGCACGTTGTTCGAGTGGATGATCGCCGTGTGGCGGAAGCCGTGTTCGAAGTGCTTGGCCTTGGCAATCGCTTCGTCGACGTCGCGCACCCGAACGAACGGCAGGAACGGCATCATCTGCTCTACCGGGACGAACGGGTTGTGCTCGTCGGTCTCGCCGAAGACGAGTTCCACGTTCTCGGGAATTCGCTTGCCCGCGGCGGCGGCCAGCTTGGCGGCGTCCTGGCCGATGAAGTCCTTGTGAGCGACGTCGTGCTTGTGGTCGCCTTCTCCGACGGTGCTGATCGCCTGCTTCGTGAGATTGTCGATCTCGCGTGCGTTGAGCCGTACTGCACCGGCCCGTTCCATGGCGGCCATCATCGCGTCGAACACGCTGGCCACGACGAAGACTTCCTTCTCCGCGATGCAGAGCAGGTTGTTGTCGTACGAAGCGCCCTGAATCATGGCCCGGGCGGCGCGATCGAGATCGGCCGTTTCGTCGACAACAACAGGCGGATTGCCCGGTCCGGCGACGATCGCCCGCTTGCTCGATTGCATGGCTGCTCGTGCGACGGCCGGCCCGCCGGTGACACAGATCAGCTTGACACCGCGATGCTTGAACACCGCGTCGGCCGATTCGATCGTCGGTTCGGCAATGACGCAGATCAGGTTGTCGATGCCCAGGTCGCGATAGATCGCCTGGTTGAAGCGACGCACGCCTTCGACGGCGACCCGCTTGCCGCTGGGATGTGGATTCACCACCAGCGTGTTGCCGCCGGCGATCATGCTCACGGCGTTGCCGGTAATCGTGGGGAGCGAGTGCGTGACGGGCGTGATCGCGCCGATGACGCCGAACGGAGCATGCTCGATGACGGCCAGGCCGTGGTCGCCGCTGAACACTTCGCTCCGCATGAACTCGACGCCGGGGGTCTTCTCGCCCAGCGTTTTGAGCTTTTCGATCTTGTGCACCAGGCGGCCGATCTTGGTCTCGTTCATCTCCATCGTGCCGAGCTCGACCGACTGGTCGATCGAGATCCGGCGGATGTGGTCGATGATCCGCTTGCGATCTTCGATGGTACGCTCGCTGAGCTGCTCGAAAGCTTCGGTTGCGGCGGCCACGGCCTCGTCAACGCAGGTGAAGATGCCGTAACGGCCTGCATAGCCGCGGCCGTTCACGTGCGGCGCGGCGAGGCCATTTGTGCCCATCCGGCTGAGCACTTGCTCGACGACGCTCTTGATCAGTTCTTCGGTGGCTTGCATGGTCTATCCTTGGCGGCTGGTGGGCCGTGGGAGTGGTGTGTTGCCGAGGGGCGTGTGGTGTGGTTACTCGCTACGAGTTTGCTGTTCGCGGTTGAAGATGCATTGCGACTCGAGGTGCACCGTGTCGACGAGTCCGATGACGAGGCAGTCGATCGGCAGCTTCGCGGTTTCAGGGGTCAGGCGAGCACTGGAGCCCTGCACGATGAGCACGAGCTCACCCTCGCCGGCTCCCAGGGAGTCGACCGCGACAAACGTCCTGCCCGTGGAGACCAGGCGGTTGCGGTCCTGTGAGTCGATGCGATAGGGTTCGACCACAAGCAGCTTGTGACCGACCATCGAATCGGTTTTCTGAGTCGCGACGACGGAGCCCGTCACTTTGGCCAGAAACATGGTGTTTACCCTTTGCCTTCCAAAAGTTGCCTGGTCTGCCGGGCCACGATCAGCTCTTCGTTGGTGGGAATCGTCCAGATCTGCGTGCGGCTGGTCGCAGTGCTGATTTTCGCTTCCCCCTTAGCCGTGCTGTTGGCGGCCAGGTCGAGCTCGATGCCGAGTTCTTCCAGTCCGCCCACGACCGCGGTGCGAATGCCCGCGCCGTTCTCGCCGATGCCGCCGGTGAACACGATTGCGTCGGCTCCGCCGAGTTCGAAGACCATCGCTCCGAGCGATTTGCGGATATCAGAGGTGAACACGTCGAGCGCGAGTCGCGCCCGGGCGTTGCCGCCGGCAGCCGCGGTTTCGAGATCGCGGATGTCACCGCTGACGCCGCTCAATCCCAACAGGCCGCTCCGTTCGGCCAGGTCTTCCAGTACTTGCCCCAAGGTTTGCCCCGTGTGCTTCATGATCACGGGAATCGCAAACGGGTCAAAGTCGCCCACGCGATTGTTGTGGGGCACGCCCGATTGAGGACTCATGCCCATCGAGGTGGCGACGCTCGTGCGGCCGCGAATCGCACACAGCGAATTCGAACCGCCCAAGTGACACGACACGACACGCAGGTCTTCGCGACCGAGGAGCTCGGCCGTGCGGGTGGCGATGTAGCGATGGCTGGCACCGTGGAAGCCCCACCGTTTGATGTGGTACTTCTCGGCCCACTCGAACGGCGCCGGGTAGTACTTGCTGCGGTCGGGAATCGTCTGGTGAAAGCCCGTCTCGAAAGCCGCCACGAGCGGAATCTCGGGCAGCTTCTCGCTCAATAGTCGCATGGCTGCGATGTAGGGCGGGTTATGTGCCGGCGCGACTTCGCTCATGTCTTCCATGGCCGCGAGCACCGTGGGGGTCACCCGCTGCACGCCGGAGATGCCTCCCGCGTGCACGGCCTTGAAGCCGATGGCTGAAACCTCGCCGGCATCCGCCAGACATCCCGTGCCGGGCGCCGTCAACTGCGCCAGGCACAAGCGGACTGCCTCGGCATGGTCGGGCACCTGGGTGGTGGCGTCCTGCCTTTGCCCGCCGATGTCGACGAACGACGGGCTTTCCTTGGCACCGATGCGTTCGATCCCTCCGCGCGCAAGCTGCCGTTCATCGGCCATGTCAAACAGCCGATACTTGAAGCTTGTCGAGCCGAGATTGGCTACCAAGACCTTCATCCGCGCAATCCTTTTGCTGGAACGATCCGTCCGTTGACTACGACAGGTAGGCCGCGACGAGACCTTCGCTGGCACGCGGGATCACGTGGCTGGCGACGAGCTCGCCCACTTGCGTGGCGGCGGCAGCGCCAGCTTCAACGGCAGCCCGAACGCTGCCGACATCTCCGCGGACGACGGTCGTGACATAGGCGCCGCCGATCGAGACTCGCTTGACGATTTCGACGTTGGCGGCCTTGGCCATGGCGTCGGTGGCTTCGACCAGGGCGATCAGGCCCTTGGTTTCAACGAGACCAATTGCAGAACTCATGTGAGATTAACTTTCGTGGTGAGAGTTGGGTGTTGTTGGTTGTGTTGCGATTCGACGAGCGACTACAGCGTGCTGCTGCTCACGCGGCGAGCTTCGGGTAGAACGATGCCCAGGTCGTCGTGCGGACGAGGAATGACCTGCACGGCCACGACTTCGCCCACGCGACCGGCGGCTGCGGCGCCGGCGTCGATGGCAGCCTTGACCGCGGCAACGTCGCCGGTGACAAACGCGGTGACGAGGCCGCTACCGACCTTGTCCCAACCGAGGAACTGCACGTTGGCAGCCTTCATCATTGCGTCGCTGGCTTCAACCAGGGAGATGAAGCCCTTGGTTTCGATCATGCCGAGCGCTTCTGCGTTCTTCGCCATGAAATGGTTCTCCAAAAGTAAGAGGAAACGGTGGTGATTCTTGTGCCGCTGAGAGCGACGTGCCCCCAGGCGGCGTACTGGATTGCATTACGCTTTGAACAATTCCACGCGGGTTGCGTGGTCCAAGTCCGCGGCGTTCCCTTCGTCGGTGTCGAGGTGAACTTCCAGCTTGCTGGTTTCATCCGCCCGCACGAGCAGGTCTTCCAGAACCAGCGTGCAGGAGCTTTCGATGCGGAGGCTTACACGGTCGCCATTCTTGACGCCGTAGTAGGCCGCATCGCGGTGGTTCATGTGAACGTGGCGTTCGGCCCGGATCACACCTTCGCTCAGCTCGACGACGCCCGCGGGGCCGACCAGCACGCAGCCGGCCGATCCGGCGATGTCGCCGCTGGCCCGGACCGGGCAGTCAATGCCGAGCGAGATCGCATCGGTGAAGGCGAGCTCCACCTGGCTGGCCTTGCGCGTGGGGCCGAGCACGCGAACGCTGGGGAGCATCCGCCGCTTGGGGCCCACGACCATCACGGTCTCTTCCGCCGCGTAGAAGCCGTCCTGGTACAGCGGCTTTTGAATCGTCAGCGTGCGCCCTCGGCCGAACAGCGTTTCGACGTGTGCGTCGGTCAGGTGCAAGTGCCGGGCGGAAATGCTGACCGCCAGCTTCGGAGCGCTCGTGTCCTGCGAACCGAACTGGGCGCTGAGCGTGCCCAGCACGACTTCGCGGACAATACGCTCAATCTGATAGCGGTCGATGGTGGCGGTGCTCATGCGTTTCGCTTGCGGATTGGGGTTCGCAGTTAGCTGTGGTTGGTTGAGTCGGGCTGAGCAGCAACGTGCAACTGGACGCCGGCCGCTTTGATCTTCGCCCGCCAGGTCTTGTCGATTTCGTCGTCCACGACGATGTGCTGCACCGCATCGAGCGGGCACAGGTGGGCC